>ENA-UOOK01001172-UOOK01001172.1-fermentation-metagenome-genome-assembly--contig:-NODE-1172-length-34900-cov-11.550811_pt1 | contig 34900 bp, 28 predicted proteins | sample MGYA00245777_ERZ724023 | MGnify/ENA primary metagenome ERZ724023 (study PRJEB28704, sample SAMN03018312) | fermentation metagenome | biome: anthropogenic terrestrial biome; feature: soil...
TACCGCTATTTTTCAGAAAAAAGACTCTGAAAAATAGGGTTAGGGCATCTTCAAAAGTATGATACATAAAGTGTTACGGTATCATCTTGATAATTATCTCTGATAACATATGGTTTTTCTTGATTGTTGAATCTCTTATTACTGCCTTTTACTTTTACTATATTAATAATAACATTTGAGTTTTCTAATTCATGAAGTGCTTCTTTTAACGGATAACCAATTAAACTATCCAATTTATACCTCTAAAATTTCTATTTCCTTATCTTTATATATATCATCTATAATGCTTATGTATCTGTCAGTCAGCTTCTGCATTTCTTCTTCTGCTCTTTTAAGATCATCCTTTGATATTTCGCTTTGTTTTTCAAGTTTTTTAATTTCATCATTTGTGTCTCTTCTGATATTACGTACTGCAATTTTGGAATTCTCGATTTCTCTTTTAACCACTTTTAAAAGGTCTTTTCTTCTTTCTTCCGTTAGAACAGGAATTATCAGTCTTATAATTTTTCCGTCATTTGCCGGGTTAATTCCTAAGTCTGAAGTTAATAAAGCTCTTTCAATATCTTTTAAAGCATTTGCATCCCAAGGCTGAATAAGAAGCATCCTTGGCTCAGGTACGGAAATATTGGCTATTTGATTTAATGGTGTCATTGTACCGTAATAACTTACTTGAATTTTATCAACCAATTTAGGATTAGCTTTGCCTGCTCTTATTGTAGCAAGCTCTTCTTTAAGAAAACTTATTGACTTTTTCATTGAATCTTCTGATTTAATAACCAGCTCTTTATACATTTTATGCCTCCTTAATTATTGTTCCAATATTCTCTCCCAAAATTATCTTTTCAATATTTTCAGGATTCTCTATTCCAAAAACCAAGATAGGAATTCTATTATCCATACATAATGAAGTTGCGGTTGAGTCCATAATTTTAAGACCCTTGTTCAAAATATCTATATAATTAAGCTCTTCATATTTTTCCGAATCCGGATTCTTTTTTGGGTCATCGCTGTAAACACCGTCAACACCGTTTTTAGCTAAAAGGATAATTTCTGCATTGATTTCAGCGGCCCTTAAAGCAGCTGTTGTATCAGTTGAAAAGTATGGATTCCCCGAGCCCCCCGAAAATATTACAACTCTTCCCTTTTCCAAATGTCTTACTGCCCTTCTTCGTATGTAAGGCTCTGCAATTTGTCGCATTTCAATAGCTGTCTGAAGCCTAGTTTCCACATTTGTCTTTTCTAAGGCATCTTGAAGAGCAAGTCCGTTTATTATAGTTCCGAGCATTCCCATATAATCTGACGTTGTTCTGTCCATATCTTTGGCACCGGCTCCCCGCCAAAAGTTACCGCCTCCCACAACAATTGCAACTTCTACGCCCATTTCATTTATTCTTTTTATAACACCTGAAATTCTGTTAACTATTTCTGAATTTATGCCATGGCCTGTGCTGCCTGACAAGGCTTCCCCGCTGATTTTTAAAACTATTCGTTTATATTTGCACATATATATTATCCTCCTGATTATTTTTATTTTAATGGAGAACCATTGGTTCTCCATTATAGTACAGGATTATAAACCCATTTGTTTTGCTACTTCTTCAGAAAAACATTCAGACTTTTTCTCTAATCCTTCGCCAACTTCAAATCTTAAAACACCGGCTACTTTAATTTCTGAGCCTAATTTTTTTGCTGTATCGCTTATTACTTTCTTTACTGTTAAATCAGTATCCTTAACAAATACCTGCTCTAACAGACAAATTTCTTTGAGTTGTTTATTAAGTCTTCCTTCAACCATTTTTTCAACTATGTTTTTAGGTTTACCTTCGTTTAAAGCTTGGGCTATAAGTATTTCTTTTTCATGTGCTATAAATTCATCATCAACATCTTCGATTGAAACATATTTTGGACTCATGGCAGCAACCTGCATTGCCAAATCCTTGCCTAATACTTTAAGGGCTTCTTTGTCACCCTCAGATTCCAAAGCAACAACTACGGAAATTTTTCCGCCGCCATGTATATAATCAACAACTGCGCCATTTTCAACTTTTACTTCGCCAAATCTTCTTACTGACATATTTTCGCCGATTTTTGCAATTTTTTCCGTTAAGGTTTCTTGCACTGATTTACCGCCTGATAATACAACAGCTTTTAAAGCTTCTAAATCCTTAGGAGCATTGTCTATAACCGCTTTTGCTGCTTCCATAACAAAATTTTTAAATTCTTCATTTTTAGCAACAAAGTCAGTTTCAGAGTTTACTTCGATAACAACACCTTTTTTACCGTCAGCTGAAACTATTGCTGTTGTAAGACCTTCTGCTGCAATTCTTCCTGATTTTTTTGCTGCTTGCGAAAGCCCTTTTTCTCTTAAATAATCAATAGCCTTTTCAATATCTCCATTTGTTTCCGTTAGAGCTTTTTTGCAGTCCATCATGCCTGCGTTTGTTTTATCTCTAAGTTCCTTTACCATTGAAGCCGTAATATCCATTTAATAACCTCCATAATTTAAAAAGAAGGCGTAAGGAAACAATTCCTAACCCCTTACTTTGATTTTTGTTTTTATTCTAATTCTTCTTCGACTTTTTCCAATTCTTCATCAGAAACTTCATCGTCTTCTTCAACTTCTTCATCTGTCATCTGAACGCCTTGTTTTCCTTCAAGTACTGCATCAGCGATAGTTGCTGTCAATAGTTTTACTGCTCTGATAGCATCATCATTGCCTGGAATAACGTAATCTACTTCATCAGGGTCACAGTTTGTGTCAACTATTGCTACAACCGGAATTCCTAATATCTCCGCTTCCTGAACAGCTATTCTTTCTTTTCTCGGGTCAACAACAAACAAAGCACCCGGCAGTTTATCCATATTCTTTATTCCGCCTAAGAATTTTTCAAGTCTTTCGGCTTCATTTTTTAATTTGAAAACTTCCTTTTTGGTTAAAAGAGCAAATGTACCATCCTCTTCCATTGTTTTCAATTCGTTAAGTCTGTCAATTCTTTTTCTTATTGTTGAATAGTTTGTAAGCATTCCTCCAAGCCATCTTTGGCTTACAAAATGCATTCCGCATCTTGCTGCTTCAGCCTTTGTTGATTCCTGAGCTTGTTTTTTTGTTCCAACGAATAATACTTCGTCTCCGTTTGATACAACTTCTTTAATAAAGTTGTATGCTTCATCTACTTTATCGCTTGTTTTCTGCAAATCGATAATATAGATTCCATTTCTTTCCGTGAAAATATACTCTGCCATTTTAGGATTCCATCTTCTTGTCTGATGTCCAAAATGAACCCCGGCTTCGAGCAATTTTTTCATGCTGATAATTGCCATTATTTTTCCTCCTTTTGTTTTACCTCCAGAAATGTCATATCATGAAAAAGACCGTTACCGGCACAACTCTAAGCATGATCAAAATCTGTGTGTAATTATGATTAGTATATCATAGCCAATTTTGTTTGGCAATATTTAATTATTAAAAATGTGTATATCACTGCATTATTCATAAATATTATTCGCTTTTATTACATTTTTTATTTATGCATGTTTGTTTATTGTTTTTTAAAACCATCAATTCCTTGCAATCAGGGCATTTTTTATCTGTTGGCTCATACCATGAAATATATTTACAGTCAGGATAATTCGAGCATCCAAAAAACCTGCGTCCTGCTTTTGAAAACTTGATTGCAATTTTATTGCCGCATCGCGGACATGCAACATCTATTGTTTTTACAATTGGTTTTGTATTCTTACATTTCGGATAATTGGAGCATGCCAAAAATTCTCCGAATTTTCCTTTCCTTTTAAGCATTTTTGAACCGCATTTTTCGCATACTTCATCGGTTTCTTCAGCCGGTTCCCTGCCGTTTAAAGGTTTAGTGTTTTTACAGTCCGGATAATTGGGACAAGCAAGAAACTTTCCGTATCTTCCGCTTTTGACAACCATGAATGCACCGCAGTTCTCACACTTGACGTCACTTACTTCATCTTTGATTTCAATTTCTTTCATTTCATTTTCAGCTACATCAAGCTCATTTTTAAAATCTTCGTAAAATTCTGAAATAACGCTGCGCCAATTAATATTTCCGCTTGCAACATCATCCAAATGGTCTTCCAAATTAGCGGTAAACTTTTCATTTATAATTTTAGGAAAGTATTTCTCCATCATTTCAGTAACCAAGAAACCCATATCTGTAGGAAACAGATATCCTTTTTCTTTGGCAACATAATCCCTGCTTGTTATGGTAGTAATAGTGGGGGCATATGTGCTTGGACGCCCTATTCCCTTTTCTTCCAGCTCCTTTATAAGACTTGCTTCTGTATACCTGGCCGGAGGCTGGGTAAAATGCTGCTCAGGAATTACATTTAAGATTTCCAAAACTTCATTGATTGTCATTTCCGGAAACATTTTTTCATCTTTTTCGTCAGTATATCCATATACAGTTCTAAAACCGTCAAAAACAAGAACCTTTCCGCTGCTTTCAAAAATGTTGTCATTGTTATTAAATAATACCTTTGTAACATCATATTCTGCATCTTGCATCTGACAGGCAACAGCTCTTTTCCAAATTAAGCCGTACAGCTTGTATTGGTCGGAAGAAAGGCTGTCCTTAAGTTTTTCCGGTGAACGTAACAGTGAAGTAGGCCTTATGGCTTCATGGGCATCCTGCACTTTATTTTCGTTTTTCTTTGCTTTTTTATAAACTCTGTATTTGTAATATTTTTCTCCGTAATTTGATAAAATATATTGCTTTGCATCATCTATAGCTTCATCTGATAATCTGAATGAATCAGTCCTTATATAAGTAACAAGACCTACATTTCCTTCACCTTTGATTTTTACTCCTTCATACAGCTGCTGAGCAATCATCATGGTTTTTTTGGACGTAAAGATAAGCCTTCTGTTTGCTTCCTGCTGAAGTGAACTTGTTGTAAATGGTGGACTTGGCTTTAAGAAGCTTTTAGAGTTGTCGATTTTTAATACAGTAATTTTTTCTTTGTCGATACTTTCAAGAATTTTATTAATTTCATCTTGAGATTTAATTTTGATTTTTTTTAATTTATCATTTTCAAAAAAACCCACATATTTGGCAATAAATTTCTTTCTTGATTTTTTAATTTCAAGCTCCAATGTCCAATACTCCTCAGGCTTGAAATCCATTATTTCCCTCTCTCTGTCTATAACCAATTTAAGTGCAACCGATTGAACTCTGCCTGCGCTTAAACCTTTTTTTATTTTTTTCCATAACAGCGGACTTATCTTATATCCTACCAATCTGTCAAGAACACGTCTTGCCTGTTGAGCATTAACTAAATCTTTATCAATTTTACGCGGGACTTTGCTGGAATTTTTAATTGCATTCTTTGTTATTTCATTAAATACAATTCTTATTTCCTTGTTTTCATCTAAATCCAATATTTTAGCCAAATGCCAGGATATAGCTTCACCTTCCCTGTCAGGGTCTGTTGCAAGAAATACATTGTCGGCTTTTTTCGCTTCTTTTTTAAGTTCCTTTATTATGTCTCCTTTTCCCCTTATTGTTATATAACAAGGCTCAAAATTATTATCTATATCTATTCCGAGCTTACTTTTGGGCAAATCACGCACATGTCCTACTGAAGCTTTAACAGTGTAATTGCTTCCTAAAATATCACGTATTGTTTTTGCTTTGGCGGGGGACTCTACAATTAACAAATTTTTCATGTTTCCTCCATAATCTATGCAAATTTATATCCCATGCTTATTCACCTTATAATACAATTTTTTATTTGTCAATAGCTTATAATTATTAAGATAGTAAAAAAAAGTTGCCGCGCAACTTCCGCTAGGGGGACCTATGTCCCCCTTAACGGCAAGGACGTCCCATCCTTTGCAATCCTCGTTTTTTATATAATAGAAAAGAGAACTTTCCTATTATATATAAAAAAACCATCAAAAGATATGATGGCTTGACAATTTTCTTTATTATTTTTAAAAAATGTGCTCTAACCGTTAATGCACTTCCATAATTAAAAATGTTACATCATCTATAATCTTTTCATTACCTATTTTACCGAATAAATTTTCCCTGATTGATAAATATAATTCTGATGCTTTCATTGGATAATTGCTCAATAAAAATCTCTTTAAGTCGTTTTGGTCGTACTTTGTACCACTCACGCTTTTAACTTCAACCAACCCGTCAGTATATATAATAATTTTATCATCGGAATCTAATTGAATACTTATATCTTCATAATAAGGAGTATAATAATCTCCAAGTTTACATATGGGGAATCCTTCAATTTTCATTTCTTGAATTTCACCGGTACTTTTAATTATCATGGGAGGAACATTGATTCCGGCTGAAGCATATGTAAAACAACGGCTTTTTATATTGTATATGCCGTAAAACATTACAAGATATGTTTCAATTTTATAATTTGTTTCATTAAAAGACCTGTACAGGTTTTTCATAACGTAACCCGGGGAATTCATTTCAAATTCTTCCCATTCCTTTAAAGGCTTTATATTTTGATTGGCAAACACTGTAAGCATGGCGGCAGATACGCCGTGTCCTGCCACATCCCCTATATATAATGCAATATTATCCTCATCAAGCTTAATAACATTATAAAAGTCGCCGCTCAGCCGCTCTGCAGGTATATAGGCTGCATAAAAGGACACTGACAGGCTTTGAGGAAGCTTTTCAGGAAGAATTGAGTGCTGCATTAATCTGGCACTTTCTATGTCATTCATTAATATTTCATTAATATCTTCAAGTTCCTGAGTCCTCTCTTTTACAAGGAGATTAAGATTGTCTGCATAATCCTTTAATTCATTTCGCGCCTTTTTTAATTCTCTGTAAGGAATGGACACATTTTCAGCATAAATCGCTTTAAATATTAAAAAGTATGCTAAAACTTTATATATGTGACCAATATAGTTGTATGCATCGTACACGCTTCCATAACTTATAAATGCAAGTTCACTGAATATAGAGAATATAAGAGCTATCATAATAAGAAAACTCAGCCTTTTATTTGTACTTCTGTATGCCCGTTCAACTGTAAAAAATGTTGCCATCATCAATATAACAACTAAATATTCCAATACTATTTTGGCGTTTGTCAGTCCATAACCATCAATATACATGGCAGGAAAAAATTCCGGTTTATATGTAACAATGAAAAGCAAGCTTATTATTAATATCGATGTAGGAATTATGAAAATCCATTTGTTTAAGCTAGTAGCTTTAAGCTCAGGTATAAGTGAAGAAATCAAAAATCCTGTACTTCCTATTAATCTTGAAAGTATCCAAAAGGTGGTAGCCCTGTTGGCAGTTAAATTTGGCACGAAAAAATCTGCCATCCCCTTAAAGCTTAATGTATGAAATACATCAATGAAACCCATTGCAAAAAAGGCACATGCAACTATTATCATACGGAGTTGTCCGGTTTCTTCATAGAGGTAATATGTTACCATAAATACTGAAAATGATGCAAATATACTTAAAAATTCAAATAAATTATGCCATGTTAAGTAGGTCGCTACTGACATAATTTTAGTAAATACATCATTATATAAAGCTGCGATTAAAAACAACAGCAGTGAAAATGCTATAACAATAATAATTTCAATATATCTATATTTTTTCTTAATTTCCATAACATCCGCCTTTTAAGATTTGCTAATGGAGATTTGTGTAGATTTTTGTAGATACTAACAATTAATTATATTACACAATCAGTATTTATACCAGCAAATTTTTTATAACATAAAGTTGCTGCGCAACTTCCGCTAAGGGGACCTATGTCAACGGCAAGGACGTCCCGTCCTTTGCAATCCTCGTTTTTTATATAATAGGAAAGAGAACTTTCCTATTATATAAAAAAAGCTATACCAAGCTGTATTGCTTATATAGCTTCTTATTCTTTATTCAATGGAATTATTATTTAGATTCTAACGCTTTTTTTACAGCCGCTTTTATAGCATCGCTTGTATAAGTAGAGCCTGAAATTCCATCAATATCTGCTGAATCCGCTTCTGCTATCAAAGCAGGAAGCTCAGCAATTGCAACAGACCCGATACCTTCTGTTTCATCGTCGCCTGTTGCTTCAACAGATACTATATCATTGCCTTTTACAACTACATTTACTGTAACATCTCCGCCAAATCCTTCTGCGGTTGCAGTTAATGTTAATTCTTCACCTTCAGCAGCATTACTTTTTGCTAAAGCATTTCTGACAGCAGCTTTTATGCCGTCGCTTGTATAAGTAGCTCCTGAAACTCCTTCAACTTCTACTGTATCTTTTTCTGCTATCAAAGCAGGAAGCTCGTCAATTGCAATAGAGCCTACACCCTCTGTTTCATCTTCGCCTGTTGCTTCAACTGAAACTATATCTTCACCATTTATAACTACAGTAACATTGATGTCACCGCCAAAACCTTCAGCTGTACCTGTAAGTGTTTCTTGTGCTGATGCAGTATCTGTACCACTCATATTATTAACTAACGTTAAAAATCCAAAAGACAATGCAAATACTATAATGATCATTAAAACTTTTTTCATTGTTTCCTCCAATTATTATACGCCGATTTAATACCGGTAATTATTTTTTTCATAACATTAAAAATTATACAACAATTCATTTGCTGTGTAAAGAAGAATAATCTTCCTATGTTTATTTACCCGTAAATATCCAAATGAAACATAATTTTTGATTTTTGGTTATTAATTAATGTATTTTTAAAATCTATCTTTAAAATCTGTGATTAAATTACAGACTAAAAAAGCCCGCTTCATTTGTAAAGCGGGCCTTTTTTCAATCAGATTTATTCAAGTTCCCTCATCACGATTTTATCTAATATTCCTGCTGCTTTTAGAATAACATTACTGCATTTCAATTCCTCAGTTCTATACATTTCTTTCAAGGGTTTACAGTCAATAGAACTCATTTCCCTATTGTATTCATCAAATAGCTCTCTGGTCAATTCCTTGATCCTCTCGCTTTCATGTGCTCTTTCTTTTACAAAAAGCTTTCCTAATACCATTATTGCTGCTGTTAAGGCTCCGCACTTATCTTGAATTGCCATTCCTCCGCCAAAACCTGAAGCCAATTTCAATGACTCTCTATCCAGACCTAGATTATATGCAATATTAGCTCCCTGCAAAATCTTTTCAGCGCAATTCAAATCCTCTTTTTCTCCAAAACCGTTTTTTATTAGTTCGGATAACATATTATACCTCAATAGTTTATATTTTTTCTAAAATAAGTTTGCTGCATTCAATTTGATTTGGAATTTTACCATCCTTATCACGAACACGCCAGATATCAGGGGTTATTTCGTCTACTACATACATTTTGCCGTTTTCATCGTATCCTATTTCTATTTTAAAGTCAATTAATGTAAGAGCCATTTGTGCCAACTCTTTCTTAAGAACTTCTCCAACCATCTCTGTAATTCTTAATGCTTCATAATACTGTCCTTCTTTTAAAAGACCTTTCATAATACACAATCTTTCGCTGATTAAAGGGTCTCCCTGCTCATCGTCCTTCAACGTAACTTCGGTATAAGGAGGATCAAAAGGAATTCCTTCTTCTAAACTGAACCTTCGGCACATACTGCCGGCTGTAAAATATCTAAGAACAAATTCTAACTTTGGCACAGTCAGAGCTCTTACTTTCATCAGACCATTTTCTATATCCGCTCCAAGATAATGAGTAGGTATGCTGTTTTTCTCCATGAGTCCAAAAAAATACTTGGAAATCATAAGACCGATCTTCCCCTTGCCCTCCACGCTTCCGCCCACAGTATTGGAGCCCGGGTCAAATACTCCGTTTTCTCCTGTTGCATCGTCCTTGAACAAGATATATACCGAACCGTCTTCCTCATTTTTTAAGACGTTCTTTGTTTTTCCTTCATACAGTGTTTTCATTGTTGTTCTCCTCTTATTCGAAGTATAATTTTATCTGTAATCATCTTGTCTTTGCATTCTTCTTTCGGCATCTTTTTTGGCAATATCTTGACGTTTGTCATAGATTCTCTTGCCCTTTGCCACTGAGAGTTCCATTTTAACAAGACCATTCTTTAAATATAAACTTAAAGGTATAAGTGAATAGCCTTTTAAGGTTGTTAATCCAATAAGTTTTCTTAATTCCCTTTTGTTTAAAAGCAGTTTTCTTGGTCTTAAGGGGTCTACATTATATATGTTTCCTTTTTCGTAGGGACTGATGTGCATATTATAAACGAATGCTTCACCATTTTTTATGCTTACATAACTGTCCTTTAAATTAACCTTCCCCTGTCTTATTGATTTCACTTCTGTTCCTACAAGAACTAATCCTGCTTCATATTTATCTTCTATAAAATATTCATGATATGCTTTCTTATTTTTGGCAACAATTCTATCCGACATAATACCACCTACCGTTAACGTAGAATGATTATAGCACTTAATAATTATAGTGTCAAACCATAAGTTACCACATTAACTATGACTAATTATCCCACAAACTCCCTTATAAATCTTCTATAGGCTTCTACAGGGTCTTTAGCTTGTGTAACAGGTCTTCCTACAACTATGTAATCAGAGCCCAATTCTTTTGCCTCGGCAGGAGCCGTAAGTCTTTTCTGATCTCCCGAATCATTGTCTGCAAATCTTACTCCCGGAGTTACTGTAAGAAATTCTTTACCACAAACATCATGAACTTTTCCTGCTTCAAGAGGAGAGCAGACAACCCCGTCCAAGCCTGCTTTTTTTGCACATTTTGCATAGTGCATTACCACTTCTTGCAACGGTTTATCAATTAATATCTCCTTTTTCATTCTTTTTTCATCGATGGAAGTTAATTGTGTTACCGCAACTAATAACGGTCTTGAACCATCCTTGCGGGTTAAACCTTCAATAGCGGCTTCCATCATTGAAATGGTTCCCGCTGCGTGAATGTTTACCATATCAACATTGTACTCCGACAAAACCTTCATAGCTTTCTTAACTGTATTCGGAATATCATGAAGCTTAAGGTCTAAAAATATTTTATGTCCCATTGAGCTGATGAGTTTTATAATTTCAGAACCCTCTGCGTAAAATAATTCCATACCTATTTTTACATATGGTTTTTTTTCAGAAAATTTCGAAAGAAAACTTAAAACTTCTTCCCTATTGCTGAAGTCACAAGCAATAATTACATCCTTGCCCATGCTACCTCCTACTTATATAATTACCACAGCAAGTATATCATAACTATGTATTAAATAAAATATTTTTTACGAAGTTTTTTGTATTTACTCCTAACCTTATGAGGTTTTCACCTATGTTTGTGCCGACTCCGCCCAAAGAGATTTTCACTGTTCCGATATTTGAGTCCCCGGAAATCAGCTTATGCTCAAGTCATTTTCTATTTAAATCATACTTAATCATTGCATCTTCGACAGGACATATATAAATAACTATATCCCCTTCCTCTCTAAGCCTTTTATCACTTAATAAATTGTCAGCTACTTGCTCACTGTAGCTTGAGTTTGTAATAAATAAAATAGTTTCTTTTTCAGGCTGCAACTCTACATTTATGACAGGTAACATAACCCTATGATGCTCGTCCGTTCCTCTTCCATGCAATATAGTAGCTCCTCTTGCACCTGATTGACGAGCTAGCTCTACTACATTTTCAGCAAATCCTCTATCTACGTTTACCATTATACAGTCATACTGCAAGCTGTTTTCTACAGGAATGGATGAGGTAACAACATATTTTTCTTCAACAGGAGTATATTCTTCAACTTTCTTATATCTGAAAGCAGTTCCCAATAGCATTATGGAAAATACGGGAGCCATTGCTACCATCGCTATGACACCGAAACCATCCACCAATACATTAGCTGTTTCTATAGAAGATGCCGCTCCTTGAGCAAAAGCAAGAACAAAGGTTGCAGTCATAGGACCTGAAGCAACTCCTCCTGCATCATATGCAATTCCCACAAAGACAGGTTCCGCTTTAAATGAAAGCAAAATTGCAAGGGCGAATCCAGGAAGTAGAAAATACCATAGCTTTACCCCAGGAATCAGAATTCTTACCATTGACAGAGAAATTGCTATAGCTACTCCTATGGAAAGTGTCATTCGAATCAAATTTAAAGGTATATGACCACCGGTAACTTCTTCAATTTGCTCACCCAAGACATGGACGGCAGGTTCAACAAGAACAACTATGAAACCCACCACAAAACCTATGCCTATCAATATCCACGGATTCATTTTAGCAATTTCCATGCCTAATATCCTCCCCATATCCATAAATCCGGAGTTAACTGCGGTAAGAAACAATACCAAACCAATCAACACTAATACGAGTCCTCTTATTATTCCGAAAAGCTCACCCTTTGGTAATTTGAATTTAGCAAAATTATAAATAAAGAATAAAATAGATATAGGTAACAGTGCTACTAAAGATTCAATAAATATTGTGGGGAATATATTTATCATGGGGCCTAATACACCTTCTGCTGCTACAAATTCCGCAGCATCGCCCTGTATGTTTTTCTGTCCTGAAATTATTGATATTAGCATAATAGCTAATATGGGTCCTGCACTCATAATGCCAACCAGTCCGAAAGAGTTCTCTTCCGATTTCTTACCGCCTTTTACTTGGGACAACCCTAAAGACAATGCCAATACAAAAGGAGTTGTAAGAGCACCAGTAGTTGCACCGGAAGCATCAAAAGAAATAGCAAGAAATTCTTCGGATACAAACAATGCTAATACAAAAATAACAGAGTAAGTTATTGCCATAAATATATTAAGAGGCACATCTTTTAATAATCTGAAAACTCCAAGTGAAATCATAACTCCAACACCTACGGATACCATATATACAATTAATGTTGAATTAAGAGTTCCTCCTGAAGCATCTTCAACTTGTGAACCTAAAATCAATAAATCAGGTTCTGCAACGGTAATTAAAAAACCCAAAAAAAAACTAAGTACTGCGATTTTTAAAACTGACCTTGAAGTAGCCACTTCACGAGACATGTGCTCTCCAATTGAATTCATAGATAAATCCACGCCCCACAAGAAAATGGCAAGTCCCATTAAAAGCATAACGCTGCCTACAATAAAGCGTATTATAACATCAGTTCCAACATCCACTATGGTGAAACTAATCAGCAATACCAGTATAACAACCGGAAGCAAGGTCTGAATAACTTCTTTCGTTTTTTCAAACAATAGATTCATATCTTTACCTCCTTACTTTCTACCAGCCCGCTCATTTTGATGACAGGAAGCACAAAAATAACACCATTTCCTTTTTTATAAAGCTCCAGCTCCTCTATTATCCTGTCTTTTATTGCAGTAACACTATCTTTCGAGGTTAAAATAACTACAATATCCTTTTGCGGCTCAATAATCAGCGGGAAATAATAATCTGTGGGAACACCTGCCCCATGTCCGTGCATTATGGTTCCGCCCTTGGCTCCTGCAGATTTTGCAGCTTTAATGCAGTCTTTGCTTCTGCCTTTATCTACGATTGTCATTATGCAAAAGTGTGAGGAATTGAAATCTCTATGTAACTCTCTATTTTCCTCTTCATTTGATTTTAATTTCCACCGGACGAACGGAATAGAAAAAGCAATTCCTTTATTTTTTTTGGAAAACATAAAGTGTTCACTCAGCTTGTCATGAATATCGCTGCATATTTGTTCCGTACATTCTATCATAAGAATTTCTTTTTGGGCTTCATTAAGACCTAATATATTTAATAATCTATTGGATTGAACTGTGCCTTCTCCCAAAAAGATAGTTCCTCCTGTTGCACCGAATTCGTGTGCCTTACTAAGCACTTCATTTGCCTTACCTCTGTTTACCACAGAAAATAATAACGTATTTATATCGTCACTTCCTTTACTTAAGCTTTATCTAATATAATCGTCTTCTTTCCTATTATAGCATAATGAAAAAGCTATATTCAATCATAAAATTGAATACAGCTATTAATCCTTTAATTCATTGCGGCTAGCCGCATATTTGATGGAGGCGGTGGGAGTCGAACCCACGTCCGAAAATATTTCCACAAGACTTTCTCCGAGTGCAGGACATAATTTATTTTTCGCCTCAACTACCGCCTATGTCCAAGCTGTAACCTCAGCTATCCTCGATTGTTCAGCTTAAGGTCGAAGAGCCCCTTAAGCAGTTCCCTGATTTAAATGATGCTCCGGTTTAACCTACAGGTCGGTTAAGCGGAACAAGCTGCAGCAATTAAGCTGCGTAAGCTAAATTATCTTCGTTTGCGTTTATTTGTTTTTGCCGCTTTTAACGTTGTTCAGCGCAACGACTCGCTTATCTTACTTCTATATCCCCGTCGAAACCATTTACGCCCCCGAAATATAGGGGTCAGTTAATGATTACCTCTTTAATAATCATAAAAGAATAACCTTAAACAAAACTTAATAATATTATTTGCCAAATATCTATGATTTATTATAGCATAAATTTCAAATCAATGCAAAATCTATTTCTGCCTTTGCTATATTTACCTTATCAACTTTAATTTTTACCGAGTCGCCGATTTTAAAAACTTTATGACTTCCTTGACCGAACAATTCTTTTTTCTCATTGTCATAAATATAGTAATCATCAACCATATTGGAAATATGTACAAGTCCTTCAACAGTATTATCAAGTTCGATGAAAATACCGAAATTGGTTACCCCTGAAACAACACCTTCGTATTCTTCGCCAATTTTATCAGACATAAATTCAGCAATTTTAATTTTGTCGGTATCTCTTTCAACTTCATCTGCAACTCTTTCCATTTTGGATGACTGTTCAGCCACCATTGCTGTGCGCTCAAAAAGCTTTTGTAAAGCTTCTTCGGAATATCTGCCGTTTATTTGTCCTTTAATAATTCGATGTATCTGCAAGTCCGGATATCTTCTTATTGGTGATGTAAAATGACAATAATATTTTGCAGCCAGCCCAAAGTGAGTTGATGCATCAGGTGAATAAATTGCCTTTTTTAAGGATCTTAGCATCATAGTATTAATTAATGATTCTTCTTTTGTATCTTTAATTTTATTTAATAGCTGCTGCAGTTCTTTAGGATGCACATCATTGCCCTTTAAAGTATAACCAAAGTTATGAATGAATTTGCTGAATTCATACATTTTTTCTTCATCCGGGTCCTCATGGACTCTATAAACAAAGGGCATATTAAGCCAGTAATAATGCTCTGCAACAGTTTCATTGCATACTAACATAAATTCTTCAATTATTTTATGTGAAGTTCTTCTTTCATATTTTGTTACATCAATTGCCTTGCCGTTTTCATCGGTTATGATTTTTCTTTCGGGAAATTCAAAATCAATAGCTCCTCTTATGTCTCTTTTTCTCCTGAGTATTAAGCTTAATTCTTCCATTACCTTAAGCATTGGAACAATATCCTTATACTTTACTGAAAGCTTTTCACCATTATTTTCAATAATTTCCGTCACATCATCATAGGTCATTCTGTATCTGTTGTTCATTATGCTTTCAAATATTTTATAATCGGTTACCTTACCGTCATTGTTTATTATCATTTCAACAGAAAGAGTAAGCTTATCCTCGCCGGGATTCAAACTGCAGACTCCGTTTGACAGTTCTTTTGGAAGCATTGGAATAACTCGGTCTGTTATATATATGCTGGTTGCTCTTTTCAATGCTTCTTTATCTAATTTCCTGTCTTCCTTAACATAATGAGTAACATCAGCAATATGAACCCCTAACATGTATTCACTGTCATTTAGCTTTTCGGCATAAACTGCATCATCCAAATCCTTTGCATCACTGCCGTCAATTGTTATTATATTAAGGCCTCTTAAATCTTTTCTGCGCTTTAATTCTTGTTCATGTATTCCTTCTTCCGAAACTTTTTTAGCTTCCTTTATTACATCCTCGGGGAAAACCTGCCTTACTTTCTTAGATAACAAAACTGCATCAATATGTGTTTTTGTGTCTTCAATATTACCGATTACCTCTACTATTGTCCCTTCCGGATTTTTTCTTTGGTCAGGCCACTCGGTTATTTTTACGGAAACCTTATTGTTTTCCTGTGCATTGTTAAACTCTTCTTTTGGAACGAATATATCAAAAGAAATCCTTTTGTCATCGGGCACCACAAAACCAAAATGCCTGCTTTTTTGAAATGTACCGATTACATATTGATTAGCCCTTTCGATTATTCTTATAACTTTCCCTTCAGGACTTTTAACGTCTTCCAGCACCTTCATAGGTCTTACAATCACCCGGTCTCCGTGCATCGCACCGTTCATGTCCACCGGTGAAATGAAAAGGTCCTTTAGATTTATATCATCCGGTATTAAAAATGCATACCCTTTTTGATGTCCTTCCAATGTACCTTTTACCAAATTCATTTTTTCCGGTACGCCGTATCTTTCAGACCGAGTGAATATTATTTTGCCTTCATCTTCAAGTTCATTTAAAGCAACTAAAAGTGCTTTTTTCATTTTCCCTTCAATTTCAAATACCTGAAGAAGCTCTTTGAATGTTAAAGGCTTATATGCTTCGTCTTTCATAAATGCTAATATTTTATCTTTAAAGTTCATGTATATTCTCCTAATGAGCAAGTTATTTATTCTTCCCGCCGCCGCCCATTTTATTCAATAAATCAATGTCGTAGGAAACAATATTGACTTTTTTCTGACTATGCTGTATTTCTGCAAGCTCAATAATTTTTGATATTAATTGTTTAAATGAAACCCCCTTTCCTTCCCACAGATAAAAAGATATGGAGCCTGGAATTGTGTTAATCTCATTTACAAATATATTGTTGCCACTTAGCAGAAAATCTATTCTTGCATTTCCGCATCCATCTACTGCATTAAAAGCTTGTTTTGCATAATCTTTTATTTGAGCTTCTATTTCTTCATCAATTTCAGCAGGTATGCGGTTTTTTGATTCGCTTGAATCTTTCTTTTTATTCACATATTTATCTTCATAAGTCAAAAACTCTTTCCATCCGACCGGCTCTTCACAAAGAGAAGTTTCAAGCTCATTTTCGTATCCAATTACTGCACAGTTAATTTCCCGTACATTTTCAATACATTTTTCTATAATTATTTTTCTGTCATAAGACATTGCAACATCCATGGCAAACATTAAATCATTTTGATTTTTTGCCTTGTTTATACCAACGCTTGAGCCTAAATTGGCAGGTTTTACAATCAGAGGATATCCTATTTCTTCTGCTTGTTTTATTATTTTATCTTTGTTTTCTGCAAAACCGCTCCTGTAAAACCACATGTAATCTACAACAGGCAGGCTATAGCTTTGGAATACCTTCTTCATTACTATCTTATCCATTCCCACTGCAGAGCATAATACCGAACCAAATGCATATGGAACTCCGTTCATTTGTAAAAGACCCTGCAGTGCGCCGTCTTCAACATTTGTGCCGTGAACAGCAGGAAATACTATGTCAATTTCATATGTAGAATATTTTTTCCCGAAAAAACCTGATTTTAACTCCGGATGAGGATATAGTATAAGTTTTTCATTTTTAAATCCCGGCAAAACCTCATATGCATCTTCTAACTTCTTAGTCTTAAAATTGTTTATATCATGGAGACTGTCACCAACCAGCCATTTACCGTCCTTTTGTATATAGATTATCTTAGGTTCATAAATGCTTTTGTCTATGTTTTCAAAAACCTGCAAGCCTGTTATTATTGAAACTTCGTGTTCAACGGATTTTCCGCCGATGATAATACCTATTTTTTTCATGACTACCTCCATAAATTTATTTTTCGTCGTATGTGTCGGGCAAATCATTTTCAAAGAGAACCACATCATTAACTTTTGTCAATGTTTTTAATACTTCTGCAGCTTCATTCAATGAATTAACCACATACAAATTATCTTCATTGAAATCATGTTTTTCCATTCCTTGGTATATGGGCAGGGTTCGTTTTTCTCCGACTAATATTGCAACATCACAAACACTTGCAATAATCTCACCTAATTTATAGTTTTCTTCTTCTTCTATACTGCCTAATTCAATCATTCCGGGTGTCACTATTATTTTCCTTCTGTCTGTAAAAGAGTTCAGTACATCTAAGGCAGCCTGTGCTCCTTCAGGGTTGGAATTAAAAGCATCATCTATTACCAATACACCTGTTCCATGGTCTATAAGCTGAAGCCTGTGCTCTACAGGTTCCAACATTGAAATACCGGTTTTAATTTCATTTAAAGACAGACCTAAAGCCGAAGCAATTGCTGCCCCGCCTAAAATATTCAGTATATTGTGCCTGCCTAAAAGCTTAGTCCTGCATTCTATTGTTCCCAAGCTGTTAATGCATAATGCAAAAGATGAGCCGAGGCTGTCAACATGCATGTCGGTTGCAAATATATCTGTTTCTTCTATATTGTCAATTCCGTACAGCAGTTTATGCTTAAAAGTTTTATCAGCAAGTTTTTTTACATATTCATTGTCGTAATTGAAAATAGCTGTTCCGTCATCGGGCAAATTTTCAATAAGCTCATACTTGGTTCTCATTATATTGTCAATTGACTTAAATGATTCTAAATGGCATGGTCCGATGGATGTTATAATGCCGAGCTTGGGATTTGTAAGCTTTGCTACTTCATCTATGTCGCCTGATTTAGTGGCACCAAGTTCAGCTATAAAAACATCATACTCATCGGTTAACTCATTATTTATTATTTTGCTGATTCCCATGGGTGTATTATAGCTTTCCGGTGTTTTTAAAACTTTATATTTTTCTTTTAATATTGTTTCAGTAATAAATTTAGTGCTTGTTTTTCCGTAACTTCCTGTTATACCCACTGAATTAATGTTCATGTTTTTTATTTTTTCAGAAGCTTGAATATAATACTTTTTATTTATTCTTTCCTCCATAGGTTTTGCTATATAATTTGCTCCATACATGTAGAAGGATGAAAAGTAATAAATAATAGTGATTATTCCAGCCCATACAGGAAGATAAGAAAAAATATCTTTTGTAATCCACTTAACAATCAATAAAGTTAATATAAGGTCAAATAAAACCAAAAAAAATGCTATGCCATACAGTCTTTTGGCTCTTGGTGTAAAAACTAAAGGTTTTTTTGATTCTTCCTTTGACCTTACATTTTTAATTAAAAAGAATAATGATATAACGGCATATATCAACGGAAATACTGGTGTTTTCTCTACAGGAGAAATAATTGTTAAAATTGCTGAGAAAATTATTAATATTGCAGCATAGGTTTTATCATTTTTTGTATGGACTTTGTCTTTATTATTCCCTATCCAATCTATGTATTTATCACTGTTATAGCCTTCTAATTGAATTATATGCAAGCTTTGTTTTATTTTAAGTTCACATAAATAAATCCAGAAAAATATATATAGACTTGTAATAATCAGCATATTTTCACTCTCCAAAATCATCTTTTAAAAATACTTTTATAACTGCCCTGAACTGGTCGTAATTATCAATATATGAATAATGACCTGCTCCTTTCAATAAAACAAGACCGCTGTCGGGAATTTCCCTCTCCATCAGCTCACCCATATAAACGGGTGTTTCTTCATCATTTTCTCCCCAAATCAGCAATGTAGGTGCTTTAACAAGTGCCAAAAGTCTTAATAGATTATCATTGATAACTTTGACCATTGTTTGACGCATAACTCCTTCTGAATCTCTGTAATCCTGAGAGCCGAATTTTTTATAAAATTTATCCAATTTTTCTTTTTTATTTTTTGCAGGAAAAATTAAATATATTTTCTTAAGCAATTTAAACCAATAAACTTTTATGTAATATTTAGCTTTTCTCTTGGGAATTATTCCTGCACTGTCAATAAGTATTAATTTCCTGACAACATTATATTTACTTGCCAATATAATTGAAATCCTGCCGCCGTGAGAATGACCAAATAAAATCAGCTCTTTTAAATTTATTTTTTCAATGAATTTATTTATACATTCAGAATAATTATAGGAATTCCACGGCTCATTTGGAATGTCACTATTGCCGAAGCCAGGCAAATCTAATGTTACAACCCTAAATTTATCTTTTAATATATTAAAAATCGGCATCATAGTTTGTATGCTGCCGCCCCAGCCGTGGAGCAGCAAAACATGATTCCCTTCTCCCTCATCTATGTAGTTGATATTTAATCCGTCAATATCGATATACATATACATCTCCTCATCCTGTCATCCTGAGCATTGGCGAAACTGCGTGATCTCATTTTTAAATTCTGAGATTTCGCAGTCTCATTTACAATTACTATAAATGTAGTACTTATACTATTATATGTCAATTAATTGAAATGATTATACCATCAATACAATCGCTCTGCAAGAAAAAAGACCTCTCTGAAGAGAGGTCGTAATTTCCTAAGTTTTTCATTATAATATTCCGTTGCCTAATAATGGACCGAATATTAATGAAACGACAGTTATGAGCTTAATTAATATATTAATTGAAGGTCCTGATGTATCTTTAAACGGGTCTCCTACTGTATCTCCTACTACTGCCGCTTGGTGAGCAGGACTTCCTTTACCGCCGTGTTCTCCGCCTTCAATATATTTCTTTGCATTGTCCCATGCACCGCCTGCATTTGACATGAATATTGCCATAAGAACACCGGTAACCAATGCACCTGCCTGTAATCCGCCAAGAGCTTCCTTTCCTAATAAGAATCCCACTATTAAAGGAACAACAACTGCTAAAAGTCCGGGTACAACCATTTCTTTCAATGCGGCTTGAGTTGAAATATCAACACATCTTTTATAATCGGGCTTTGTTTTTCCTTCCATAATTCCGGGCATTTCTTTAAATTGTCTTCTTACTTCCTCAATCATAGAGAATGCAGCCTTACCTACAGCACTCATTGTAATTGCAGTGAACAAAAATGGTAACATTCCGCCTACGAATAAACCGGCTATTACTTTTGGCTCTGTTAAACTTATAGATGTAATTCCCACTGCCTGAGTGTATGATGCGAACAAAGCAAGGGCAGTTAAAGCTGCCGAGCCAATTGCAAATCCTTTACCTATTGCTGCTGTTGTGTTGCCTACCGAGTCTAATTTATCTGTTATTTCTCTTACATCATGAGGCAGTTCGCACATTTCGGCAATACCTCCGGCATTGTCTGATATTGGACCATAAGCATCAACTGCAATTGTCATACCTGTAGTGGACAGCATCCCTACTGCTGCTAATGCTATACCATACAAACCTTTGACGGGGTCAATACCATCAGGTGAATAACCTGAAATTGCATATGAGCCGATAATGCCTATTGCCAAAACTACCATCGGATATGCCGTAGATCTCATACCTACAGACAAACCGCTTATAATTGTAGTTGCTGCTCCTGTTTCAGATTGACTGGCTATTTCTTTAACATATTTATATTCATCTGAAGTATATATTTCAGTTATTTTAGCAATAATTAATCCTACAAATACACCGAATACAATTGCACCGAAAGATTGGTAGCTGCCAAAAATTGAGTTGCTTAAGAAAAATGATACAGCCATTACAATCAATGACGAAGCATATGTACCCATGTTTAAAGCTTTTTGAGGATTTGAACCTTCTTTTCCTCTGACAAACAATGTTCCTAATATGGAAGCAATAATGCCTACTGCTGATACCAACAATGCAAATGAAACTCCATCTCCTCCTTGGTATGCAAAAACACCTAATGTTATTGCAGAAACTATTGCTCCAACATATGATTCAAACAAGTCTGCACCCATTCCCGCTACGTCGCCGACATTATCACCAACATTGTCTGCTATAACTGCGGGGTTTCTCGGGTCATCTTCAGGAATTCCTGCTTCCACCTTGCCAACCAAGTCTGCTCCTACGTCGGCAGCTTTTGTATAAATACCTCCGCCAACACGGGCAAATAGGGCTATCGATGAAGCCCCAAGGCTGAATCCTGTAACTATATTTGCATCTCCAAAAATCAACCAGAATAAACCGGTTCCCAAAACTCCAAGGCCAACAACTGTCATTCCCATTACTGAACCCCCTGAGAATGCAATCTCCAATGCGTGATTCATCCCTGATGTCATTGCGGCGTTTGTAGTTCTTACATTTGCTTTTGTTGCAACTGTCATGCCGAAATATCCTGCAAGCGCAGAGCATGCAGCACCTGCTGCAAATGCCGCAGCAGTCGGCCAATTGATTGCAAATCCTAAAACAAAGAACATAATTATTGCAAAAATACTAACTGATTTATATTCTCTTGCAAGGAATGCCATTGCACCTTCATGGATATATGAAGAAATTTCCTGCATTCTTTCTGTTCCCGGATCGGCCTTGCTTACAACTGATGCTTTGTAGAAGGCAAATAGTAGAGCTAAAACTCCCACTGCAGGAGCTATAAATAATGTATCCATTTTGTTTCTTTCCTCCATAGTATTTACAATTTCGCAGATGATACTATCATCTGTTTCTTAGTTATTAAAATTAATTCTTGCACAATCTCAATGCCTAAGGAATACTTACTCATTATTTCCAAATAATTACTGAATATTATTGAATTGCAACTAAAATTAATGATGCAATAACAAATATTATTGCTGACACAGTTGTAGCTTTTTCTAATTTACCTTCATAACTTCTTCCTTTGCTCTTTCCCCAAATAGATTCAGCTCCCCCTGCAATATCTCCGGACATTCCCGCTGACTTTCCTGATTGAAGCAAAATACTTGCAATTAAAATTAAACTTGCAATTATCAAAAGAACCCTTACAACTACTTCCACTTAAACACCTCCTGTTCCATTGTTTGCATAACGGTAGAATTATAACACCAAAGGTTTATAAAATCAACCATATTTTTAAAAGATGCCCTAACCCCATTTCTCAGAGCCTGATTTGGGGACATTCCTCCTACCAGCAGAGGCTATCCCATAAAAGGGAGGTGTGTCCCCATACCTCTAACAAATGGCTGGTAGGTCATTCGCAACGAGTTCCCAAAATATACGACCGGAGGAAGTAAATATTTTGGTGAACGAGACTGCGAGATGCCCTAACTTGCCGAGATGCCCTAACCCCAATAATCTTACTTCAAATTGTAAAAAACCTCAACTCCCTTATATTGAGCAGTGTCTCCAAGCATATCCTCTAATCTTAAAAGCTGATTATATTTAGCAACACGGTCCATTCTTGAAGGAGCCCCAGTTTTTATCTGCCCTGCATTAACAGCAATTACCAAATCTGCAATGGTTGAGTCATCTGTTTCTCCTGAACGATGTGAAACAACTGCTGTATAACCTGCTCTTTCTGCCATTTCTATAGCATCTAATGTTTCTGTTATTGTTCCAATTTGATTTAATTTTATTAATATAGAATTCGCAACCTTTAATTCAATACCCTTTTTTAGTCTTACCGTATTAGTAACGAATAAATCATCACCTATAAGCTGAACTTTGTCTCCTAATTTTTCAGTAAGCATTTTCCAGCCTTCCCAATCTTCTTCATCCATACCGTCTTCGATGGATATTATGGGATACTTGTTCACTAAGTCTGCATAATAATCAACCATTTCACCTTGAGTAAACTGTCTTCCTTCACCTTCCAAAGTGTATTTTTTTGTTTCAGTATCGAACAATTCGCTAGCAGCTACGTCAAGAGCTAACATAACATCTTTTCCCGGAACATAGCCTGCTTTTTTAATTGCTTCGACTATGGTTACCAATGCTTCCTCATTAGATGATAAATTCGGTGCAAATCCCCCTTCATCCCCAACAGCTGTATTTAAGCCTCTGTCTTTTAAAACGCTTTTCAAATTGTGGAATATTTCAGCCCCCATTCTTAATGCTTCTTTAAAACTTTCAGCTCCTAGAGGCATAATCATGAATTCCTGAATATCTACATTATTGTCAGCGTGCTGTCCGCCGTTTAAAATATTCATCATGGGCACAGGCAGAATTTTACCGTTTACTCCCCCAAGATATTGATAAAGTGGTAAGCCCAATGTATCTGCTGCAGCTTTGGCGCATGCCATGGATACTCCTAAGGTTGCATTGGCTCCCAGCTTACCTTTGTTAGGAGTGCCGTCAAGCTCAATTAAAAGTTTGTCAATTTCAACTTGAGCTAATGAATCCCTTCCTATTAATTCAGGAGCAATAATATTGTTAACATTGTCAACGGCAGTTAATACTCCCTTGCCTTGATATCTATTTTTGTCACCGTCTCTAAGTTCTACTGCTTCAAATGCTCCTGTTGAAGCCCCGGAGGGAACGCCTGCTCTGCCGTATCCGCCGCTTTCTGTCCATACTTCAACTTCAATTGTTGGATTTGCTCTTGAATCCAATATTTCTCTTGCATAAACATCTGTTATTATAGACATAATATTCTCCTTTATTTGTTTTGAACTATTAAACTTTTTCCTGTCATTTCTATAGGTTTTTCGAGTCCCATAAGCTCAAGCATTGTAGGGGCTACATCAGCAAGAATTCCTTCTTTTAAATTAAATTTTTTGTTGTCAACAACTATAAACGGCACTCTGTTGTTAGTGTGAGCTGTTATTTTATCAAGGGTTTCTCTGTCAAACATTTCTTCGCAGTTGCCGTGGTCTGAAGTAATTATTGCCGTTCCTCCAGCTCTTATTATATAATTTACAATTTCACCAAAACATTTGTCTACAGCTTCTACTGCTTTTATAGCTGCCTCTACATCTCCAGTATGTCCCACCATGTCAGGATTTGCAAAATTAATAATCATAACCTGATAAATATCCTTTTCTAATTGCTCCATAACTGTGTTTTTTAGCTCAAAGGCACTCATTTCAGGCTTTAAGTCATAAGTGGGCACATCAGGTGAAGGTATTAAAATTCTCACCTCATTTTCAAAAGGCTCTTCGATTTCACCGTTTAAAAAGTATGTAACATGAGCGTATTTTTCTGTTTCAGCAGCTCTTAACTGCTTAATTCCTTGACTGCTCAAATACTCACCTAAAGTATTCTGTACATAATTCGGTTTATATGCAATTTCTACATTTTCAATAGTTTTATCATACATGGTCATGCATACATACTTAACATTTACTTTCTTTCTGTCAAAACATGAAAATTCATCATCAACGAATGCTCTTGTTATTTCTCTTGCCCTGTCAGGTCTGAAATTAAAGAAAATAACCGCATCGCTATCTTTGACGGTTCCAAGCTCACCGTTGTCTTTTTCAATCAAGATGGGTTTAATAAACTCGTCTGTCACTCCCTTTAAGTAAGAGCCCTTTATTGCTTCTACAGGATCTTTGTATATTTCACCCTCTCCATTTATTAAAGCATTGTATGCCAATTCAACTCTGTCCCACTGTCTGTTTCGGTCCATGCAATAGTATCTTCCCATAATTGAAGCAATGCGGCCTATACCAATTTGTTTTGTCTTTTTAATTAATTGTTTTATATAATTTGGGCTGCTGGTAGGACTTACATCCCGGCCGTCTGTAATACAATGGAGCTGAACATCAGTTAAATCATTTTTCTTTGTAAGTTCAATCAAACTGTACAAATGAGTATTGTGACTGTGTACTCCCCCATCAGATAAAAGCCCTATTAAATGCAGAGTTGAATTATTCTCTTTAACAAAATTTATGGCACTAAGCAAAGCTTCGTTTTTTTCAAACTCACCATTTTCAATAGACATAGTTATCCGGGTAAAATCCTGATACACAATTCTGCCTGCTCCAATATTTAAATGCCCTACCTCTGAATTTCCCATTTGTCCTTTGGGCAGACCTACATCATAACCACTGGTAGATAAAGTTGTATTTGGATACCTTCTCAATAATACGTCATAATTGGGAGTTTTCGCTCTTTTTATGGCATTTCCCTCATAATCAGGTCCTACGCCCCATCCATCAAGAATAATCAATGCAGTTACTTTGTTCATCTTTTAACCTTTCTACTTATCAAAATTAATAATCTTTATAAATTCATCAGCTTTTAAGCTGGCGCCTCCCACCAATGCACCGTCTATATCGGACTGAAGCATTATTTCTCGAGCGTTGGAAGCTTTTACGCTGCCTCCATATTGTATTACTATATTTTCTGCAACATCTTCAGTAAAAATATCTGATAAAACATTTCTTATAAATGATGACATTTCATTAGCCTGAGCACTTGTAGCTGTCCTGCCGGTTCCTATAGCCCATATAGGCTCATATGCAACAACAATCTTTAATCCTTCCTTTATGCCTATGCCGGCTAAATCATTTATTAATTGAGCTCTTACCGTTTCCTTTTCAACACCTGCTTCTCTTTGTTCCAAAGATTCTCCAACGCAAAGAATTGGTTTAAGGCCATGTTTTAAGGCAGCTATTACTTTTTTGTTAATTGTAATGTCAGTTTCACCAAAATGTTGTCTTCTTTCTGAATGTCCGATTATTACATATTCAACACCTATGGTTTTTAGCATAATTGGTGAAACTTCTCCTGTAAAAGCACCGCTGTCTTCAAAGTGCATATTCTGTGCTCCTACTTTTATTGAAGAATTTTTAAGTTCATTAATTACCGGATATAATGATGTAAAGGGCGGACAAATCAGTACATCAACATCCTTATTCAGTTTTGAAGTGCTTAAGCTTCTTGCCAAATTAAGACTTTCTTCCGTATCATTGTTCATTTTCCAGTTGCCTGCAATTAATTTTTTTCTCTTATTATCTACTGCCTCAATTCCAGGCAGTACTTTGCCTTCCAAGAATTCAAGCGATGCTCCGCCACCGGTGGAAATATGGGTAAAGTTTTCTGATAGTTCTATCTTTTCAACAGCAGCTGCACTGTCGCCTCCGCCAATTATTGATATGGCATCCTTGTTATCTGCAATTGCTTTTGCTACCTTGTTGGTTCCATTAGAAAAGTTGTCCATTTCAAAAACACCTAATGGACCGTTCCAAATTATTGTTTTTGAATTATTTATTACATCTATAAACATTTCCACAGTCTTTTCTCCGATATCAAGTCCCATGTATTCATCAGGAATCTTATCGGCATCCGTGGTTAAGAATTCGGTATCATTTTTAAATTCTTTTGCCACAACTGTATCAACCGGCAATATTATTTTATCTGTAGCTTTTTCAATTATATCCTTGGCTAGCTCAACTTTATCTTCTTCCAAAAGCGAGCTTCCCGTATTATATCCCTTTGCCTTAAGGAAAGTATACATCATACCTCCCCCGATTAAAACATTATCTGCAATATTAAGTAAATTTTCAATTACTGCTATTTTGTCAGAAACCTTTGCTCCGCCTAAGATAGCCGTAAGAGGCCTTTTTGGTTCTCTTAAAGCCCTTCCCATTACCTCAACTTCTTTTTCCACCAAAGCTCCAAGTGCTGAAGGAAGATATTCACATATCCCGACATTTGAGGAATGTGCCCTATGAGCAGTGCCAAATGCATCATTTACAAACAAGTCACCAAGTGATGACAGCTCTTTTGCAAATGTACCTGAATTCTTAGTTTCTTCTTTTCTAAACCTCGTATTTTGCAGAAGCATTATATCTCCGGGGTTAAGCTTTGCTGCATTTGTTTTTACTCTTTCATCAACTACAATATCACAGTCTTCAAAACAAACGCCCCTGCCTAAAAGAGAACTTAATCTTTGAGCTACAGGCTGCAAGGAGTATTTCCTGTCTGCTTCTCCATCAGGTCTTCCTAAATGGGACAACAGAATTACTGCTGCACCATTATCCAATAGATATTTTATAGTAGGAAGTGAGGCTCTAATTCTTGTATCATCAGTTATGTTCCCTTCTTTATCAAAGGGAACATTAAAATCACATCTCACTAATACTTTTTTGTCTTTAAGTCTTAAGTCTTTTAAAGTTTTTTTATTCAAGATAACCTCCATTAACAATTATATGTCATTAAGGGTATTTAATATACTGCTGTATAACCTAAGGGTAAATGTAATTCTAAACGCAGTGAAGAATCTCATCTCATTTCGCCCCAATATTTAGCTACTCTCACCAATTGTGCGGTAAACGACATTTCATTGTCATACCAGGCAATTAATTTAACCATTTGTTTGCCGTCAACTTCGATTAATTGAGTGGATAGTGCATCAAAAACACATGCATAATGACATCCTATAACATCGCTTGATACGATTGGGTCTTCTGTATATGCCAAAGTTTCATTAGCTGCATTTTTAACAGCTAAATTTACTTCTTCAACAGTAACATTCCTTCCAAGTTCAACGGTTAAATCGACAGCAGAGCCCGTAAGTGTGGGAACACGAAGAGCTATTCCGTCAAGCCTGCCTTTTAATTCAGGCATAACAACCCCTACTGTCTTGGCTGCTCCGGTCGATGCAGGTACAATATTTGCTGCTGCCGCACGTCCTCTCCTTGCCATTATACCCTTTTTATGTGAGTTATCATGAATGTTCTGATCATTTGTATAGGCATGGACAGTGGTCATAAGTCCTTTAACTATTCCAAATTCACCATTTAATACTTTTGCTAAGGGAGCTAAACAGTTTGTTGTACATGATGCCGCAGATACAACAGTTTCAGTTCCATCGAGAATATTGTGGTTTACATTGTAAACAATGGTCTTTAAATCGCCTTTGCCCGGTGCTGAAAGCAACACTTTTTTTGCTCCTGCTTTAATATGAGCTTCCGCCTTTTCCTTGTCGTTGAACTTTCCTGTGCAGTCAATTACCAAGTCAATGTCCAATTCCTTCCAGTTGCAGTTTTCAGGCTCTTTAACTCTTGATGTTATTATTTCTTTACCATCAACATACATTAAGTTATCTTTGTAGGAAATTTTATCAGTCATGAAATTACCGTGTGCAGTATCATACTTTAACAAATATGTCAATGTTTCTGCATCTGAATTAGTGTTGATTGCCACAACCCGAAAATCTTTATCCTGAGCCATCAGCCTCAATGCCAATCTTCCAATTCTTCCAAATCCGTTAATTGCTACTCTTACCATATATATCCTCCTGTAATTGAAAAACATTTATTATAATTCTATCCTCATTTCATGAATCCGTTGCAATAAGGATAATATGTAACAAATAGATTATATCATACTTAATAAATATTGTGTAGCAGTATTTAAATAAAAAAATATGCATATCTGTCTGCATATTTTTTATTAATATCTTCTTCTCATGGGTGATGATGGTATTCTCATTTCATCTCTGTACTTTGCTACAGTCCTTCTTGAGATATTTATACCCTCATCGATTAATTTTTCGGTTATCTTTTGGTCGCTTAATGGTTTTTGTGAACTTTCTTCATCTATTAATTTCCTTATAAAAGATTTAACACTTGTAGATGATACTCCGCTGCCATCTGTTTCACTTAAGCTGCTTGCGAAAAAATATTTTAGTTCATACAAACCTTTGGGTGTTTGCACATATTTTCCGTTGGTAGCCCTGCTTATTGTTGATTCATGCATACCTATATCGTCTGCCACATCCTTTAAAACTAAAGGCTTTAATGCCATCTTTCCTTCATCGAAAAACTTCCTTTGAAATTTTATAATTGATTCAATTACTTTATATAAAGTCATCCTTCTTTGCTCAATACTTTTAATCAGCCACATTGATGAATTAAGTTTATCAGCTAAAAACTTGCTTGCTTCCTTATCGTCTAATTCATTTATCATGTTTTTATAGTAGCTGTTAATAGTAAGTGTGGGCAGGTAGCTGTCATTAATTATAATTATATACTCATCATTGAGCTTTTCTATTGTTGCATCGGGAACAATGTACCTTATATTATCACTGTCTACTATGAAACCTCTTGATGGTTTAGGCTCCAACATTTTAATTATGTCGCAGATGTTTTGTACCCTGTTAACAGATATATGAAGCTCTTTAGCTATTTTTTGAATTTTATTTGTTGCAATATCTTCAAGATGTTTTTCTGCAATAATATATGCATTTTTATCCTGAATTCCTTTTTCCTTAAGCTGTATCATCAGACATTCACTTAGGTCTCTGGCACCGACTCCAACGGGATCAAAAGTTTGTATAAGCCTTAAAACCCTTTCAATATCAACAATATCCTCATTTATTAATAAACTGATATCCTGAATGGAACATCCCAAATAGCCTTTATTATCTAATGATTCAATAATGAATTCGCCGATACGCTTATCTTTGTTTGTTTTAACAGTGATACCTAATTGAATCATCAGGTGATCTTTCAGTGAAAGTTTTTTGGAAGTATAGCTTTCAAATGATTGTTTATTTTCATTATCTGCATTTCTTTCATATGATTTATAACTGAAATCATCATACTTTTCAGCTAATTCTCTCCAGTCAAATTCTTCATTTTCTTTATTTTCATTTACATGTTCATCACTTGAAGGGCTATCGCTTTTATTATCGACAGACTCCAAAAAAGGATTTACCTCTAATTGTTTATTGATGTAATCTGTCAATTCGACATTATTAAATTGCAAGATTTGAATAGCTTGCCTTAATTCCGGTGTCATTATAAGCTTTTGGGTTTGAGAAAGATTTAATTCAAATCCCATTTTCATGGTATCACTCCTCACAAGTCTATTATACCAAAATAACATAAATTTTCAACTTATTTATAAATGGTAATAAAATTTAGCTCAAATAAAAAAATTCTTCATCAATATAATGAAGAATTTTTGTTCAACAAGTCAACGCAGTCTCGTTCACCAATGTATATATTTAGGGACATTCCTCTTACTTCAAAGACTCACCCTAAAGTAGAGGTGTGTCCCCATACCTTAACTGTCGCATACATTACTCGTTGCGAATGACCTACCAGCCATTTCCCATTTGGGAACATTCCTCATGCCCTCAAAGACTTACTCCATAGTAGAGGTGTGTCCCCATACCTATGTCGTCGAAGAAATTGGGTAGGTCATAAAGGGCATCTTTAGCAGTCTAGTTGTTCTTTTGATATAAAATCATTGTCTGCAAGTATCTTTAAAGCATCATTTGTTTTAGCTTCACTTACTAAAACAATCGGTCCTGTACATCCCATTCCGCTTTCAGCATAAACACCGTTTTTCCACAACAATTTAACTGCATCCTCTAAGTCCATAATTTCAATTCCTGATATTTGGGAAGTTACAACTTCTTTTGGAGGAGCAACAATTTCTGCTTCTTCCACCGTAGATTTCTTAGATGCTTTAATTTCTGATAAAATTGCATCCAAACCTGCTTTTTTAGCATTGTTAAATTCTTCTTTTGTAATTTTCAGGCAGTTACCCTTGATTAGCTCTCCTGCAAACTTTATGGCTCCTTCTATCAACGGAGCACCTGAAGCCCTTGAAATAATAAGTATCAGTTTGTTGAAGTTTTCTCCGATACCGGGACCATATCCGTAACCCAAGGACTCATAACTTCCCCCCGTAGTATAGGAAGAAAATATTTTAATCATAAGATTGCCTGTAAGAGAATCCATAACCATAACATCACATGAGCCGGTAAGTAAGTCATTGCCTCTCATAACAGCTCCCCCGTCTGATCTTTTAGATTCAGCAAAGTTTATTTCATAGCCGTTATTTTTAAGCTTGTTTAATGCAATTTCCGTTTGCCGGGCACCATCTACGTTTAAAATTCCAACTGAGGGGTTTTTTATTCCGCAAGCTTTAGCAGTAATTATTCCATAGACAGCATTCTTAACCATTCCTTCAACCTTATCTGTCGAAGAAGTTCCGGTTGTCGTTGCAATAAACATTTCTTCTCCTTTACCGGGAGTTATAATTCTTCCCACGGTGGATACTCCTATAGGAAATGGATAATGCATTGTAATGGCCGCATCAACACTGCCTGTATCCAACAATTCTTCCATTTTTTTATGTGCATCGTCTTCTGAATCTACAACTAAAGTATTAACACTTTTATTAGCTTTTGTGCCGATAACTGTAGGTTCGATACCAAACTTTAATGCAGCGGCAGCAGCTTTGAAAACTTCATCCTCTCCATGCTCGCTTCCTGATGCAGTAACTGCAACCTTTGGTTTTTTACCGTATTCTCCGCTTATTAATGTATCAGCCAATTGGTTAAAAACATTACCTATTGTTTTTTTTACTTGTTTTTCAGACATATCTTCACTCCTGTTCGTTTAACAGATTTGAAGCGAAATCCTTTAATGCGTTAGCAATTAAATTCTTTATCTGTTCCTCTGAAATTGCGGACGTTTCTTTCTGACCTCCTTTATTTGCTTCAATAATAAAGGATACTCCGTCAAATAAATTAGTCATTCTTCCAAGGAATAAGCTTCCTTTACCAACTATCATGGCATTTTTAATTTTGCCGGAAAGTATATCTTCCCTGCAAAAACCAAGGTATGGTACACCTGAAGGTATGTGTCCTTGTGTAGGAGCCCAGCCTGTCATTCCATGTTTAACCGTAAAATCAGCCAATTCATTTCTGTCTATATCCCCGCGCTTTACTGCCAATGCACCAATCATTTTATAATTTGCCAAAGGAACATCTCCTGCTCCGGCGGGTTTTGTTACTTCAGGATTCTGCATTTCTACGGAATACTTATCAATGTCTGTTATTTTCATTCCTGCTTTATCTAATGACGATACTAATGATGTTATTACTGCTTGCGGAGATGAACCCGTTCCCACGGTGTGTCTTCCCACAAGGTCAAGATTAATTTCAGGATTTACTCCGTCATTTTCACCTATCAATACAGCAAATCCACCAATGGTATCTTCTAAAATCGGTAATCCTTTTTTAATGTGGTCCTTGCCGTTCATACCTAATTTTGCAGTACTTCCGCCTGCTGATACAACAACTTTTTTAAAAACCCCGGCTTTGACAAGTGCTGCAGCTTCAATTAAAGCATGTGTTGGAGCTGCACAAAAACCTCTTGTATCAGAGCCGGTAGCATTAACGAATCCTGCAACCTCAGCACAGGACTTTGCAAAGTTCCCTCCGCCTCTTTGGTTCATATCGCCGCATGCCTCTTCGCTGCATTCGATTATGTATTCAATTTCTTCTTTGTTTATGTTATTTTTACTTACAAGATTTAATAGACCAAGAACATTGGAAGCTTTGGATACAATATTTTCAAACATTACATGTCCGCTTAAATTAAGGTCAATATCATGCGCTCTTTTAACACATCCTACCAACTCTCCGTTGTTATATATCGGCTCAGCATGCTCTGTATTTACATATCTTTTAATTGTATCAAACTCTTCTCCTTCCTTTATTCTTCCTATTAACCCTTCATCAAAAAGTGGATGATTCATAAGTTTTGCTTTAGTATCGGAAGCGAATTGTTTTTCAAGTTTAACTAAATCAAATACATCACAAATTTGCATAAGAACTATAAATTCATCCTGAGGCATAATTTCTCCGAATTTACCTTCTCTTCCGGCGCCTTCCATTGGTTTGTCAAACCAAGGCATTTCATATTTGTTTAATTCATCAGGTGTAATATTTCCTATATATGTTTGATTAGGCAAATACTTTACAACTTGGTCAAATGTTCTTAAATGGTTTTTTATTTCTTTTAAATACTCAGAATTAGGATTTACCGTTCTTTCGGTTGTCTGTGTGGTACCGTTATTAATAACCATATCCGGTGCAAAAACCATAATATAACTACATCCCAAAATTACACTGTTCATGGAAACCTCCTTTAATTGGAATTCAAGTACAGGGACATTCCTTTAATGCTTACCCTAAAGACTATCTGGACATTAAAGGTGTGTCCCTCTTCCTTATTTTTCTTAATTCATCTTACTGAATAATAGTTTTGTATTCAAAATTTGCTTCGCAATATCTACGAAGCAAATTCTATAATTGGGGACATTCCTCTAACCTCGAAGACTTTCCCTCAAGTAGAGGTGTGTCCCCATTCCTCTAATGCTATCCCACAGAGACTAACCCTACATTAGAAGTGTGTCGCCCCTATTCGGGGACATTCCTTCTGACTCACCCCATAGGTTTCTCCAAAGAAAGTGTGTCCCCATACAAGTACGGGGACATTCCTCTAATGGCTATCCCACAGAGACTAACCCTACATTAGAGGTGTGTCGCCCTTCCTATAAATACTTGGAGAACTCTTCTCTTATAGCAGACATTTCACTAATGATATCGTCAACATCCAATACCATTTCCATCATGCCCACTTGTTCATCATAAACTGATTCATCAACTATGTCTTTTATTTCCGGTTCACATATATGAAATACGCTGAGTCCCAACTGAACTCCTGTCAATGGACCTGCAAAAGTAGGGTCTCCGTTTGTAACGGTTTCTGCAGCAAGACCTGCTGCTTCACCTTCTGCTGCTCCAAGTATAACCACTATATTTTCCGGACCATACTTTTCAGCAAACTCTTTAACCCTTTTTTGATTTTCCAAATCCATTGCACCTGCGCTAGTTCAGACAAAGCACTCTGTTGATGAGAATACAACTTCGCCGCCGGCTGTTTTTACACATTCTTCAATAGCCTGGCCCGGTATTCCGTCCCTGTCGCCTATAATGATAATTTTCTTATCTTTTAATATGCTCAAAACTTTTCCTCCTTTTTCATTCAATTATCTCTTAAGTCCATTTATCACCACATCCAGAAGTTCATCTACCGTGGATATTACTTTTGCATTGGCTTGATAACAGTGCTGAAACTGTATAAGGTTTGTCATTTCCTCGTCCATTGAAACTCCTGATGCAGACTCTTTGGACTGAGTAAAGCTGGCAAGCTGGGTAGCCTCATGTTCTACCTGATTTTTAGCTTCTTCCTCATGCATACCTACTTTATTCACCAGATTGTTAAAATAATTATCCAATGTAGATCCACCATTCATATCCTCTATAGAGTATACATCGTTTAAATCACTGTCTGTAGCAAAAAAATCTCCTATAAGATCTTCTCTTGTGGAACTCTCTGTAACACCTTGAATATTCATAAGGGTGTTTACCAGCTGTGCTATAG
>ENA-UOOK01001175-UOOK01001175.1-fermentation-metagenome-genome-assembly--contig:-NODE-1175-length-34800-cov-7.680386_pt1 | contig 34800 bp, 31 predicted proteins | sample MGYA00245777_ERZ724023 | MGnify/ENA primary metagenome ERZ724023 (study PRJEB28704, sample SAMN03018312) | fermentation metagenome | biome: anthropogenic terrestrial biome; feature: soil; material...
TTGATCCTCTTTCTTTTATGTGTACACTACAACATCGCTATGAAGCTTTAAGTTATGATGCCAAAAGTTAAATTCATTGAGTTTCTGATTCACTTGGTCGTAAACTAGTTTAGTACCAGAAGGATCCTTTATAGTAACTATTAGACAAAATTCCTGACTTAAGTCAGTGTTTTCCAGGATAGCCTTGGTTTCGATATGATCTCGAAACATGCCTCGTAAAACCAAATACCACTTTTTATCATATGTTAAATACTTCACTTGGTTCGAATCGGTCATTTCAGATAAATTCACAGCATATTTTTTCACTGGATAATACTTATCTCCATACTGAATCAATAGCCTTTCCTTTAATGCAAAATCGTCTTTATTCTGTTTCATTTTCGTTTTACTATAATTGCGTTCAAGAAGCAAATTCCTAGATCCATCTCTACCAACTGGATTTAATATGTTTCTTCTTGTGGTATCTCTATCTTTTTTTATATCGAAAGTACCCATTTTAACATCAATGTTTGATTGGCAGTATTCAGCCCTCTGAGTTGAATCCAAAATCGGATTGTACACAAGAGTTACAACGATTTGACCACTATAGTATTCTCCAGATACCAAACAGTCCGGCATAGGAAAATCCATAATATCTATATATTCACCCTTGGCAAGCTCATCACGCATTATGAGAGTTACTTCATTTGGTGAATTATAAAGTATGTCACGTATCGGTTCCGGTTTGCCAAAGCCTACTTGATTGACTCTTTCTACATTTGGTATTTTAAGACACTCTGAATAACTCGCGGAATGAATCATTAGAGCTTTTAGCAACAGTGGATCAAAATCTTCTTCCATTTCTTGGTATAACCCAGCTGCTAGAGCAGCAATGCGAGGAGTTGAATAGCTTGTCCCAACTGAATAGTTTATTGCACCATCTATGCCAAAAGATTTAATTCCAGTTGTCACAAGCTTTCCTTCAGTATCTACTCCGGCATTTCCGCCATAATGTACAACTTCTGGCTTTATAATATAAGAAGGCCCTCTACCAATTCGAGTAAAGGGCGATGGATTATCTACTTCAGCAAGATCAAAGGACGCTTTTTTATGAGCAATCGATCCCACAACGAGCGACCTTACCGAATCCGCACCCTGATGTATTTTCCCTTTAGGATGTCCTGTTATAAAGTTTCCGCAATTTCCAGCCGATTTGCAAATCAAAATATTATATTTGTCCTGTAGGGCATCTAAGGCTATAGCAAAATCAGAAAAACAAAAGTCATCAACTGGGGTGGTAATACTTATAGATAGATTCCATACCTTCACATTTTTGTGATGCGCTCCTACGGCTTCTTGAATATTATTAACTAATTCATCTTCTCCGATACTTTCTTTAGCTGTATCCGGAAAAACACATGCATCAAAAATTTTAACGCCATCACTTCCTACCCACCTCTGGCCTTCCAGGCAATCACCATATAAGATAATTCCCGCTACAAACGTACCATGATTCTTCTCCATTAATACCTCAGGATAAGCTGTGTATCGTTCCTCAGTTAACCATGGCTTTAAATGAGGAATTTTCGCAATTCCGTTATCTAAAATTCCCACTGTAGTATATTTCCTCACCTTCTTTAGGCAAAGAGATATCAATTGTTGCTTCATCTTCCATCATATCTAAAGCTAGAATAAATTTAGGCATGGGCTCTATCGAAAAAATTGCTTCAAAGGCATTGTTATCGCTTATTGCTTGAAAAGAATCTAAACTTATCGACTGTATGTTGTACACTATTTGATCAGGGGAATAATCTGTTTTCTTAACTTCTAATCCTAATTCCATAATTGCCTTCTCGAAATATTTTCTTATAGCGGTGTTTTGTTCATAGTTTTGAAAATCAATCAGCTTAACTTTGTAATCTTCTGGCCCTTCTTTATTACCTTTGTTTATAAAAGGTTTAAACTCACGAATACTATCTATGCAGGAAAGGGCATATGCATATCTCTCTGTATTTTTTAATCTTTCAATTATAGTATTTATTTCCTTCGAATCCTCGAGTTTAATAATAATTTCATCAGGCTCTGCTAACCCGAGAACACTATTTTCGGCCCCTGTTCTGAATAAATTACCAACTTCGTGTCTGTGGGGCTTTGCTCCCCAGCAAAAAATTGTTTTCATACCATCTTGCAATTAGAAGAACGAGGGCAAGCAGAACCCCTGCCTGGTTCTCCCATAAGAACTCCTACAGCACCAAACAGATGCCCAAAAATGTAGGGATTCCTCGACTTTATACAGAACATCTCGTCCAGCAAAGTATTCATTATTAGTGCTTCTGCCAATAGCCCAGGAGGAATTTTCCATTGGGATGGCTCCCACTTTACCTAGCCAATATGCTCACATAGCTTTTGGATCATAAACATCAAGGGTGAGTAGGAAAAACATAGATTTGTTTATTCCCCTATGCTCCCTCTTTCCCAAACAAAGCCCTATCCATTAAGGAAAGAACAGCCAATTTCCTCAATAAATCACATAGGATGTGAAATCAGCGAGAGTTTTTCGGCGTGGTCGAGCTTCTTGAGCGCCGCCTCCCGCTTCAGCGCCTCGCTTTTTGTGGGAAAGCACTCACGAAAAACCAGTTCAACCGGCAGACGGGAACGGGTATATTTGGCGCCCCGTCCACTATTATGCACAGCGGCACGGCGCTCCGGATCTGTCGAGTAGCCGCTATAAATGGTGCCGTCGGCGCAGCGGAGCATATATGCGTAATGTTTGATGGCTTCTTCAGTTTTCATTGTGTATTTCCTCTGTTGTCCAGTAGAGAGGTGAGTTTTGTTTTAAATTCTTCATCCTGAACCGCGGTTCTTTTTTTAGGTCCCTTTAGCCTGCCACCAGAGTTGCGGATTTTTTGGGCTGTATGGCGTGCAAGCAGCATGGCATCAATATTGTCGGCAGTGTATTCCATTCCATCCTGACTGATTACGATGGCATTTTTGGACAGGCACATGGCAGCAAGACCGTAATCTTGGGTAACGACAATATCGCCGGAAGAAACGCGATTGACCAGGGCAAAGTCAACGCTGTCCGCTCCCTTTGGAAAAGTCAAAATAGTGGCCCCATCTTTTTCAAAAAAGTGAGCGGTGTCGCAAAGAATAAAGCATTCGATATGGTACTTTTTGGCCATCTGCACGGTGATATCCACCACTGGACAACCGTCAGCGTCAATCAATATTTTCATAAAGAACTCCTGTAAGTTGTTATATTGATAATTTGAACTACGTGCTTTCCTCGGACTAAACCAATAAATGATGTTTGAGCAAAAGATCTCTTTGAACTTGATCTACAGACTTATTAATCCCAGAGGATTGATCCATTAAATTAACTTCATCAGACTCAAGTAAAATAATATCTTTCAGCCCATCTTTCATTTGAGATACAAGAGCCCCAAAGCCAGCATTTTATTTTGTCCATTAACCAGATAATGATTTTTCACGATATTATTGGAGCACCCCGCTAATAGGCTAGTCTTTACACACACTTGACACGGAGCTAAAGGAGCCCCCTTATAAGCGGTAACTATTCCTTCTCATTCCTTAAAATCACATACATTTCCACTGCTACTTCTAAACGTTGAATCCCACGCCACATAACTTGCGTGCCTGGTGGGCCATCCCGATTGCGCCCTTGATGGCCACCGATTTTGCCTACCAACCAGATAGCTTCTGCCAAAGTAGGTGGTTTTTTGGGTGGCTTTGAGGATTTGGTTGCATAACAATAGAGTGCTTTCCATTCTACATCGCTAAAAAATACAGTGCAGGGGGAATCGGGGGTTTCTCTACCGAGCATCGTCAAATAAAAGACTCGCCAAGCAACAATCATATCTATTGCAATACAGGTTTCAAGGCTGTCAGCACTTCCTAATTGGCGATCACCAATTCGGCAACCGCTTTTGAGGGTACGATGGAAAATTTCTATACCCCATCGTTTTGAATACCATTCAACCATTTTAACAGCATCTTTAAATGTTTCCACGGGATAAGTAGTCAACAACATCCATTCAATGGGATCAATATCTGGGCCTAGGCCTTTAGAAAGTTCAACATCTTCTTTTAAATAAACAGCCCAAGTAGTTAATGGAGGTTCCTTTTTTGAATTTTTGGTAGGCGAAATTTCCACTTTAGAAAAGCGAATGTTTACGATGGCAGTACGAGCTTTCCGGGATCCACTTCGGGGGATCTCTAATGCTACTTTTCCAGCTATATTTAAATTCAACATATGGTCCCAAAGGTATTCATTTTCCACTTTGCGAAATCGGGTTCTTTCGGATCGAACCAGCAGTTTTGGGCCATTTGGGTCTATTAGGGCCTCAGCAAGTAACTCGTAGATATCAGACTCCCTGTCTCCAATACTAACAAGCATTGTGTCGGGACACAATCGTTGAATTTCAGCGAGCTTGCGAAAGCTACGGATCCATTTCATACTTTCTTTTAGTTCAATGGGTACCCGTGCTTTTATATTCCTAAACTCGTTAATTTTTTCAGGGTCTCTTGCCCAACATTGGGCATCTAAAACGCCTAGAGGAGTACCTTCTTCTGTAAAAGCCACCGTATCATGCATAATTAAACCTAGTCCACCTTGGTTGCCATTGGTTGGCCCTAAACCCTGAGTCATCGGTCTTGTATTATATTCTAAAACCGTAGTGTCTTGGGGGGCAAGGATCACAGAATAGTCCTTCATTCTTTCAATTGTCGCCTCAGTATGAGCCGTTAAAATAACGTCCATCGAAGTCTCCTTATTGCTAAAAAATCTGTATGCACCAACGGTGTCCGCTCTTGAGCCACACGCCTCTGGAATAGTTTTGCCACAGTTCTCATAAAACTTCTGAGCGATGGAAAACAAACGTCGTTTAAGTCGAGGATCGAAGAGCTGGACCGTTCCCAATTCTTCTTCAGACCAATTTGTTGGATTTTCAATAGGACGAGCATCCCCTAAATTATAGCCCTGTTCCTCGCAAAGAATATCTTTCCAATCTGATTGTAGTGTCTGTAGAAAAATTTGTTTCGGGATTCCGTCCCTTCGCCCTGAACTATCGCCTACATATTCCCAATTAGCAGCTTTATAGCTAGCACCATCAAAACGTGTTGGATCGACAAAAGTCTCAACTAATACAGGGCGAATAGCATAGCGTTCTTCCCAGTCACCAGGAAGCCGATGTAAAGTTAAAGATAAAATATAAGATGCTAAATTTGGAACTTGCACAGAGGGAACGATTAAAAAACGAGCATTTAAAATTACTTTATCCAAGTTGTTGCGCCGAGCCGCCTCAGACCAACCAATAAATTTATCACGAGCAGCTAAAGCCCAAGTTCCTGAACCAAAACTTAATGCTCCGATGGGTCCATATTTTGCGCTAGTAACTAGATAGCGTATTTGAGCACCACAAAGAGGTTGCGCGCCCAAATAATGGTGGCTATTAACAAGGGAATTCCATACTTCTGATTCTTCTCTGCTTACGATTGGCTGCACACTAATTTCACCTAAACCAGAAATGGAACACTTAACCTCGGGAACATCAATACGAAGCACGGATTCAGCGGGTTTATTAAACGAATATGTTTTAGTTAAAGCTGGCAAATCAATGATATCTCTTCGGTCAAGTTCAGCTAATGCCTTGCGGCAGCTCATCTCTTTTAATTTGCCATTGAAAGAACGCCAATTTTCGCGTTCGCAAATCCGCCGTGACAATTCTGTACGAGAAATTGTTGGCTCCGCATTTATTGTTTCCTTGATAAATTCAATTAGGGCATTTGAAAAATAAAGATTATGTATTCTCATGCACCAATTTTAGCAAAAATAATGACACGTGTCAAGTGTGTATAAAGACTAGCCACCAGGTTGTATTTCATTTTTTCAACTGAGCTTTTTGCAAAATAAGTCTTAAAATTGACTTGACAATTGGTATAGACCATTCTATAATGGTATAGACCAATGGAAAAATCTAGAAACTGTGGAGGTCCAAATGGAATTTAATTTATCCTTGAATCGAGATTGTGAAACTCCTCTTTATCGGCAAATAATTGAACAAGTAACCCTCATGGTCCAAAACGGGCAGTTGAAAGCTGGAGACAGGCTGCCACCTGAGCGTGAGCTGGCAGCCGAGACCGGGATCGCCCGGGGAACTATCAATAAAGCTTATGTGGAGTTGGAACGAAATAAAATAATCGAGGTAATCCAAGGCCGCGGCAGCTTTATCTCCCCTAGGCAAGATATTTTGGGCCGAGATCGGAAAGAGCAGGGGATCCAGCTCATGGACGAGACAATAGAGGCCTTAGAGAAGCTAGGCTTCTCTGAGCGGGAGATGATCACCCTCTTTCGAATCCGTCTTTCTGAGCGGGAAAAGAACGCAATTGGGGTTCGGGTGGCAGCTGTGGATTGTAATCCGGAAGCCTTATCCATTTTTGAAAACCAACTATCCTATATCTCCAAAATCAGCTTCTCTCGCTTTTTGCTGGATGACGTAGCCAAGTGGGCAGAGCCTGAGGTTATTTTAGGAGAATATGATTTGATCCTCACCACCTCAACCCATTTCACGGAACTGTCGGGTCTGTTGCCTCAAATTAAGTCGCGGCTAGTCCAGGCAGCTGTCTCCCCGAGTCAACAAACAGTAATTGACCTGGCAACCATCCCCCAGGAGGCTGCTGTAGCTGTCCTCACCCGAAGCGAGCAGTTTATGCAGATTATTACAAACAGCCTCCGGGATTTTGAGATCGCAAACAGCGAATGTTTTTTTCAAGATGACAAGCTAGATTATACTGAAATACTCAGAGGCAAGAAAGTGCTGATTATCCCACCGGATTTGGAGCTTCCAAAAGGTGAGGGGATAATCGCAGAATTCCAAAGGGCAGGTGGACGGGTGATCACCTTCGATTATCAGATTGAAAGGGGGTCTTTGATTTATCTGGAAGGGGAGATCTCCAGGATCTTAAATGCAAAATAGGGGGCAGGCAGAAAATGGACAAATCCACAAACGGGATCACTTTGGTAATGGGAGTTATCGGGGCCGATGTTCATGCCATCGGCAATAAAATTTTAGAATATGCTTTCCGTGAGGCAGGATTTAATGTTGTGAACCTAGGGGTGATGGTCTCCCAAAGCGAATTCGTCAAGGCAGCGCTAGAGACAGCAGCAGATGCGATTCTGGTCTCTTCCCTTTACGGACACGGTGAGATTGATTGCCGCGGCCTGCGAGAGCTATGTATTGAAATGGGGCTGGGGGAGATCCCCTTATATGTTGGTGGTAATTTGGTGATTGGAAAAACTTCTTTTGGGGAAGTTGAGGCCAAGTTCAAAAAAATGGGTTTTAACAGGGTCTACCCACCGGGCACATTGCCAGAGATAGCAATTGGGGATCTAATAGGGGATCTGGCAAATGGCTAAGGTTCTTTTAGTTGATATCGGCAGCACCTACACAAAAGTTGTAGCTGTAGATTTAGATGGCCCTGGAATTTTAGGCACAGCTTCTGCCCCCACTACAGTAGCTACCAATATCGGTGAGGGTTTGGCTGTAGCTTTAGAACGCCTCCAGAGAAAAACAGGCGTCAGCTCCTATTTGGAGTCCTATGGCAGCAGCAGTGCAGCCGGTGGCCTGAAGATGGTGGCAATAGGCCTGGTGCCAGATCTCACGGCTCAAGCCGGGAAAATGGCAGCACTAGGCGCTGGCGCTAAGGTACTTGGGACCTACGCCTACGAACTTGCAGCCTTGGAATTTGAGGAAATACAGGCGCTTGAGCCTGATATTATTTTGTTGTGCGGAGGCACAGATGGAGGAAACAGGGAAGTTATCCTCCGCAATGCAGAGCATCTTGCAGGACTTCCCGGGAGATTTTCTGTAGTTGTGGCAGGCAATAAAGTGGTCTCAAAAGAGGCCGCGGAGATATTGGAGGCTCGAGGAAAACAAATCCGACTTTGCGAAAATGTAATGCCTCAGTTCAATTGCCTCAATATCGAACCTGCACAAGAGGCAATCCGAAATCTGTTTTTAGAAAGAATTGTGGAGGCCAAAGGGCTTTCAGATGTGCAGGAGTTAATTGGCAATCCTCTGCTGCCTACACCTCGAGCTGTCCTTCAGGGAGCAGAGCTGTTGGCCCGGGGGACACAGCGGCAGGCGGGGTTCGGGGATCTATTAGTTGTAGATGTGGGAGGTGCTACAACTGATGTCTATTCCCTGGCTACAGGAGCGCCCGCCGCCAGTGGAGTTATCCTGCGAGGTCTTCCTGAGCCCTATGCCAAGCGAACTGTAGAGGGAGATCTTGGTCTTTCCTATAGTGCCCGCTCAACTGCAGAGGCTATAGGCTGGAAGGAGCTCATGGCAGAGAGCAATTTGAGTGAGGAGGAGCTTGAGAAATCTCTTCTGTGTCTGGAAAAGGAACCAGGGGTTATCCCCAGCAAAGATGAGGAGGCTTTACAGCGGTGTTTGGCCCGCTCAGCTGTAAAGATCGCAACAGGGCGCCATGCAGGGAAAGTTGAGGCGCACTACACCCCCTGTGGCCTGAGCTTCGTCCAGAGGGGCAAAGATTTAACACAGATCAAAACAATTATTGGCACAGGCGGACCTTTAATCTATAGTCCAAATCCGGCATATCTTCTCTCTGGGGCAAGGCGCAGCCAAGACGCGGCCCTGAAACCTGAGGGGGGTAACTTGTTTTTAGATCGATCCTATATTTTAGCCAGCATGGGTTTGTTAAGCGAGAAATATCCCGAGGAAGCATTTGCAATATTAAAAGGAGAATTGGAGTGGATGGCGTGAGTGTGGAGCATCGGAAGCTGCCGGCTGAGCTTTTTTCCAAGATTCGCCGTGAGGTATTGAAAATGTGGCCTACAGGCAAAGAGGTTGATTTAGATGAGGCCATAGCCTATCATAGGCAGCTGCCAGTTGAGAAAATATTTTCCCATCAGCTAAAGCTTGCGAAAAGCACAGGCAATACCCTAATTCAGCCCCGGGCCGGAGTGGCACTGCCAGACGAACATATTGAGCTTTTGCAATATTTGGAGAGGGAAGGGGAAGCAGACCTGCTTCCCACAACAATCGACAGTTATACCCGGCACAATCGTTATGATGAGGCAGAGCAGGGAATTGAAGCCAGCAGAAAGCAAGGTCGTTCTCTGCTCAATGGCTTCCCTGCAGTAAATCACGGCGTGGCAGTTTGCAGGCGAGTGAATGAATCGGTAAACGTGCCTGTAGAGGTGAGGCACGGTACACCAGATGCCAGGTTGCTGGCTGAAATAACTTTGGCCGGAGGCTTTACATCCTTTGAAGGAGGGGGCATCTCCTATAATATCCCCTATGCTAAAGATACGCCTTTAGAAAAAACCATCTCTGACTGGCAATATGTGGATCGCCTAGTTGGCATCTATGAGGAAGAGGGGGTATCTATCAACAGGGAGCCCTTCGGACCTTTGACTGGCACATTGGTGCCACCGTGTATTTCCCACGCTGTGGCCATTATTGAGAGCCTCCTTGCAGCAGAGCAGGGCGTGAAGAACATTACCGTGGGCTACGGACAAAGTGGGAACTTGCTCCAAGATACTGCGGCTATCCGCACCTTGGAAAGCTTAACTGTGGAGTATCTGGAAAAGTACGGTTACCAGGATGTTTCCATCACTACAGTCCTCCACCAGTGGATGGGAGGTTTCCCCCAAGATGAAGCCAAAGCATTTGCTGTGATCTCCTGGGGCGCGGCTTTGGCAGCCCTTTCAGGGGCCACGAAGGTGATTGTGAAAACACCCCACGAAGCCATGGGAATTCCCACCAAAGCTGCAAATAGTGCAGGCCTCAAAACCACCAAACAACTGGTGATGATGCTAAAGGATCAAAGGCTTGAGGAAAGTCAGGAATTAGCAGCAGAAATGGAGATGATCTCCCTTGAGACACGGGCTATTTTGGAGAAAGTAAGGGAGCTTGGAGAAGGAGATGTGGCCGGAGGCGCCATTGGGGCATTTCAAGCAGGAGCGATCGATATTCCCTTTGCACCTAGCAGGGAGAATGCAGGCAAAGTTTTGCCTGCCAGAGATAACGATGGTGCAGTCAGGTTTTTGGATCACGGCAATCTTCCCTTCAGTGAGGAGATCGTGGCTTTCCATAAAGACAAGATGCAACAGCGGGCTGGCTACGAGAAAAGAACAATTAGCTTTCAGATGGTGATCGATGATATCTATGCAATAGGGAAAGGCAGGCTCGTGGGCCGCCCGCGGTAAGGAGGAGAGAGGTGAAAATTAAGCAAGTTATCTGTGCTCAGGGGAAAACAGGATTTTTCTTTGATGATCAAGTTGCGATTCGGGAAAATGCAATTCCAGATGGCGCATGCTATCTGGGGGAGGCAGTAACAGATGGCTTTACCGCTGTCAGACAAGCAGGTGAGGCAATTTCCGTGCTTTTGGTTCTCGAGGATGGGCAGCTTGCCCACGGGGATTGTGCAGCAGTACAGTATTCCGGGGCAGCCGGTCGAGATCCGCTTTTTTTGGCTAAAGATTACCTGCCACAGATTGAACAGTACATAGCGCCACGCCTTGTAGGAAGAGATCTAGCTGAGTTCAGGCCTCTGGCCCGGGAAATAGATACACTGCTAGATCCCCAAACCGACAAACCTTTTCACACGGCTATCCGCTATGGCGTCACAGGCGCGATTTTGGATGCAGTGGCAAAAGCACAAAAGAGGCTCATGGCCCAGGTGATTGCAGCTGAATATGGGACTGTTGTATCCGAAAGGGAGCTTCCTATTTTCACGCAATCCGGCGATGCTAGGCATGAGAATGCAGATAAGATGATCCTCAAAGGGGCAGCTGTATTGCCCCATGGACTTATCAATAACGTCAAAACCAAGCTTGGCCCCCAGGGGGAGATCTTAGCTGAATACGTAAAATGGCTCAAAGAGAGGATAGAGAGCCACAAACCCTATCCGGATTATCAGCCGGTTCTGCACCTTGATCTATACGGCACATTGGATGGAGCATTTGGCAGTGATAATCAAAAAATTGTCACCTATCTGGAATGCCTAGGGCAGATTGCCCATCCCCTGAAGCTGAGGATTGAAGGGCCAGTGGATAGAGGCAGCCGCGATGAGCAAGTTCGGGCTCTCTGCGAGCTTACAGAGCTACTGGACAGAGGCGGGAGCGGTGTTGAGCTTGTGGCAGATGAGTGGTGCAATACCCTGGAGGATATCAAATACTTTGCCCAAAGAAGGGCAGGGCATATGCTTCAGATTAAAACTCCGGATCTGGGGGGGATTAACAATACAATCGAGGCTGTGTTGTATTGCAAACAGCTGGATATTGGCACTTATCTAGGTGGCACTTGCAATGAAACAGAACGCTCAAGTCAAATCTGTGTTCATATTGCTATGGCTACAGGCCCCGATCAAATTTTAGCAAAGCCCGGAATGGGAATGGATGAGGGTTTTATGATCGTAAAGAATGAAATGCAGCGGATTTTAGCCTTGGAAAAAGCCCTGGGAAGGATGAGTTAGATGCCGGAACTGAGAGTATTGGCTCCTACTGCTATTTTGGGATATGGCTTTCCAATTCAATCTTTTGAGGAGGGACTGAAACGAGACCCCCATGTTATTGCTGTGGATGCTGGCTCTTCAGATCCTGGCCCCTTTTATTTGGGTGCTGGGGTTTCGTTCACAGATCGCAATGCAGTGAAGCGGGATCTGGAGCTGATGCTCACAGCTGCGCGAAAGCGGAAGATACCCCTTATCATCGGTAGTGCTGGCGGCTCTGGAGGGGAGCCACACTTAAAGTGGAATGTTGAGATTGTAGAGGAAATTGCCAAGGAAAAAAACCTCGCTTTTAAAATGGCTGTGATTCATGCAGAAATTTCGCCAAAGTTGGTTCTAGACAAACTTGCCCTAGGGAAGATAGTGCCCCTTGAGCCAGCCCCAGATCTCACTTTTGAGGAGCTTGAGAAAACCGAGCGGATCGTAGGGCAGATGGGAATAGAGCCCATCATTCGTGCCCTCGAGATGGGAGCTGAGGTGATAGTAGCTGGCAGGGCTTATGACCCGGCAGTCTTTGCAGCGCTGGCAGTTTACCGGGGTTTCCACCGGGGTCTTGCCACGCATTTAGGGAAAATTTTAGAATGTGCTTCCATCGCAGCCACCCCTGGCAGTGGTAGTGATTGCATGATGGGCTATTTGGGGGAAAACTATTTTCAGGTAGAACCCCTAAATCCTGTTCGCAAATGTACAACCATGTCCGTTGCAGCCCACACTCTGTACGAAAAATCAGATCCTTACCTGTTGCCATCTCCCGGCGGTGTGCTAGATTTGTCCGAGACCCAATTTTCTCAGCAAAGCCCGCGGGCAGTGAGGGTTACAGGCAGCAAATTTATTGAAGATGCCAATTACACAATTAAACTTGAGGGAGTAAAAAAAATCGGCTATCGCACAGTCGCCATCGCAGGAGCCCGAGATCCCATTATGATTGGGCAGATCGATGAGATCATCGGCTCTGTGCGAGGGAGGGTAGCTGATAACTTCGGTGGCCAAAATCTCGAGTATTTCTTGGACTTTAAGGTGTACGGTAAAAATGGGGTGATGGCAGATTTGGAGCCGGTTGTGGAAACCAAAAGCCATGAGCTTGGAATTATCATTGAAGCTGTGGCTCCAGATCAGGCCACAGCCGATACCATCTGTAGCTTTGCCAGATCAACTATGCTTCACTGGGGGTATGAGGGCAGGATCTCCACTGCAGGTAACCTTGCCTTTCCCTATTCTCCCTCGGATTTTCGGGCAGGGCCGGTGTATGCTTTCAACATCTATCACCTGCTTGAGGTATCTGACCCTTGCGAATTATTTCCCATAGAATTGTGCCAAAGTGGGGAGGTGGGAGCATGAAGCTGCGTGATGTGGCAGCTGTGATTCGTAGTAAAAACTCTGGACCTTTTGAGCTTACATTTGATATAATATTCAAAGACGGTGATCTGTTCCAGAGGGTTTATGAGGCCGGAGTAATAACTCGGGAGCTTTTTGCCCAGCTTTATAATCTGCCTGTGGAAAATGTGACAGCTGTAATTGGTTTCAGTCCGGCCAATGCTATTAAGGCCACTTTGGTGCGGCCCATCCCGTCAGGTGCCTTAGGGGAGAGGGATGTGTATGGAGCACAACAGCACGTACCTCTTTTTGATGTGGAAATTCAGCTTTGAGGAGTGGTTAAATGCCATCCAACTTGCTTCCCGAGTCTCTGATGTATGCAGTTTATTTTGCCCCCAGAGGCAAAGATCGATTGCTTAACCTGGGCCATCAGATTGCCCAGCGACATTTGAGCCCTCAAGATAAGCTAATCGGTTTTGTTGGCGATAGTGGTGCAGGCAAGTCCCTCTTGATCCGGGGCATGTTTCCTGGCCTTGAGCTTTCCAATGATGATGAAGGTGTCAGGGTCCGTCCGCTGCCTCTTCTGGCTAATGGAGATAATACTTTTTTCAGTAGCCATACCTATCATATGGATTTCCGCTTTGAGTCTGCCTTCACCCAGCCCTACATTTTAGTGGAAGCAGTAAGGCATGCTGTGGAGCAGGGGAAAAGGGTAGTTATTGAGCACTTTGAGCTGATTTACCCCCATCTGGGTATGAATGCAGAGATGCTAATTGGGATTGGCGAAGAGGTGATTGTAACCAGGCCCAATATTTTCGGCCCCAAGCCAGGGGATCTCGCTGAAATTGTTTTCAAATCCATCCATTGTAGAAAAATGGCCCATACTGCAGAAGATCTCACGTGCAGGGTTTTAGATACCCGCTGTGGTTTTGAACAACAATTAATTCATGCTGATGTAAAAAACGGCTTTGTTTTGGAGTTTCCCCAAAAGCCCGAGATTGACCTTGGGTGGCTTGAGGAGAATGTAAAAGAATATATTCAAAAAAAATTGCCTGTGAGCTATGAAGATGAGGATCATATCAAAATCGGCGATGAGCTTCTCTATTGCACAGGTCCCAGAATCCATGTGAGAAACACCGCTGAGATTGATAATTTTCGCCTCCTGCATGAATTTTGGTATGACCCCATCCATAAGGTCTATGCCTTAGTCGGCTTGGTGGGGAGGGACAAAATTGAGGACTTGAAAGATCTAAATAAACTAGGTTTGTATAGCCTCGATAATTGAGCATCTTCATAATAAAACTTCTTCTTTGGGGGAAGACAATACCATCTCTAAGTTAGAGATAGGGAGAAACAACGAGCTAATTACCTCTAATTAGCATCGTGCCTAGGTGCTAAAACCCCAGGCTTAGGTTAGAATAGAGTATAGATTAAATGCTATGGAGGTTGGATTAGATGAAAAAGCATATTCTCGTTGCGCTACTATTTCTGCTTGCTACAAGCAGCGCCCTGGCAGCAAGCACCGTAACCAGACTAACTTTGGATCTAGATGGACAGGTGATGGTGAACAATAGCGATAACCCAATAAAATTAGATCCCAGCTTTGCTGTTGGTGCAGATTTAATCTTTACGAAAACACCAAGTGCCCAGTTGGGTCTGGGTATGGAGTATCAGAAGGAGAGACCCTGGTCTTCTAGTAGAACAATTCAGTTCATACCCATCTATGGGTTTGTGAACTATCATGGTACCTCAAGCTCCTGGAGGCGGGGAACACAGCCCTATTTCAGCGGACGCTTTGGCTATAGCCTGTTTAATGGGCCTAACAGTGAAAGCAGTAACATAAAATCCGAAGGTGGTCTTTTCTATAGCCTAGGTGTAGGTATTAATTTCCAAGATCAGTTCCGGATTGAAGCAAATTACGCTTCCGCAAGTGGCCAGGAAATTGGCTCATTTACTAAAGCCGAATATACCTATAATAGAACAACTGTTTCCTTCGGGATTGTATTTTAATCAAAAAGGAACTCCGTACTGTAAAAGTACGGAGTTCCTTTTTGAAATGAGGATTGTTCCGGGTTAGATGAGCAGAACATCATCCCGGGCCTGGGCTATTGTTTTGAGCGATTGTGTATAGCCACTGGGGCTGAAGAGGACGAAGCTTTCTTTTCTATCTTTTGCGTTCCACGGAACAAGGCTTGCTTTGCGTTCAAGATCTCGGAGGACCGAGGGGCCAATTGGGCGTTTTGTATATTTACACTCACCAAAGATTATAGAATGATTATCTTCCCCTAAACCCACAAGATCAATTTCCTCGTGCTTATTCCACCAATGCCCCACTCGGTTTAGCAGAAAACCCAATTTCCCTTCCTCACTGAGCTGCCAGAGCTTTTCTGTGCAGATGTCTTCGTAAACAAAGGAGACATGATTTTCAATAAAGGTTTGGCGAATTCTCTGCATAGCCTCCCCGGTTTTTCCTCTTTCCAATGAAGCGCGGCTAGGGAAAACATAGCGGAACCAGAAAGCTAGGAAGTGATCCTTGATGTAGTAAAGTGATTTTTTGCTTTTTTCCGGATTAGTTTCGGTAACTGGTACCCGCCTTCCTACCAGCTCTAGTTGAATTAAGGTCTCCATGTATTTTTGAATACTGCTTTGAGCAACTCCGCTTCGCGAAGCAATACCTGACACTCTCCGTTCGCCTGCAGCAATAGTTTTGATAATGGAGAAGAAACTCCCAATCTCGCGCACCTCGTTTTGGAGGAGAAAGTATGGTTCTGCAAAAAGGATGCTGTGTTGTGATAAGATATTTGTTTCTATTGCCGAAAAAATATCATCCGATCCCTGAAATGCTTTTATATAGTAGGGAATCCCACCGGTGATTGAATAATACTCTATTAGCTCCGCTTCGTTTTTTTCTGGCATGAAGTCTTGATAATATAAAAAGGGAATTGGCCCTAGTTTTATTTGCGCATCTCGCCTTCCATACAGGGGACTGGTATAGGAGAGGGTTTCTGACTCCATCATGCGAATATAGGAGCCACAGAGCATGAGCATGATATTTCTGTCTGGTTCCATAATATTGTCCCATATGCGTTGCATAATACTAGGAAAAGCTTTATTAGATTGACATAGGTATTGGAACTCATCAATCACAAGGATCTTTTTTCCATCTGTCTTCGTTTCTATAAGCATCCGGAATAGATCATCCCATCTTAAACCTTCTGCAACGTTTAATATTGATTGCTGCGAAAAGGAAGCGATCAAGTTTTGAAATTCCTTCTGGTTTTGATCTTCTTTTTCTTGAGAGGCTAGGAAATATACGCTTGGTTTATTTTGAATAAATTCTTGAATTAATGCTGTTTTGCCCACGCGGCGACGACCATAAATTATCACCATAGAAGAGCCGTTTTTGTTGTATAAACGATTCAAGGTTTCTAATTCATTTTTGCGGTCAACAAATTTCAAAGGAACTCACCCCCTATACTAAATTATACTTACGATAATCATTATGTCAAGGATGATTATCAGGAGTATCATCTTTTGTATTATCTTAACCAATATGATCACGATCATTCATAGATCGTAAGTTTTCCAAAGTGATAACTTATTAAGCAAAATTACCGATTTGGTCATTATCTTTCATAGGTCAGAGTTTATTTCAAGTTGGGTTTTGTTACAATCCCGGCGAAAGGTTTGGCGAGTAGATTGGCTAACTGGCTAACAGGTTATATTTTGATTCTTTTTTCATGTATTGACGCTTGCGCATGGGTTGTAGTATAATGAATGAAAGTTACAAAGCTAAAGCGTTGATGAGGAGAGTACCCAGCACAGAGACGGCCTAGCGAATCAGGGGCGGTGCGAGCCTGACGCGTCTTGTGGTGGGGAAGATCACCTCGGAGTGCTGCACTGAAAGCAGTAAGTGTGGCCGGCTGTCACCGTTATCGACAACAAGAGGGCTTTAGTTAGCCAAAAAGGGTGGTACCGCGAGGAATCATACCCCGTCCCTTTATTTTTGGGATGGGGTCTTTTTATACCTAAAATAAAAAAGGAGCTATGTAAAAAATGGCAGATTATGGAAAAACACTCAACTTACCTAAAACTAAATTTCCCATGCGAGCGAATCTCCCTCAAAGAGAGCCTGAGATTCAAAAGCTATGGGAAAGCAAAGAGCTTTATGAGAAGTCTCAGGCCCGGGCCAAGAGAAATAATGCACCAAGCTTCATCTTGCACGATGGACCACCATACGCCAATGGTCATATTCACATAGGCCATGCCTTAAACAAGATCCTCAAAGATATTGTTCTGCGGTATAAGACCATGCGTGGTTTCTATACCCCATATATCCCAGGCTGGGATACCCATGGTTTGCCTATTGAACAGCAGGTCATCAAAACCATGGGTGTGAACAGGCATGAGGTACCTGCCATAGACTTTAGGCGTAGCTGCCGTGATTATGCCTTGAAATTTGTCCAGATCCAAAAAGAAGAGTTCAAAAGGCTAGGCTGCATTGGAGACTGGGAGCATCCCTATCTGACTTTGACTCCTGATTATGAAGCAAAGCAAATTGAAGTATTTGGAGAGATGGCGCAGCGGGGTTATATCTATAAAGGCAAGAAACCTGTATACTGGTGTCCCCATTGCGAGACTGCCCTGGCAGAAGCTGAAATTGAGTATGCAGATCACGCATCACCCTCTATTTATGTAAAGTTTCCTGTGGCAGAGGCAGGGGATAAATTGCCCCAAAGCGACATTCCCACCTACTTTGTGATTTGGACCACCACTCCTTGGACCCTGCCTGCAAACCTGGCTGTTTGCTTGCATCCGGATTTCAGCTATAGTCTGGTGGAGGCGCAGCATGGAGGGAAGCGGGAGCGCTATGTTTTCGCAATGGAGCTTGTGGATTCCGTAGCAAAAGACCTGGGCCTTCTAGAGCTTGAGGAGATTGCTACCTTCAGAGGAAATGAACTCGAAGGCATTACTTGCCGCCATCCATTTATTGAGCGGGAATCAACTGTAATCCTAGGCGATCATGTTACCTTGGAGGCAGGTACAGGCTGCGTTCACACAGCGCCAGGCCATGGTCTTGAGGACTATGAAGTGGGACTGCGCTATAATTTGCCAATTTTGGCTCCTGTGGATGAGCACGGAGTGCTTACAGATGAGGCAGGAGAATATGCCGGTTTAGATTTGAAAACTGCAAATAAAAAAATAGTAGCGGATTTGGCAGCAGCGGGGTTGCTCCATTCCACAGGAGATCTTTCTCACCAATACCCCCATTGCTGGCGCTGTAAAGAGCCTGTGATCTTCAGGGCTACAGCCCAGTGGTTTGCCTCAGTTGAAGGCTTCCGCAAAGAGGCACTGGAAGCGATTAAATCTGTCAACTGGATCCCCTCTTGGGGCCAGGAGCGGATCTACAATATGGTGGCAGAGCGCAGGGACTGGTGTATTAGCAGACAGAGAATTTGGGGTGTGCCCATCCCCATCTTCTACTGCGAAGATTGCGGAGGGGAGCTCATTACCAAAGAGAGCATCAGTGCTGTAGCTGATCTGTTTAGCAAAGAGGGTTCTGATGGTTGGTATACCCACGAAGCTCGAGAGATTCTGCCCCCTGGCACCAAATGCAAGTGCGGTAGTTCTAACTTCCGGAAGGAATCAGATATTATGGACGTCTGGTTTGATTCAGGCTCCAGCCATACTGCTGTGGTAGAGCAGCGGCCTGAGCTTTCGTATCCGGCTGATTTATACCTTGAAGGCAGCGATCAGCACCGAGGCTGGTTCCAATCGTCTCTTCTCACTGCCATCGCCACAAAGGGTTCTGCCCCTTATCGTTCTGTGCTCACCCATGGTTACACTGTTGATGCAGAAGGGAAGAAGATGTCCAAGTCCTTGGGCAATGTGGTGGCACCGGAGAAGGTGATCAAACAGTATGGAGCAGATATTTTGCGCCTGTGGGTGGCATCTGCAGATTACAAGAATGATGTGCGGATTTCAGATGGAATCCTCAAGCAGATGAGTGAAGTCTACAGACGTATTCGCAATACTTGCCGCTTCATTATCGGTAACCTAGGTGACTTCGACCCCAAAACAGATGCGGTTTCTTATGAGGCTCTGACAGAACTTGATCGCTGGGCCCTGATGGAGCTGCAGCAGCTTACCGATAAAGTTACCCAGGCTTACGAGAACTATGATTTCCATCTTCTCTATCACTCCATCCATAACTTCTGCGCTGTCCAGATGAGCGCTTTTTACCTGGATGTTGTAAAAGATCGTCTCTATGTTGAGGCACCTACAAGCCAAACACGCAGGGCAGTGCAGACTGTGATCTTCGAGGTGCTTCAGTCTTTGGTTAGGCTCTTGGCACCGGTTCTGGCTCATACTGCAGAGGAGATCTGGCAGCATCTGCCCGAGTCTTGCCGTGAGGTTGAGAGTGTGCATTTAGCATCCTGGCCACAGGTAGAAGAAAGGTATCTGGATGAGAAGCTCGCGGAGCGCTTCGAGAACATGCTGAGGCTCCGAGGTGAAATTTCAAAGGCCCTGGAGCGAGCTCGTGCGCAAAAACTTATTGGCAGTTCGCTGGAGGCAGAAGTTCAGATCTACGGACCCCAGTCCTTGGCTCAAATTGCAGAGGATTTCCCTGCCGAGTATATGATGGATTTGGCCATTGTCTCAGATCTTAGCTGGAAGCTTGGAGAGGAGCCCCAGGGCGGGGATCTTACCATGGAAGCTGAGGAGCTTCGTGGCGTAACTGTTGTGGTGAATAAGGCTCAAGGGTATAAATGTGAGCGCTGCTGGAAGTATACACCCCAAGAAGATCTTTGCCAGCGCTGCCACAAGGTAATGGAGGAACTCCCCGGTGAGACGGTTTGAAGTTATAAGTAGTTGGCAAGGCAGGGGAATCAATCTTCCCGCGCGGAAAACTCGCCTCAGTGCTGGCTACGATCTTGAAGCAGGAGAGAGGGTTGTCCTTGCGCCCGGTGCGGTGACTTTAGTCCCCACCGGGCTGAAGGCATACATGAATCCCGATGAGGTGCTGCAAATCTTTATCCGCAGTAGCCTCGCTATAAAAAGTAATATCGCCCTAGCCAACAGCACTGCCATTATCGATGCAGATTATGTGGACAATCCCACGAATGAGGGTCACCTGATGCTTCCCCTCCTAAACCGAGGACAAGAGCCCATTACAATAGAGAAGGGACAGCGGATTGCCCAGGGGATTTTCTTCAAGTACCTTTGCACAGATGATGATAATGCCGAAGGAGAGCGACAGGGCGGCTTTGGCAGTACTGGACAGTAGGTTTTGGCTGTGGGGGTAATAGGCCCCTATAGGTTTAATTTAGCAAAAATTTTCAAGGAAGTGAAATAGCCGTGCAAGAGTTTGTTTTCAAAAGCGTGGATGGGGAAGAGAAGGCACTTCTGGGCATCGCTCAGGGCAAGAGGAGACCCCTTCTGGTGGGGCTACATACCTGGAGTGCTGATTTAGATAACCAAGTGAATAGCTATGGTCCGCCGGCAAAAGATCGGGATTGGTCCCTGATTTTGCCCAGCTTCCGTGGACCGAATCTGGTAACTAATCCAAGGCGCCAGCAGGCTTGCGCCTCACCTTTGGCAATTGCGGATATTCTCCACAGTGTGGATGCTTTCTGTGAGCGTTATCCCGAGAAAATAGATAAAGATAAGATTTATCTGTTAGGTGGCAGTGGAGGAGGGCATATGGCTCTTTGCGCCCTGGCCTCTGATCCCCAAAGATGGAGGATGGTAAGCTCATGGTGTCCCATTACAGATCTTGAGGCTTGGCATAGTGAGAATCCAAACTATGCGCCCCATATTGCAGCCTGCTGTGGCGGGGAGCCAGGAGAGAGTCCCCAGGTGGATTGGGAGTATTTTCGCCGCTCTCCAATCAACATGGTGAAGAAACTCGCCCAAGGTCGAGTCTTTATCAATCATGGCAAATACGACCCATCTGTTCCCTACACCCACAGTCTCAGGCTCTATAATGCTCTCTGCGAGGAGGGTGGTCAGAGGCAATACTTAAATATTTTTCCAGGTGGCCATGATCTGTATGTACAGGAGGCATTTGCACAACTGGAGTATGAAAAAGAGAGCAGCGAGCTTTCAGGGTAGCTTTTAGCAAAAGAATTATTCTCTTTAGCAGAGCATTTGGGATTGGTGGAAGTACGATCTCAAGGTGTTTTTTAGCAACTTGCTTCTGCTTCGCTGCTTTTCGTAGGAATATCGAGTAAAAATAGATTATTGGTTAGTATTATAGATTATGGGGCAAGTCAGGTTCATATTTTGGGCCACCTGCCCCTTTTGTTAATTTACAAAATAAAGATGACATGCTACAATAGTGGCAATTGGAACCGCTGGAACCGAAAGTGAGTTCCGGTGGCAGGAGGGATTAATGTTGAAGATCATAATTCTTGGTGCAGGCTCAAGAGGTGGGGTTTATGCCCGCTATGCTACAGAGAATGGTGCCCAGATTGCGGGGGTAGCAGAGCCGAACAGAGAAAGGCGGGAGGCTTTTTGTAAGAAGTATGATGTGCCGAAAGACAGGCAATTCGACACCTGGCAGGAGGCCTTGGCAGGGGACAAGTATGCTGATGCTGTTGTGAATTCTACATTAGATCGTGTTCACTATGCTTCAACCATGGCAGCTTTAGATAAGGGTTACCATGTTCTTTTGGAAAAGCCCATGTCGCCGGTGGAAGCAGAGTGCCGCGCTATGGTTGAGAAGGCAGAAGAGAAGAAGCTGATTCTCATGGTTTGCCATGTTCTCCGCTATGCCCCTTTCTTTGAAAAGCTAAAAGAGGTTATAGATTCCAAGCAACTAGGTGAGATTGTGAACTTCCAGCTTACAGAGAATGTAATCTATTGGCATTTTGCACATTCTTTTGTGAGGGGTAATTTCCGAAATGAAGAAGTATCTAGCCCTTGGATCTTAGCAAAGTCTTGCCATGATCTTGATCTTTTAGTTTATTTAATAGGCAAGGAATGCAAAAAGGTGACTTCCATAGGTAACTTGATGCATTTCAAGCCTGAAAATGCACCACAGGGTGCGCCTAAGTTTTGTTTGGATGGCTGTCCGCAAGAGAAGACTTGTCCTCATTTTGCACCTACTCTTTATCTTAAGCAAATACGGGAGGTTTCTTGGCCCACAACTATGATCTCAACTGATACTTCCTTGAGCGCACGGTATGAAGCGCTAAAAAGTGGTCCCTATGGTCGTTGTGTTTACCAGTGTGATAATGATGTTGTGGATCATCAAAGCGCCATTTTTGAGTTTGAGGGTGGGACCACAGCTACGTTTAATATGATTGGTTTTTCCAGTGAGAATACCAGGACCCTCAGGGTCTTTGGTACAAAGGGAGATCTTCGTGGGCATCTTGAGAAAGGTGAATTGGAGATCACAGACTTCCTAACAGGAGAGAAGGAATTGATTAAGATTGATTATACTACCTTGATCTCAAGCCATGGCGGGGGAGATTCGAGGCTCACGAAGGACTTTTTAGATGCAGTGGCCGGCAGTACAAGCAATCAGAAGACATCAGCTAGGGTGTCTCTTGAAAGCCACCTGATGGCTTTTGCAGCAGAGAGATCTAGGAAAGAGGATCGAACCATAGTTTTATAGTTTTTATTTACAGGGGATGATAGAAAGCGGAAGGCAGAGGTAACTGTCTTCCGCTTCTTTGATGAAGCGCGTGTTATCCAATCTAGTTGGCCTAATCAATTTTTTATACCCTCACGCTTTGAAGGCGGCAGGACAACTCGGCTCCTACTAGATTTTATAAGAAGGCTAAAATTATTTCTTATTAAGTTGTATACATTTTAGCGTTACCAAAAGCTTGTTTTGAAGATAACGCGAAAGTAAAAAAGTAGTCTTTGCTCAAAAAGTTATTGATTCTAACGAGCAAGAAGAGGTTCTGGACTTATCAAATAAGTGGGCTATTCGCTTTGAACCCAACCAAATACCACTTAATTTTTGGCATGCTGCATCAGTTGATGATAGTTTTCCAGAGCCTTTTTATGCACCTGGATTTGATTTAATGAAGCGGGAGAGCGACTCTATTAGCGAGCATGATATTGGCTCAAAATATTTTTGCCGCTTTCTGTTTTCTGGCGAAGCCAAGAATCTTAAGTTGGTAATAGAAGAAAGTACAATTGGGGGAGATTGGAAATTATTTGTCAATAACGTTGAGATTAAAAAATGGGTAAGACAACGATTTTTTGATTGCAATAACAAAGTAGCTGATGTTAGTTATGCTATAAAAGAAGGTTCTACCCCGACATTGAATATAATAAAGATCGAGACAAGAGGCTTAGAGCATGGCTTAAAGGAAGTACCATATCTCTGTGGAGTCTTTACATGCGAATATCGCTATAGTCACAATTCTTTTCCGTTTTTAAAGGGAGCTACTGGAAATGTTTTATTAGAAAATCTCCTTCCTTGGGATATAATAGGCTATCCAACTTTTTCTGGTACAGCTACTTATGAACGGGAATTTGAACTTACAGAAGCTCAAGAATTATATTTAGATCTTGGTAGAGTTGAGGATATAGCCGATGTGAAGTTGGACGGAAGCCAAATTAAGATTCTTCCTTGGCCCCCTTATGCATGTTGTTTAGGCAAGGTTTCGTCAGGGAAGCATCATTTAAACATTGCAGTAACGAATGCTACTGCCAATCGTACCAGAGCGGCTAGGTTAACAGCTGGCCTTTTAGGGCCGGTCAAGTTGTTTAGAATGTAACAAGTCTTTATTTAAATGGACATTAATTAAGGAGTTGTTTGGGATCAAAGTTTGATTGATGAAAATTAGGTATTCAAATTAATTCCAAATTAAAACTAAGGTTAAGTCATCTTGAATTCCTCCTGGGTTTTATGGTAAGATGTGGGAGCAAGCATCCTTTGCGTAGCAACCCCCTACTTTCAGACTTCTTAAAAGGGAGTCTTGTTTTAGGTAGCATAAAGAATAGTTCCGCAAAAGGCTAGTAATGCTTGTATTGATTACAAGAGCTGGAGGCATAAGACAATGATTTATCAAGAAGAAAAACTCCCAAGTTTAATCTATGATGATAAACCCCAATGGATAGAACTCTATCAAAAAGCATGGCAGATCGCTTTCGGTAATATCGAAACCGATGTTCCAGAAGGCTGGCTTACTCAACTCACATGCATGCCAGGCTCAGGTACCATTTGGCAGTGGGACTCTTGCTTTTTACTTTTCTACGCTCGTTTTTCCAATAATACCCTTTTTGCCACCAATAATTTAGATAACATCTATCGTCTTCAGCGAGAAGATGGCTATATTTCCATGGCATATAATATTCGCACTCAGAAACCGGCTTTTCCCGGAAGAATTAACCCTCCTCTCTATGCCTGGGCTGAATGGGAGCATTACCTTGTAACAGGAAACAACAGTCGCTTTGAACGTATTTTACCTATTTTAACCCGTTATTTTGATTGGGTCAAAGCCAATCGAAGATGGAAAAATGGTCTCTACTGGTTCGAAGACAGTGGCTCCAGTGGGATGGACAATGCACCAAGAGGCGGCTGGGGAGTACCATCATTGGGAGGCAGTGATGTCTGCTATATTGATCTTGCCTGCCAACAGGCACTTAGTGCATACTACTTAGCAAAAATCGCAGATACAGTAGGAGATAAACAGATAGCTGCAAGGTTTATCTGCGAATATGAAGAACTGAAAGATTTAATCAACAAAACCCACTGGAGCGAAAAAGTAGGCTTCTACTTCGACCTTTTCAGTAGTAACAAAGTGGACTATCGGGATAACTTCATCAACCATAAAACCATCGCTGCCTTTTGGCCTCTGCTCGCAGGTATCGCCAGCGATGAGCAAGCCAAAAGGCTCCTGGAGCACCTACTAGATCCTAATGAATTTAACACTACCCACCCCGTGCCATCACTCTCCAAAGACGATCCTAATTATGAACCACTAGGAGGCTATTGGCGGGGTGGAGTTTGGGCACCTACGAACTACATGGTAGTGAAGGGGCTAAAACGATATAACAAGCTCCCCTGGTCTAGGGAAATCGCTCTAAAGCATCTGGACGTAATGTATAAGGTACTCGCCCATGATAATTACGGTAGCATTTGGGAGTGCTATTCACCTGAATATTACCAACCAGCAGTCAATGCGTATGGAAAACTAGTGCGACCCAATTTTGTAGGCTGGTCAGGACTAGGTCCTATTGCTATGCTATTGGAATGCGTTTTTGGTCTGGAGTTTGATGCAAGTGAGAACTGTATAACCTGGGTTATTGCCACCGAGGGAAGACATGGTATTGAGAATCTACTTTTCAATGGAAGGATAATATCATTAATTTGCCAAGGCAAAAGCCATGTACCAGGAGAGACCCAAATCACGGTTGAGACTTCAGGCACCTTAAAGCTCAGACTTAGTTTGATGGGCCAGTCTTTTATTCGCGAGTATGAGCTTGAGCCTGGAGCCCATACGATTAGCATATAAAGTGAGAACAAAAAATGAGGTAAAGCATTCGCTTTACCTCGATAACTTTATAATCGTCTTCAGTGCCCGGGGTGCTTTGATGTAATGCTTCGCAGCATTTCCATACTGCCCCTTCTCAGTATAGGCCAACCCCATCAGCAAATGAGTGTACTCATTCTTCGGCTCAATCTCAAGCGACTTCTTCAGCTGCGCAATCCCCGAATCCACCTGCCCAAGCTTTCCATAAACAATAGCTAAGTAATTATGAGACCACACATTACCACTGTCCAGATTCACCAGCTTTTGGAAATTATCCCGAGCCCTGCGAAAATCATCCCGAGCATAGTAGGCAAAAGCCAAACAATTTAAAGCTACAAGATCAGAACTATTTTTAGCTAACTTGCCCTCTGCACTGCGAATAACCTCACGTGCAAACTGATCGTAATTAGCTTTCCCCAAAATCTCAAACTGGGAAGCAGACTCCTCAATTTTACCCAGATTTGCATAGGCCACCCCCAAAAGTAGCCTTTCCTCTAAGTTCTTAGGAGATTTATTCTGAGATACAACACTATTCCAGTTTACTTTAGACGCTGCCATAGCAGTTGTACCCAGACAAATAACCAAAAGGATTATTGAAAATTTCCGCAAAGCTATCGCCTCCTCATCCCTTTTGGTTAAATTATGCCATAACTAGCGAGGAAAGGCAAGGAAAACAATATAAGTTTGGGAAAGAAATAGAAGAGAAGAAAATATTTGGTATCATCTATTTTAAGAGCGAAAGCGCAAGGATGAGCGGCTATTTGCTAGCTAGGATTTTCTCCCGGCTAAGCGCCGCCAATAGCCCGGGTTGCTCTTTTTCCGTCCTCCTGTTACAATTAGCACTAGCTTATGGAAAGGAGGGGAAGGAAATGCCAAACAAAACATTGAGCCTTGCTATGGTTATCTTCATCAGCGCAGTGACAGTAGCCAGCAGCTTTGCAGTCCTAATCCCAGAAGAACCAAAGATCCAGGTAGCGCATATGCCTGAGCCGAAGGAAAAGCTGGAGCAGCCAACAGAGCAGGCTCCGGAAAAAACTACGACGCCTAAAGAACCAGTACAGAAGCAGGAACAACCAGTAGCACCAAAGGCACCTGAGCCTGCAGTTCAGGTAAAGCAGCCTCCTGCGAAAGCGCAAAAACCCTATCGCAGAGTAGAGCTCCCTTGGCGGGATATTCAACTCTTGGCCCATATGGTTCAGGGCGAGGCCCGAGGCGAGCCCTTTATCGGTAAGGTAGCAGTTGCCTCAGTCGTAATCAACAGACTCCAGCGGCCCAACTTCCCCGATACTGTAGCCGGAATCATCTATGGCGCCGGGGAATTTTGCACAGTGCGAGACGGGCAGATCAACCTGCCTCCAAACAGCGAATCATATAGGGCAGTACAAATGGCTCTAGGCGGCTGGGATCCCAGCTACGGCTCACTTTACTTCTACAACCCAGCCCGCAGCACCTCAAAGTGGATCTTCTCAAGACCTATCCGGGTCCAATACGGACAACATGTTTTCGCAGGCTAAAAAAGAGCGGCCCTCAGGGTCGCTCTTTTTGCATATCACCTTCTCTTGGCGCATAGATATCAATAGACAGGGGGGAGAGGAATGCAGATACTTTGGCTTGGCAATCGCAAACATGCTTTTGTGTTTTTAGCAGTCGCACTGGTCTGTCTGGCGTTGGTGCAAATGGGGCTTATTGGCGCCGGACGGATGGTGATGGGTGTTCTCAGCCAAAAGATTATCCCTATCTATAGAGTAGATACAGGCGGAGAAAAAAAGATCGCAATTTCATTTGATGCTACCTGGGGCGCTGACTACACACCCAGACTCCTTGAGATCCTCCGAGAGGAGAAGATTAAAGCTACCTTTTATTTAGCAGGGTTTTGGATCGAAAAATACCCGGACATGGTAAAGAAAATAGCAGCTGCAGGCCACGAGCTGGGCAACCATACATACTCGCACCCACATCTGAATTCTTTGGGGGAAGAGGAGATAAAAAAGGAACTGATGCAAACCCACGAGATGATCAAAGAGCTTACAGGCAAAAGCTGCACAGTCTTCCGGCCCCCCTTTGGCGAATATAGCAATAAAGTGATCAACGTGGCCAAAGACTGTGGCTATCAAACTATCATCTGGGATGTGGATTCACTGGATTGGAAAAATCTCAGTGCCCAACAGATCCACCAAAGAATCGTGGAGAAAGTAAAACCCGGCTCAATTGTTCTCATGCACAATGCAGGCCTTAACACACCTGATGCTTTGCCTGGAATAATCAAGGAACTAAAGGAAAAGGGCTACAAATTTATCACCACAAGTGAGCTCCTCATTCGAGGACCCCATTATATCCAACACGACGGTGAACAAAAGCCTAAAGATGGAGCTGAGGGGGGGCGAACCACTGTATGAAGTTCTTAGCTATCACCATCCCCAGAAAAGTTATTGGAGCTCTATCGGTGATCTTGGCTCTGGGAATTATTCTGGGAGGCGGGATTAAGCTGACAGGCCTGGTGCAAAGGCGGCTCTATGCCATCGCCCCTGGTGTAACATTGGGAGGAGAGCCTATAGGCGGGATGTATCCTGAAGATTTGAAAAAACAGTTGTCAGGTGAGCGTGGGCGTTGGTCTGTGCCCTCGGTCAATGCAAGATGGCAAGAGGGAAAGGTTGTCAGTGCCATGGCAGGGGTGGAACTAGATGTGGAAGCAACGGTAGAGATGGCTATGGACGCTGAAAGCGGCGAGGTTCTGATGCCGGTATTGAGACGCGTGGCAGCCTCTGTTGACAAAGACTTCTATCAGGCCATCTACCAGCTGCCTGAAGCAGGAGGAAAAGCCGCTCTTTCAATTAATGTAGATTGGGGCGAGGAATATATACCAGCTATGCTGGCAATTCTGAAAAAAAATAAGACACGGGCCACTTTTTTTGTCACAGGGACCTGGGCTGAAAAAAATCCTGAGCTTTTGCGTGAGATTGCCAAAAGTGGTCAGGAGATCGGCAACCACGGCATGAGCCACGTGCATCCTGCCCAATTAGATGAGGCCGGACTCAGAAAGCTAATTGGAGATTGCGAACAGGTAATTGGGAGGATTAGCGGGGGCAAACCAGTTAAACTCTATGCGCCTGCCTATGGCGAGGTAAATCAGCGAATTATTGCTGCCGCAGCAGGGCTGGGCTACCGCACAATCATGTGGAGCGCCGATACAATCGACTGGCAAAAGCCAGCACCCGCTACAATGGTGCAGCGGGTGCGAAAGAAGATCGACAAAGGCGGGATTGTGCTGATGCACCCCACAGAAAATACAGTGGCAGCACTGCCTGATATTATAAAGGTACTCGCGGAAAAACAACTCAAAGCAGTAAATGTGGGCGAGCTCATCAGAGCCAAAGCTTCTCTTTGACCACCTGCCATAGACGCTGGTCCTCAAAGCCCAGGCGCCACAGGGCCACGCCGCGGATTCCAAAGCGTGCTACCAGGTCCACCTTCGCAGAGAGGCTGGCGCTGTTCTCATACCACACAGTATGGCGTTTGCCTCCAGAGAAGTAGGTGAAATATGGCGATTTGCTAGCTGGATCCCAGTTGGCAGACACACTGTGCTTTTCCAGCAGATTCATCACCTGGGGATAGGTTACAGCGCGGGCCTTGCCAAATCCAGTCCAATCATACCCGTAGCCGGCCAGGCCTAAGATAACTTTTTCCGCTGGAATCTGACTTGTGGCGTAGCGCAGAACTCGCTCCACCCAACCGATAGAAGCCACAGGCCCAGGACCACTAACCTTGCTGTGCTCATCATAGGTCATGAGCATGATCCGGTCTGCGTAAAGCCCTAGAGTTGCATAATCGAAGGCACCAAACCAAACAGAGGTAGCATAATCTGCAGTTTTTGCAGGCACTGAAATTGTTACCCGATAGCCCCCTGGCCGCAGTTTAGCTGACAGCTCTCGCATAAAGGTGTTGAAAAGATCCCGATCTGAGGGTCTGAGGTTTTCAAAGTCAATATTGACCCCACCATAACCATTTTTGCGGAGCAGCTGGTAGATATTGCTGACCAGCGCAGAGCGCTTTGTAGAACTTGACAGCACCTGGTGGACAAGCTCTCCATCGAACATGTTTCCTGCGATGTTATGGATCAGAGCATAGTTATTTAAGGAACGGAGCTTGGCGAGGCTGGCTGCATCACCATCATGATCACCATATACATTGCCTGCCTTGGTAATGCTATAGGAGAAGGGAATGATCCCCGTGAGCAGTTTCCCGTAATTGGCAGCGGACCGATAGGAACTCGCATCAACATAATAGCCATAGATCTCCCGTTTGCCATTATTTTGGGGTTGCGATGAATTTTTCCCCTGATTGAGAGCAGATTCAGCTGTACTCACAAGCCAAAGAGGAGCCCAGCCCACCTTGCCGTCTCCTGTGCGCACTTTTCCCCAGCCCAAAGAGCTGGTCTCAAGGCTTACCATGGTTCCACCCTCCAATGTGGCCACAAGCGGGTAATCGCCCCCGGGTCCCGAGCGCAGATTCACAGATCTACCTGTGAGCACAGCCTGTTGGCTTTTGCCCCCTGGCACATCCTCTGACCAGGAAGGAGCTGTCGGGGCATCTTTGCTAGGAGACTGGGGAAGCTCTCCTCCACCGAGGGATGTGAAGTAGAGGAGAAGGGTAAGAATTGTTGCTAGAAATCCCTGTTGCATGCCAAAACTCCTTCCACAGTGTTCCTTGAAGTATTTCTCTGTAGATGGATTTAATCCTCTAGGTAATTTAAGGCAGGATTTAATCACATCTAGGGCGAATTGAAAGAGGAAGGAGAGTGGTAGCAAAAAATGCACGAACGAATGAAACTTGCCAATGGCATCGTGGTGGCAGCAGAGGAGATCCCAACTGTCAGATCAGTGTCTGTGGGGCTTTGGCTCCGCACGGGCTCCGCCAATGAAAGACAACAAAACAATGGGGTCTCTCATTTTATAGAACACATGCTATTTAAGGGCACAGAAAAATACACAGCCCGGGAGATAGCCGAGGCTATGGATGCCATCGGTGGACAACTCAACGCTTTCACCAGCAGAGAGTATACATGTTATTATGCCCGAGTATTAGACGAGCACCTGGAATTTGCCATTTCACTTTTGGGAGAAATGCTTCGCTTCTCGCGGTTCGATTCCGGGGAGCTGGAAAAAGAGCGAGGTGTGGTACTAGAGGAGATCAACATGTACCAAGACGAGGCAGATGAGCTTGTCCACGATCAATTTGTAAAATCCATCTTTGGCGATCATCCCCTGGGGAGGCCCATTTTAGGCACCATGGAATCTGTAGCCTCCCTTACCCGAGAAGATATGATCCAATATCTCTCGCATTTCTATACGCCTCAGCGGCTACTGGTGGCTGCAGCAGGAAACGTGAAGCAAGAACAGTTAACTCGCATCGCACGTGAGCATCTTGGAGATTATCTGGCAGAAGAGATGTCAGATAAATGTCAGCCCCTTGCCTACAGGAGCCAAGTTAGAATTGGTTTTAAACAAACAGAGCAGGTACACCTGGTAATTGGGGCTCCAGGAATTTCAAGGCTAGATCCAGATCGCTATGCGCTAGAGGTTTTAGAGGTGATTTTAGGTAGTGGCATGAGCTCTAGGCTCTTCCAAGAGCTCCGGGAAGATCGAGGCTTGGTCTATTCCACCTATTCCTTCCATTCCCTTTACCGGGAACATGGCCTCTGGGGCGCATATGCTGGAACAGGCAAAGGGCAAGCACAAGCTGTGATTGATGCCATAGTGAAGCAATTCACTCGCATTGCAGAAAAACCTGTAACTGAAGCAGAATTGGCAAGGGCAAAACAACAACTGAAAGGTTCCCTCTTAATTGGCCTGGAGAGCACCTCCAATCGCATGAGCCGGATTGCGAAAAACGAACTCTTTTTGCACGAGGCCACATCACCCCAGGAGGAGATTGCGCTGATTGAGGCGGTTACAGAGGAAGAAATTCAGAAATTAGCCCAAAGATTGCTCGCAGAAGGCCTCACGATGTCAGCAATCGGCCCCATAAAAGAGGGGGACTTGGTGCTGCCCCTACTGTGAGTGTTTGAAGAGCCAGGCCCGCAGCAGGCCCAATTCATGGCCGTCAGGGTAGGCTCGGCCTTGCCTGATGGCAAGGAAGCCTTCTAGCTCTTGGGGATGGGCTTTGAAAAAGGACAAAAGGTTGCGGAAAATACACATTGTCTGGGGGGTGAGATAGTGTTCAATCCCCTCCACCTGCTCTTCGATCCCTGCTTGATCTCCAAAAAGATAGAGGAATTCCTTGAGGGTCTCATCCCTCCAGACTAAAAATTGCCCATACTGGAGGCCCACAGGCGTCAGGGAGATATTGCGATACTTTTCATAGGTAATGAAGTCCGCCTCATGCAGCTTCTGAATCATTCGGGTCACCGACGATGGCTGCACACCAATAGCAGCGGACAGATCAATTGGACGCACATACCCTTGTCTCGAGTAGATGCGATAGAACATCTCCAGATAGTCTTCCATGCTTTCAGTGAGCATTTTCAGCTCCACCACAACCCCTCCTCTCTCTTTAGCCTATGCGAAAAATTTTGTTTCCAGAACAAAAAAGGCAAGGCCCACAAGCCTTGCCTCTACATAAAGAATCCCACCACCTGGGCCACCACAATACAGACCACCACAGCCACTAAAGAGGGCAGCACAAAGGAGATGAGGGTCCATTTTGTGCTGCCTGTTTCTTTGTGGATGGTAAAGAGGGTAGTGCCACAGGGAAAGTGCAACAGGGAGAAGAGCATCATATTTAGACCTGTCAGAGGGGTCCAGCCATTTTGCACAAGCAGCTTGCCCAAAGCCGAGATGCTAGAGGGCTCCATCATTACACCTTGTGCCAGATAGCCCATCAAGAGGATGGGGATCACAATTTCGTTTGCAGGGAAGCCTAAAATAAAAGCCGCTAAAATGAAGCCATCCAGGGCCATAAGCCTGCCTGCTGGCGCCAGAAATCCTGCGAATTTTGCGAGCAGGCTCACATCACCTAAAGTGGTATTGGCTAGCATCCAGGTGATGAGGCCTGCAGGTGCCGCAACAATCACAGCCCGCCACAGGACGTGCAGCGTCCGATCGATGAGGGAACGCACCAAGATCGTGCCCAACTGAGGTTTGCGATAGGGAGGTAGCTCCAAGGTAAATGATGAAGGTACTCCCTTGAGAATTGTTTTAGATAACAACCACGAGATTAAAAGGGTAATTATAACTCCAAAGACGATCATCCCCAGCACCATAAGACTTGTGCCCAGGCTCCCCACTTTCATCAAGGAGCCAAAGAAGATTGTTGCTATGGCAAAGAGCAGTGGGAAACGACCATTGCAGGGCATGAAATTATTGGTGATAATTGCAATCAGCCGCTCCCGGGGGGAGTCGATGATGCGCGCTGCAGTTACTCCTGCAGCATTGCAGCCAAAGCCCATGCACATGGTAAGGGCCTGTTTGCCTGCAGTACCAGCTCTTTTGAATAGCCGATCCAAATTGAAAGCCACTCGCGGCAAATAGCCAAGATCCTCCAGAAAAGTGAAGAGGGGAAAGAAGATAGCCATGGGGGGCAGCATCACAGCCACAACCCAGGCCATGGCGCGGTAGATCCCATCCACCAAGGCTCCATGGAGCCAGAGGGGTGCACCCAGCCAAAGTACAAATTTGCTCAAGCAGCCTTCAAAGCCAAAGAGGAGTTTCGCTAATAATTCTGATGGATAGTTGGCCCCGACAATTGTAAGCCAAAGCACAACTCCAAATAGGCTCAACATGATTGGGTAGCCAAAGAGGCGAGAGGTGAGGATATCATCTAGTTTCCGCTCCCAATCTGCTTTTGGCCCGCTACGCTCGACAACCTGCCTGTGAATCACCTCTGCCTCTTGGAAGATTCTCTCCACGATTTGCTCCCGAAATATCTCCCCAGCCTCTTGGCGAATTGAGTTTGCTTCCTCCAAGATGGAAGTCAGCTCCCCCCTTGACATATCCTCTCACCCCCATCGAATGCGGCTGCAACTTTGTTTTGAGTTAGGTAATGGGCCAGAGACTGGGCTACAACAGGATCTCCATCTAAAAGGCGCAGGGCAAGCCAGCGAGTATTGCCAATCTCCCCAAGGTGCGCCGCAAGTTTTAGCTCCAATTTTGTGATTGAATCCTCTATTTTTTCGCTATAGCGAATCTGAAATTGCTCCCTGTTTTGAGTTCTTGCAAGGTTCAAGATTTCATACTGGAGCCTGCCCAGACCCACCCGCGTCCGGGCAATCGTGGGGACTACTGGTACGCCTAGAAGTTCCCCTAATTTTTTTGCATCTACCTTGATTCCTTTTCGTTTTGCCTCGTCCATGAGGTTCAAGCAGACAATAGCATTGCCTGTGATCTCCAAAACCTGCAAGATTAGGTTTAGATTGCGCTCAAGGGAGGTTGCATCTGCCACCACTACAGTTACATGGGGATTGCCAAAATAGAGGAAATCACGGGCTACCTGCTCTTCTGGGGAGTTTGCCAACAGGGAATAGGTGCCAGGCAAATCTACAATCTTAAATTCTTCATCTCTATAGCTATAAGTACCTGTTGATTGCAAGACAGTTTTCCCGGGCCAGTTGCCAGTGTGCTGATTGAGGCCAGTGAGGGCATTGAAGACAGTGCTTTTCCCGGTATTGGGGTTGCCTGCTAAGGCCACAATAATTTCTGTTTTCATTCTCGTGGCCTCCCGGAAAGCTCTACTGTGATCTGATTGCTTTCCTCAGCTCTCAGAGCGATTAATGTACCCCTGACCTGGTAGGCTACAGGATCTCCCAGCGGACTTCTGCGCACTGACTCCACTTCGGTGCCTGGGGTAAAGCCTAAATCTAAAATTCTATGCCGGATTTTGCCAGCAAGCTGGATTCCATCTATTCTGCCCCGTTGACCTGTTGGGAGCTGGGTGAGGCTAATTAACATTTTCTCTCTTCCTTTCATCAGGTTTGCTGGGGCAAAGTTTATGGCAGGTGGGAAAAGACTTTGCTCCAGGCTAAACTATATTCTAAAGTATGAAGGACGAGAGAATAAGGTACCAAGTCCCATTAGCTTTTTTTCCAAAGTTTTTCGCGATATTCAGCTGGAGCACAGCCAAAGTGCTCCTTAAAAGCGCCAGCTAGGTAAGGCGTAGGAAGTCACACCTTTGGGGCAATTTTCTCGAAGGTATAGCTCAAATAGTTTTACGATGGGAATTGATGGTAAGAATAGTGAAAGGACTGATTAAAGTGAAGAAGGTGTACCCACCTGCTATATGTGAGTTGTTGGATAAGCGCGGTTATTTTTCAGTTCCTTATGAGATGAGGATTATTTCTCACAAAAGGGCTATTAACTCATTTTCCGACTAGATGGTCTGTGGTATGAATCATTTTTTTAGCTGGGGTTTTGCAAATCATTAGGTTGATTTATAGTTCCACAAATCAAATGTGGTATTATACTGC
>ENA-UOOK01001177-UOOK01001177.1-fermentation-metagenome-genome-assembly--contig:-NODE-1177-length-34763-cov-7.320330_pt1 | contig 34763 bp, 36 predicted proteins | sample MGYA00245777_ERZ724023 | MGnify/ENA primary metagenome ERZ724023 (study PRJEB28704, sample SAMN03018312) | fermentation metagenome | biome: anthropogenic terrestrial biome; feature: soil; material...
AGATATGTCAGGGTTCAGCCCGGCAAGGTTTCAGAAATCGTAGAAAAGCACCTGATTGGCGGCGAGAAGACCGAAAAACCCGATCCCGCCCTGGAAAAAGAGCGTGAGCAAGCGTCAATTGTCGTTGCCGGAACTGTGATTATGCTTGTGGGGCTTGCCATTATCGGCCTCGACCGTTATTATTCTTGGTCGACTGTGCCGCCGATAGCGGTAATTGTGGCGAATGCGGTTTCTTTTATTGGATACAGCATAATATTTCTAACATTCAGGGAAAACAGCTATGCTTCGCATATAATTGAGGTAGAGAAGAGTCAGAAAGTGATCTCCAGCGGGCCATACGCTATAATCCGTCATCCAATGTATCTCGGCTATATATTGATGATGCTTTCGATGCCGGTTGCTCTAGGATCTTGGGTGGGCGTTCCGTTTTTTTCGTTGCACATCCCGCTAATCATTGCGCGTATTTTAAATGAAGAGAAGGTCTTGTCAAGAGATTTGCCTGGATATGTTGAATATTGCGTAAGAACGCGGCACCGTCTGGTTCCGGGAATTTGGTGAAAGCCCCGCGGGCCGACTCTCTCATTTTGAGTCGCTTGCATCAGAAACAAGGCCATAGCGCGTTGGACCATCAGTATCCGGAAAGGATGTGCGATATTAGCCGCCCTTCAGCCTTGCGCAGGTGCTCTACGGTCGCAGACTTGCCGATCCCCAGCCTCTCTGCGAGCTGGTCTGCGTTGATCCGCCTGGGGTAATCATAGTAGCCGCCCTTCTTGGCCTTGATGAGGATATCTCGTTGCCTGTTGGTAAGGCAGGATAAGACATCATGATGCTGATAGCTTGCCCTCTGGCAGCTGATGCTTTTAATTTCTCCCAAAAATCTTATCCTCTCGAAGAATTTCTTCAGGTTTGGCTGGTCGCCTATGACAGTGTAGACGAGCTTCTCGGAGGTGAAATAGGTGGGCAGATCCCAGATCAGTTCCAGGTCAAACTCTTTAAACATAAGCCTTAACTCATCTGGCACTCCTCCCCTCATCAGACATATGGCCTCTTTCCCGTCAACCTTCAGGACATCCATTACTTCAATGCCTGGCGGATAGGGCAGGTCTTCCGGGGAGTATCCATCCCTCATAATACACCTGACTATAGCCGTCTTGATGTCTCTATCAAAATCGAGGCGGACCATCTGTAAGAGTTCAGCGTATTCTATCTTCTCAAAATAATCATGCAGCAAATCCTTCAAAAAAGGTTGCGGGACTAACTCCACTGTCGCCTTTCTCATAAAGACTTGATTCTCTACCAGGTATAAAAAGTACCCCACATGAACGGCACAAGCTAATTATCCGCCAGGTAGATTCTATAACGGCCATGAAGTGTGTATTCTTTCTCCTCATGGCTTCAAGCCTTCTCCTTTTGCCAGCTTTAGGCCAGGAGGTCGTTGACCTCTACTCCGACCTCCAGTCCTGCGATGTGACCGTTGCTGGAACAGGAGCGGGCGATCTGCTCAAGCTAGAGCTCTTCTCCTCAGGGAAGGTATTGCAGTCCAGGACCCTAGCTCTGGACGGTCCGGGAACCTGGGTAGCGAGATGGGACAAAATGCCCTCGACGGAGGGATCCTACAGCGCCCGGGCGACGCTTTTCCGGAATGGATCTCTCCTATCAGAGAAGAGCATTGACTTTCACCATGGTGGGCGGGTTCCGGTGAAGTTCGATGTAAGGGACTATCAAGCAGACAGCAGCGGGGTTCATCTTCTGATCTATTCTCCGGACCTGGCGATAGTGGATATCTATCACATGCTCATTAAAGATGGAAAAGCCCTATATGTCGCTCGCGAAAGCCCCGTTTCCATATCAGACGGCATTCGCAATATCGATTTTGACTGGAAGCAGCTTCTTGTGAGGGGCGAGCAATACTCGGGTCGGATTAAGATCGTAGAAAAGGAGACCGGTCAGACCCGAGCCTTCATGAGCTCCTTTCTGGCCCGGGAGGATGCGAGGATTACCGACACTTATGAGGACGAGACAGGTGCCAGCGCCACGATTCTGGGGAAATCCATGACTCCCTTTCACGGTTTCCTGAGGTTCCTACTCGCGCAGGATGAAAGGTCCCTCGCTACTCTGGAGAAGAAGACCCCCGTTCTTCTCAAAGGAGATGACGAGACGATTGAAGTATCCTGGAACAAGACCCTGAACCCCGGGATATACCAGCTGAAAATCCAGCTCTTGGGTACAGAAGGAGATCTGATAGACTTTACTGAGAGGGTGATCGAGGCAAAGGCCAGGACTAATCTGACCGCCGTCAAGACAGAAACGCCCAAAGACTCATCCTCGAGCATGATCTTAGGCCTGCTTGGCCTGGTCGCTTTTGCAGGGATCATTTATGTAATCCGCGGGAGGCGCTGAGATGCTGGCCTTCTCCTCATTCGAGATCTTCGTGGCCATGAGACACATAACTTACCGCAAGCGCCAAGCAGCTCTGGCCATAACAGCTGTTGGAATGGCGGTGGCCGTATCCCTCCTGATCATAGCAGTTCAAAACGGCTTCTCCGATTACATGCTGGATATAGTATTCAAGAGCCTCCCTCATATAATCATCAAGCCCATAGACGGAGAGAACTACCTCAACCTCTATCAGAATGTCATAGATGGCGTCTGGGGCCTGGAGGGGGTAGTAGGGGTCTCACCGGTCCTGGCGGCCACCGCCACCTTCACCCACGAAGACAAGGTCGCAAATGCGGCAATGCTTGGAGTTCTGCCTTTCGAGGCCGATAAGATCAGCAAGATAAGTGAGAGCATGGTGCAGGGAGACCTGAACTCCATCATTGGAGGTAAAAGGATCCTCCTGGGCAGATCTTTGGCAGAGAAGCTCGACATGAAGCTGGGAGATACGGTGCACGCTGACTTTCCCGATGCCAGGGACCTCAACCTCACAGTATCGGGGATCTTCGATACTGGTTATGCCTCCGTCGATGAGAAGACATCCTACGTATCCCTGGAGACTGCTCAGGTGTTTTTGAACGAAGGGAATGTAGTGACCCAAATCGATATCAAACTGAATGACATCGACCAGGCCCAAGCCGTGGCTGGGCAGATCTCTTCGGATAGGTACGAGGTCCAGGTATGGCAGGAATCCAATCCTGAAATCGTGGAAAGCCTGGCCTATGAGAAGGCCTCTAACATGATCACCCTGCTTTTGATCATGGTCATCGCCACCTTCGGAATAGCCAGCATCATGAATATGCTGGTCCTTGAAAAGACACGGGAGATAGGGATGCTGATGGCAGCAGGGGCTGATAGCTCTCATATCAGGAAGATCTTCCTCCTGGAGAGCGGCCTTCTCGGACTCATGGGGGCCTTGCTTGGCTGCGCCATGAGCCTCGTTTTAGCCATCAGGCTTCGAAGCCTTCAGATCGAGATGCCCACCGGCGGCATGGTCGATCTGCCCGTAATCCTCTCCTATCAGGATATGGTCACGCTCTCATTAATAGCGCTGATTCTGAGCCTTGCGGCCGGGATCTATCCTGCACATATAGCCTCGAAGCTGGACCCGGTAGAGTCCCTGAGGGGATAGAGATGTTCGAGATCGTCATTGCCTGGAGGCATATCACAGCCAGCCCCAGGATGGTGCTCTTCCCCGTCCTCGCTGTGGCCCTGGCTGTGATGGTTATAGCAGCTATGATGGGGCTCATGGAGAGTTACAGGGAGGAGATCATCAGCAGCACGGTGGAGAACAGCCCCTACCTGACGGTTGAGCCGAAGGAGGGTGAAGACTATATCCACCTCTACAAGACGCTCTCAAGCGTGATCTGGGGCTATCCCGGGGTTGAGGCGGTCTCGCCCAGGCTTTTGGGGATGGCTGCGGCCAAGTACAGAGAACAGGTGAAAGGAGTCTCCATCATAGGCATCGACCCGCTGCTTGAAGATCCTCTCCTGGGTGTGCAAAGCGACCTGGTCTGGGGCGATTTCAATGATCTGGCTTTCAAGAAGCATTCGGCCATCGTTGGAGCCAAGCTGGCAAGTGATCTGAGGCTGAAGCCTGGGGATGGTTTTTACCTGGTTCGCAAGGGAGTGTCTTTAAAGGTAACCCCAGCAGGCTACATCCGGACGGGAACCGGAGCTGATGAGTCGCTAGTGTACCTTCCCCTGGAGACTGCTCAGAGGCTGATGGGAGAGGGAGATGTGGTCTCTGAGATTGGGGTTAGAACATCAGACCTCTATGAGGCCCCAGCCATTGCTTCCGGGTTGAGCCGGGACAGTTTCTATAAGGCCCAGAGCTGGCAGGATAAGAGCCGGAACCTCCTGAATCTCCTGGATACACAGAAGTTTTTCACTTACCTCTTTTACCTGCTCATATTCGTCATCTCCGGATTTGGCGTGGTCAACACCATGATTATGACCATCTCCCGCAGGACCAGAGAAATTGGCATCCTCATGGCCATCGGTGCCAACAGAGGATCTATAATCAAGATCTTTATGGCCGAGAGCCTGATCCTCGGTCCTCCATCAGCCGCTCTGGGCTGCCTTTTGGCTTATGTCGCAGCCAAGCTGATCGAGGCATTTCCGATTGAGATCCCCGCTGAGGTCTATGCCGCTTCCAGGATGAGCATCCTCTTAAGCCCCGAGATCTTCGCCTATGCCGTAGCTTTTGCCATTATGGTGGATCTGGCAGCGGGACTGTATCCTGCCTATAAGGCATCTCGAATGGATCCGGTCGAGGCCATAGCCTCGGCTTAAATTTAGTGTTAATTTTCAGGAGAATGATATCATGAACATAATCGTCGCTAAGAAGTTGAGAAAGGTCTTCGGAAACGGCGTGGAGTTGCTGGCTCTGGACGATGTCGACCTGACGATCCTGGAGGGGGAGTTCCTCTCCATAACCGGTCCCAGCGGCAGCGGCAAGTCCACTCTGCTGAACATGCTTGGGCTGCTGGATAAGCCATCGGGAGGCGAGATATGGCTGAAGGGCAGGGAAGTGTCGCAATCCAGCTCCCTGGAGAGGTCCCAGCTTCGAAATAAGGAACTGGGATTCATCTTCCAGTATCACCATCTTTTGCCGGAGTTCACTGCGCTGGAGAACGTCATGATTCCTCAGCTCATTGCCGGGGCAGACAAAAAAGCAGCTCGCCATAGGAGCGAGGAGCTATTACGGGAGATGGGGCTCGTGGAACGGCTGAACCACAAACCAAGCGAGCTGTCGGGAGGCCAGAGCCAGAGAGTGGCTGTAGCCCGGGCCCTGGCTAACAGGCCATCTATCGTGATCGGCGACGAGCCCACTGGGAACCTGGACACCAAGAGCTCGGAGATGGTCTATGAGCTGCTGAGAAAGCTGAACCGGGAGATAAAACAGACCTTCATCCTGGTGACACATGATATGAACATGGCTCAGAAAACCGATCGAATCCTCCGGCTGGTTGACGGGAGGATAGTGAGCGAGATGCGCAGAGAGAACGGCGGATTTGTAGAGTGCCTGTGAGATGAAAGAAGCTGCAAAAGCAAACTACTCCTGCCTAAAATATTGGGTGGGCAGAGTGAAAAGCTGCTTCGGGCCTTTCGAGGAGCGGATCTATTTTCTCTTCAGGTGGAATATGTGGACGAGCTTTCTCTTCTCCTCCGGGAGGAGTGAATATGCTATTTTTTCCACCTCCTTTTGATCCTGCCCGCCGGCGATTATTATCCCTTCGATTATGGCAAACCAGCCTTCGTTAATGCCGATATCTTTAAGCTTCTTTCGATACTTTCTTGCCTGGACCCTGCCCATCTCCTCGCTGTATATGGGCAATAGCTCTGGTTTTTTACTGAGCAGCTCCTCAATCTCCTGCCAGTGAAAGTCTCTGCTCTCCTGGGACCGCAGAAATGCCCTCAGCCTCTCTGCATCGCTGGGGGCGGCATCCTTGGGTGAGAAAGGCAGCGAGGTTATAATTCCATAGCTCGCTTTAGCCTGGCGGAAGCTGTCGTTGATGCTGCTTTTCATCCCTGAACCGAAGAATATATTGTAGCAGCTGAATGAGCCATCGAAGGTGATCTTTCCTTTAAAAGGCAGAAGGGTGGCTTGGACGATTCTGGGCAGATTGCCGATCAGCTCCCACTGCATGGCCAGTCCCTTAACCCCGTAAGCCTTGGGTGAACGGCCTTCATCCATGAAGACTGCATGATCCTTGAGAAATCGGACGATGTAGAATCTGCCTTTCACGAAATGTTGCCAGCTGGATATGATCTCCAGCTCTTCTGCTGAAAAGCCCTGAGGATTCTCCCGCACAAATGAATCGATCTGATCGGGCTCAGAGTAGAGCTTCTCTTTGAGCTTCTCAATGTCCTCCAGAGCCTCCTTGAAGAGATCCTCAGGACTCTGAAAGTCCTTCAGAATCTTGTGTTTGTTATTTACATAAAGCAATAGTGAATGGTACAGCTTCAGAAATAGCCTCCTGTCGTCATCTGGAAGGTTCATGGCAGATTCATAAAGCTACAAATATTTGGCTTTATGCTCCTCCGCGGATAACACCCATGCGCGTTGTCCCAACAAAATTACTCCGTATCCACGAACCGATCTCTCAGGCAATCCATTACATGAGGCAGGGTGGTATACTCCATTTCCTCCATGGGCAGCCGGTGCGGCTCGAAGGGGCCGTGCGCCCTCATGTAATCGGTGATCTCCAGACACCTCTGCCGGACGCGATCGAAGGCCACATCCTTGAATAGATCCACCGGCCCCACGAACTTCCCCTCAGCCATCTGGAATCCGGCGGCTATGACCCTGGGCGGGCCGTCGAACCTGGTGGGGTGAGCGGTATCAAATGAGCAGGGCATAAGTGGCCCGTTGTGGCTGCCCCGCATCCATCCGCTCACCAGATGCCCCAGGGCGAAGGGCTCGAGCACCTCGCCCAGCGCGGGCAGGCCGGACTGTGACCTCACTAAGGCCACGGGATCGTCCTTGCCCACATACTTGCCAGCGGTCTGGTAGAGCTTCTCAGTGCTGATCACCGCCACCGGCTCACTCTGGGGTATCTTGCTGCCGGGCTTGGCAAAGACTCTCTTGATCACATATCGGCTCTTGGCACCGATCAGCGCCAGCATATCGTACATCTCCTCCGGGCAGTTCATGAGGACCTTCTTGTGCTCTAGGATATCCCAGACCTCAAAAGTGAAGCCGTGATGGAAGGAGGGATCTATTATCAGCCCGGCGGTGTTGAATGGATCGGCAAACATCTTGAAGATTGGGAGATTGAAGGCTCCGGGCTCGGTCTTGTCCATCATAAAAGCGACGATGGGCTCCGCGGTGCGCTCGGTTATCTCCATCTCCGCCACCCCTGGACCCATTCCCTTGATGTTTCCGGAGAAGGCGTCCGCCAGCAAGTCCTGGCCATAGCCATAGAGCTTTAGCTCCTTGGCCTTCTCTGTGGCCAATTCAAAGGTCTCCCAGGACAGGCCGTGGATGTCCCCGCAGTCGCAGCCCGTCCTATGGCTCATGAGCAGCTCCAGGTCGTCGCCGCAGGCCATAACCCTGTAGTCCACCAGACAGCCGGACTTTTTGGCCTCTTCCAGCTTCTCCTCCGCAGTCTTGATCAATTCTGGATGGACCGAGCAGTGGCCGGGATAGCCGCCCACATCGGCTTTTATCAAGCTTATAGTTATCTTTGTCATATCAATTCCATCTGACGCTCCCTGGAGAACGGCGTATTTATCACTATTATCTCTAATAGATACGATATATTATGGCCTTTATGGTCATAAATCTTTGTGGACCAAAATCTCTAATGCGGGATCTCCTGAAAAGAGAGCGTCTGGGAGTTCCCCAGATCATTCCTGATGTTCTCCAACACAGCCGCATTTATGCCGGCATTGCTTAATTGATAACTTTTAGCCCTTCAGCATCTTCGGCATTTCCAGCGGCACATCCGCAGGCTTGATGAATTGATCCAGCACTGGCCGGGTGCCCATAACCATGAGCTTGTCGAATAAAAAGGCGAATTTGCCTTCCAGCTCTTTGCAGATCTCATCGCGGACGTCAGTCGGCAGCTGCCACAGTTCAGGCTTGAAAGGTCCGAAGGCCTTCTTGCGGGTTTTATAGATGAACTGCTCTTCAGTGTCCTTTTCCTTCCATTCCCCTTTCATCTCCGCCCTTAAGTGGTTGTAGATTCTCGCCCGCAGCTGGTCCGGGAAGCTCCTGCTATCATAGATTATGTTCTGAAAGCCGGTAGCCAAGTGAATCTCAGCCGTTCCGGTAGCTGGAAAGCGATCAAAAGCCTCATCGGGCAGAGTTGAAGCCCCATGCTGAACCGCCCCTGAGAGGCCGTATTCGGCGCGGGCGGTCTCCGAGAGCTTCTCCAGCACCTCAAAATCGATCTTAACCTTAGCCACAGTGCCGTCGGCCAGGGGCACGCCGCCATGGGTCGTCCCGGTCTGCACGCTGATCTTGCTGATTCCCTTTAAAGCCGGGCCACGCTTTTTGAGTTCCTCCAGGTAGCCGTCCATGAAGGTCTGCAGCTCCTCGACTGTGCTGTTTTTGCCGCCAACCTCGCCGATCTCCCCGCCCACGGAGACGGTTATGCCTTTTGGCTCAAGATCTCGAATCAGGGCGGTCAGCTCTGCCGCTAAGGTATAGTTCAATCTCTGCTGATCTTTGATTGTGGGCCAGGATAGGTCAACCAGGGTGGAGGTATCGATGTCGATATTGTAAAAGCCGGCCTGGATGGCTTCCCTGATCAGATCCTTGACCGACTGGGTCTCCTTTTCCCCGTCCGCGGCGAACTTTTTGGCGTTTATCTGAAAATGGTCGCCCTGCAGGAAGACCGGGCCGCGCCATCCTGATTTAACCGCTGCCGCCAGCACATTGCAGGTGTACTCCTGCGGCCGTTGCTTTGTATAGCCTATCTCCGAACGGGCGATTTCAAAAATGACCGGACCAACATTGCCTTTCATTGCCGCCCGGAATACCGCCTGCGCCACGTGGTAAGTGATGCCCCGGATATTTATCGCTGGAACGGTAAACCCGCTGATCTCTTTTCTGCCCATGGCCTCATACAGGGATTGGATCGATGCAGGCAAAATTCCCATGCTAGCAGCTCCCCGGCGAATTAGAAATGCCGCTGCTTCTTGAATAGCCGGGTCGGGGCTGAAGACGGCAGTATAGATCAAATCATCGATTAACTTTTCTTTAAAACTGGACTCATCCAGGACGCGAACATCACCCTCTTGACAGGCGAGTATGGATTCGCATCCCCTTTTCAGCTGATCTTCATTCTGGTAAATCATTGCTGCACCTTTCCCTTAGGAATTCTTTCGCCATTGTCACTTCCGCCCTCGAACCGATATAGATGGGCGAGCGCTGATTAACTGAATTCACTTTGAGGGAAAGTATATCGTCTTTCCCGTCAGTTGCCATGCCTCCTGCCTGCTCCACAATAAATGCCATGGGCTGAAGCTCAAACAGCAACCGCAGCTTTCCCTGAGGCGATTTTTTCAGCGCCGGATAAGTGAACAACCCTCCCCTCTTGATGATAACCTGATTGATATCGGGGACGAAACCTCCGCTGTAGCGCAGCTTGTAGCCATCTGCCTCCAGCTTATCGATATACCTATGATGGTTGTCCGTCCAGTCTTTGCGTAGACCGCCAGGGGAAAAGATGGAGCCCCTCTCATTGAGCCTGATATTCTCCTCGGACAGGACATACTCTCCTTCGCGATCCAATACGAACTCATGCACGCCCTTTCCTGCAGAGTAGATCATGGTGATGAGCGGGCCGTAGGTGATATAAAGAGCGGCGACCATCGAATTTTTGCCGCAGTCGAATATTGAATTTCTGTGGATGCCGATGATCGTCCCGATGGCCAGATTGGTATCCACCAGGGAAGAGCCGTCCACTGGATCGGCGGTGACAATATACTGTTCCTGCCCTTGACCGATGGTGATGATATCCTTCTGCTCCTCGGAGGCATACTCGCGGACAAATCCGGAGTTCCGCAGCATATTTTTCAATATGTCGTCGGAGATGCGGTCCAGTGCCAGTTGGTCCTCGCCATAAACGTTTTTGAAGCCGGCCAGCTTTCGGTTTGATTCGTGGATCTTTGCAGAAATGTACTTGCCAACAACAGCAATCTGCCAGATGAGCCGCCGCAGTTCCACCTCGATGCCACTCATCCACATGTGCCGCCTCAGATCAACGATAAATCGAGTATGATTATTTATGCCGTTAACCATGTATTCTCCTCGATATTTTTTAGCAGTCTGCAAGTTTTTCTTCGATAATAAAGATGTTGCCCCACACTGAATAAATTGTATTATCGATTCTCTAATTGCCGTTTTTGGTGAATGTGAATCGTAAATTCTCTGTATCTTTGCAGAAGTACTTTCGAGATCGGATTTCCCGAGGAGCTCTTCCGGCCGGGAAACGTCCCCCAGTACCTCTCGGTGGTGGCAGGAAACCTCAAGAAGGTGCGCCTGCAGGATGTCATCTTTCCTCAGAGCATAATCCGGGCGCATAAGGGTCCCCGGTTCGGGATAGAGGACGCGCGCAAGATTTTGGGCGTCTGCGACCGGCCCCTCGTCTGCACCATCGTCAAGCCCAAGGCGGGCTCAGACCCAGCGGGGACGCCTGCAATGGCAGAAGCTGCAGTGCGCGGCGGCCTGGACCAGGTCAAGGACGACGAGACACTCACCGATCAGAGCTTTTGCCCCCTCATTCCCAGGCTGGAGGCGGTCATGTTCGATGTCCTCACCGCAGGCTTCTCCTCCCTTAAGACCCTTTCCCAGAACCTGAACGTCCCCGTACATGTGCACAGAACCATGCACGGCGCTTCTACCAGGGACAAGAGCCATGGGCAAGATGGCTGGCGAGACGGAGGAGAACGACCTGTGCCGCGACGCTCTGCGAGAGGAATGGGGTAGCTATAAGAGGGTCTTCCCCGTGGCCTCGGGCGGGGTCTATCCAGCAAAGGTTCACGGAAACCTGGATGGCTATGGCATAGACTGCATCGTCCAGGCAGGGGGCGGCGTCCACGGCCATCCGGATGGTACCACCACTGGAGCGCGGGCAATGGTGCAGGCGACAGAGGCCTGGTTAAAGCATATTGACCTTGTGGAATACGCAAAAGACCACAAAGAGCTGGAAGTTGCTCTGAAATTTTGGGGATGTTAGGCGATGAGGCAATGGCCCCTCCTCTCTTCAAACCAAAACCGAAGAGTTTATATTGGTAGATGAGGATGCAAAAGAGCGTTTATCACGAGCCAAAAGTGATGTAGCGCTGTTTGAAAAACAGGAGTGGTGTAGTGAGGGAATATGTAGAGGGATCAGATGGCTAGAGACGAAATCTTATCGAAAATCAAATCGGCAGAGGCCCAATCCAGGGCTGCAGTCCAGCAGGCTCTGGAGGAGAAGGAGAAAAAAATAGCCGCTGCCACTACCGAAGCAATGAACCTCGTCAAATCCGCCGAGATTGATGCACAGGACTACTATGACAAGAGCGTTGCCAAAGCAGAGAGCGATGTAAAGGCAAAGAAGCAGTCAATCATCCAGAGTGGCGATAAAAACGTCGCCTCAATGAGCGGCAGCGCCAGTGCCAAGCTGGACAAAGCAGTTGAATATTTGCTAAAGGAGTTTATGGGGTCGTTACATGCTTAGGCCCGTTAATATGAGTCGTGTGGTCGTAGCCGGGTCAAAGGACGTAATATCTCCAGTAGTAGAAAAGCTGCATGAGTTGCGCTTATTGCACATTGTGAATTACAATGGCAACCAGCCTGAATTTGCATTGGGAAAGCCCATAGGCAAAGCCAGGGAGTACTCTGAGAACCTCATTAAGCTCAGATCGGTCACCAGGTACCTTGATATAAAGAACAAGGCGCCTGAGAAGACATATCCTGAGTCACAGGTTCTATCCGAGATGGACAATCTTCTTAATAACGTGGGGGGCGATGTCACTGCCACCTACGAGAGGATCGTTGCTATCGAAGCAGAGATCAAGTCCAAGCAGGATCAGATCAGGGCTTTAACTCCGTTATCCATATTGCCGTTGCCCCTGGAAGCTTATCATGGTTATGATTCTCTGGCGACATTCGTAGGCACTGCTGTTACGCCTGTGGATGCAGATGTGGCCCGGGTCTCTCCAGTAAATGAGATCTTTACCGGCACCGCCAAGAATGCGACTTATGTGGCAGTATTTGTGCCTGCAGAAAAGGCCAGCGAGGTATCTGCGGTCCTTTCCGAGCACGGTTTCTCTGAAGTGTCCGTTCCAAAGCTCGAAGGCAGTGTTGATTCAGCTATTGCTTCACTCAATGGCAGCATAAAATCTCTGGAAGGCGAGCTAGTGCCTCTCCAAAAGAAGCTTGTCGATGTTAAGAAGCAATATGAAGATCTGATGCTGGCGACGGATGAGTATCTGTCGATGCAGGTCAGCAAGACTGAGTCTCCTCTCAGGTTCGCAGAGACGGACAACGCCTTTGTGATAGACGGCTGGGTTCCCAGCGATCAGTACGGCCGGCTGAAGAGCGAGTTGGAGAGTGCTGCTGGAGGAAAGCTGGACGTCCAATTGATAGCCGACAAAGAGGCTGATGACCTTGTCAAAGGCGGCGAAGACGTTCCAACCAAGATGGACAATCCAGGCATTGTCAAACCATATGAGTTGATCACCAGGCTATTCGCCATTCCGGAGTACAAGGAGTTCGATCCATCGCTGCTTATATTCGTCTTCTTCCCGATCATGTTCGGCATGATCCTGGGAGACGTAGGCTATGGCATTGTGATCCTGCTGATTCTGACTCTGCTAAAGAAGAGATTCAGGACAGAAGGGTGGCAGCAGCTGATCAACATCGTCATGATTGCGGGAGTATGGGCAGTCATATTCGGCATATTCTACGGTGAGATCTTCGGGCCCCTTGGCCTGTGGAACTATATGGTAGGAATGCTATCTCATCATGAGATGATTGAGCTTCAGCAGATGGGCTTGTTCTTCGGCGAAGGAACTTTCGGCCCGCTGGGAAGGCTCGGCCCGTTGGGGATCTTCCCGTTATATAGATTGGCAACGAATGCTGTTCTGCTTTTGATAGGCGTTAGCCTGTTCATCGGCGTGATTCATTGTTCTGTGGGCTCCATTCTGGGAATCAAGACGGAGTTGAACTATGGCGAGAAGAGGCATGCCTATTTCGAGCGGCTTCCTGTGATGCTCTTCCAGGTGTTCTTCGCCATAGCGCTTCTTGGATTGGTCATGGGACAGATGATCATGGTGTACATCGGTGCCGCAGTGATCGTATTATCCATAGTGATGATGGTCATGGGTCCGGAAGGCGCCATGGGTCTGGCACACGTGCCATCCTATGTGAGCAACCTGATATCCTACCTTAGGCTTCTGGCCATTGGCCTGGCTTCGGTAGGTCTGGCATACGCTGCCAATCAGCTGTCGTTCTATGTCATAATGCCCATGTTGAGCGGCGGAGCGACGAACAGTGCCGATTTCTCTATACTTGCGATCATCGTAGGCATAGTGATACTGGTAGCAGTGCATTTCATCAACATTCTGCTGGGAATTCTCTCTCCCTTCATGCATCCTCTCAGGTTGCATTATGTGGAGATGTTCACCAAATTCTACAGCGCACATGGTGGTGGAGTGGAGTATAGCCCCTTCGGACATGTCCGGAGGTTCTTGAAGGCATGAAAGCGATCTTTGAAATTAGAAATATGAGCACAGATTGTAATATTCATAAAAAGGAGGATTGAGGAAAATGGTAGTTGTAGCAGATGCGGGAATACTGTATGGATTGTTGGCTGTTGGCGCTGGCCTCGCTACTGGATTAGCAGGCATCGGTGCAGGTGTTGGTGAGCAGGGTATCGGAGCGGCTGTGGTTGGTGTAGTGGCTGAGGAGCCTGGATTCCTGGGTAAGGGTCTTTTCCTCATGCTTCTGCCTGAGACCCTGATCATCTTCGGCCTCGCTGTATCGCTGATCCTGATGTTCGCCTGGACGCCCTTCTCTGCAATAGTGACACCCTGAGCTGGCCATTTCCAAAGGGTGAGAGGCAATGGCACTAGATGCAGTGGTTGAGTCGGTTCTGGCAACCAGTAAGGACAAGGTCGCTCAGATAACGAGCGAAGCGGACCTTGAGGCTGCAAGAATACTCAATGAAGCTAGGGAACGTGCCGCTGAAATCAAATCCAGGAAGGAGTCTGAGGTCGGACACGCCATAGAGGCTATCGAGCGCAGGGAGATCTCCAGCGCCAATCTCGAGGTCAAGAGATCGGAGCTTAATGTTCACAAGGATCTCCTGGAGAAGGCAAGGACGAAGCTCCTTGAGAAGATATCCAATCTTCCCAAGAAGGATAATGAGGCCATGCTTAAGAAGATGCTCGAGCCATACGATCTCAAGGATATGAAGGTCTACTCCAACAAGCGAGATGAGGCCTTCCTATCCTCTCTCGCCCCCAATTACGGCGGGAACCTGGATATCATCGGCGGCGTTGTGGTTGAGAGCGGTGATGGAGCTCTACGTTACGATTTGTCATATGAAACTCTTGCGCGTGAGGTCTTTAATAACCGCATGAAAGAGGTTTCCAAGGTACTATTCGGGTGAGGACTATGCCTGTACTACGTTTGCCGAAGTTCGGTTTACCGGTGAAGTACGCTTACATCACGGGCAGAGTCAGAGCGATGAAGACCAAGCTCATTCCTGCGGAGATGTATCCCCGCATGATGAACATGGAGATGTCAGAGATCGCACGATACCTGGAAGAAACCCAGTACAAAGAGGAAATCGACGCGCTCGCCAAGGATTACTCCGGTGTGGATCTGATAGAACACGCCACATTCGACAATATGGCGAAGACCTTCAGGAAGCTGGCGGAAGTCTCCATAGACGAGCCATCATTCCTGATTCTGGAGTATCTGAGGCGCTGGGATGTCTGGAACATCAAGACACTCCTGCGAGGAAAGTTCTCGGGAGCCTCCGACACAGAGATCATGAAATATCTCGTGCCGGCGGGCGAGCTATCACCAGAGCACCTTGAGGAGCTGGCGAAGAAGGATAGCATTCAGGATATCATCTCCGCCTTTGATGGCACCGATTATGCCAGCGCTCTGGCACAATACGATGGCAAGAATCTTGCATCTCTGGAGAATGCACTGGACAAGCTCTATTACTTCAGGATGGAACGCGCTGTAGGCGGCACATTATCAGTAGGAGGAGGACTGCTGCTCAAATACGTTCGTAGGGAGATAGACATCAAGAATCTGATCACTCTCTTCCGGATGAACAAAGCAGGCATCGATGCAGCCGTAATACAGGAGAACCTTATTCCTGGAGGAAAGCTGCACGATGAGCTGTCCCGCATGGCAGGCCAGCCTTTTGGCGAGTTTCTGCGCGGATTGGAGGGATACCCCTTTTGGTCGTCAATATCCGATATCGCAACATCAGATCTTGACGCCGTTAGCAGAGTCGAAGCCAGGTTAAAGGCTTATCTCATACGGTATGCATGGGCTCTTTCCAATTATCATCCGCTATCCATCCTGCCGGTGCTCGGATATATGGTAAGCAAAGAGACAGAGGTTTCCAACATCAGAAAGATCGTTAGGGGCAAGGAAGCTGGACTCCCCTCTGAACTCATAGAGGAACAAGTGGTGGTGGCCTAAAATGGAGATTGCTTTTGTAGGTGGAAGCGAGAGTGTCCTCGGGTTCAATCTGGCAGGAGTCAAGAAGTCATATGCTGCCAACACGGAAGATGAGATGGTCTCAAAGATTGGCGATGTCATGGCCGATTCCAATGTTGGAATTCTGGTGTTGAAGCAATCGGATTATAATAAGCTGCCCAAGAGGCTTCAGGAGCAGTTATCCGAGTCTATCAAGCCTACCATGATTACCATCGGAACCGAGCAGAGCACAGAGATGAGAGAGAAGATTAAAAGGGCAATAGGTGTTGATTTATGGAAGTAGGGAAAATTAAGCGAGTCGCCGGACCACTGGTTCAGGCCACTGGCCTGAAGGCTTCCATGTACGACCTGGTATTGGTCGGCGAGGAAGGCCTGATGAGCGAGGTCATCGGCATTTCCGGCAATAAACATATCATTCAGGTATACGAGGATACGGGCGGCGTCAGGCCTGGCGAGCCCGTCAAGGAGACAGGCGCTCCTCTCGTAGCACAACTGGGGCCAGGCATTCTGACCCAGATTTACGACGGTATTCAAAGGCCGCTACCCAAGCTGGCAGAGGCATCCGGAGATTTCATCAGCCGGGGTCTGTTCGTAGACGGCATCGACCACAAGAAGAAGTGGGAGTTCAAGTCCGTAGTGAAAAAGGGCGATACTGTCAAGCCCGGCCAGGCCATTGGCGAGGTCCAAGAGCAACTTCTTATCAAGCATAAGATCATGGTCCCACCCAACCTAAAGGGCGGTGCCATCAAAGAGATCTATGATGGAAACTTCACCGTTGATGAGACCATTGCGGTCTTGGATGACGGAACCAAGCTCTCCATGATGCATAAGTGGCCGGTAAGACAGGCCCGACCAGTTACAGAAAAACTGGCACCCACCATTCCTCTGAGAACAGGACAGAGGGTCATAGACGGATTCTTCTCCCTGGCCAAAGGCGGAACGGCAGCCATTCCCGGCGGATTCGGAACCGGAAAGACGGTTATGCAGCAGACCCTGTCCAAGTGGGCAGATGTCGACATTGTGGTCTATGTGGGCTGCGGCGAACGCGGCAATGAGATGGCCGACCTGCTCCATGAGTTCCCCGAGCTGCAGGATCCCAGAACCGGCAGGCCTCTGATGGAGAGGTCCATCGTTTACGCCAATACCTCCAACATGCCTGTGGCTGCTCGTGAGGCTTCTGTTTACACCGGAATGACCACCTCAGAGTATTACAGAGATATGGGCTACGATGTGCTGATGACCGCTGACTCCACCTCCCGGTGGGCAGAGGCTATGAGAGAGATGGGCTCTCGTCTGGAAGAGATGCCTGGTGAGGAAGGATATCCCGCATACCTGGGTGCCAGACTCGCCGACTTCTATGAGCGTGCCGGACGTGCCGAGGTTTTAAATGGCGGACAGGGTTCCGTTAGCATTGTAGGCGCCGTGTCCCCGGCCGGCGGAGACTTCACCGAGCCCGTTACTCAGAACACACTGAGAATGGTCAAGGTATTCTGGGCTCTTGATTCCAAGCTGACACAACGCAGGCACTTCCCGTCCATCAACTGGCTGGATTCCTACTCGCTATACGACCTGGACCTCGAGCCCTGGTTCGTAGAGAACGTCAGCGCTGACTGGAACAAGAACAAGAGACGGGCCATGGCCATACTGCAGGAGAACGCCGAGCTGGAAGAGATTGTGATGCTCGTAGGATCCGATGCGCTGCCTGAGGATCAGCAGGTCACACTGGAAGTAGCCAGGATGATCATCAACTTCTGGTTGGCACAGAGCGCATTCCACCCGGTTGATACCTTCTCTCCCTACAAGAAGCAGTTCGACCTGTTGGAAGCCATCCTGAAGTACAGGGACTACGCCTTCGAGGCAGTCCAGAAAGGCATACCTGTTGGGCAGATCACATCTGTTCCATCCAAGGATGCTCTGGCCAAGGTAAGACTGGAAGCTGAGTATGAGCCCGTACTGGCAAAGGTTCTGACTCAGATGGATGCCGAGTTTAAGGCGCTGAAGTGAGGAGGGTTCAAAATGACAAAGGAATACAAGACGATTACTGAGATCTCCGGACCACTCATCTTCGTGGAGAAGACCGAGCCAGTGGGCTACATGGAGCTCGTCGAGATCAGAACTGGCGGAGATCTGAAAAGAGGACAGGTGCTGGATTCCTCTGATGATATCGTGGTTATTCAGATATTCGAGGGAACCGGTGGTCTGTCCAAGGATTCTGCCGTCAGTTTCACCGGAGACGTCATCAAGATGCCATTGTCTCCCGCCATCGTGGGACGCGTTCTGTCCGGATCTGGAAAGCCCAGAGACGGCGGCCCCGAGATCGTACCCGATGTATTGAGAGATATTGCAGGAGCTGCCATCAATCCAGCTTCCCGTGAGAAGCCCCGTGCATTTATCCAGACGGGTATCTCAACTATCGATGGCACAAATACCCTGGTGCGCGGCCAGAAGCTGCCCATCTTCTCGGGCGCTGGTCTGCCTCACAACGATCTTGCTCTGCAGATCGCCAGGCAAGCCAAGGCCCTTGGAGAAGCGGAGTCCTTCGCAGTTATCTTCTGCGCCATGGGCATCACCAACGAAGAGGCTCAGCACTTCCTGGCTGACTTCGAGAGAACCGGCGCTTTGGAGAGGGCAGTGGTTTTCCTCAACCTGGCCGATGACCCGGCTGTGGAGAGGATTCTCACCCCCAGGCTGGGGCTGACCACCGCCGAGTACCTGGCATTCGATCTGGACATGCACGTGCTCATCATCTACACCGACATGACCAACTATTGCGAGTCGCTCAGACAGATGGGTGCTGCTCGTGAAGAGGTGCCCGGACGACGTGGCTACCCAGGTTACATGTACACCGACCTGGCCTGCCAGTACGAGAGAGCGGGGATCATCAAGGGCAAGAAGGGATCCATCACCCAGTTCCCTATCCTGACCATGCCCGGCGACGACATCACTCACCCCATTCCGGACCTGTCCGGATACATCACCGAGGGCCAGATCCTTATCTCCCGAGAGCTGCACAGAAAGGGCATCTATCCGCCTGTCGACATAAGGCCTAGCTTAAGCCGGCTGATGAACTCCGGTATCGGAAAAGGCCATACTCGAGAGGATCACAGAGCAGTGTCCGATCAGCTCTATGCTTATTATGCAGAGGGCAACGATCTGCGCGGCCTGGCGGCTATCGTGGGCAAAGAGGCTCTCTCTGAACGCGATAAATTGGTCCTGGAGTTCGCCGACAAGTTCGAGAGAAGATTCGTCAACCAGAGCAGAGATGAGGATAGGTCCATATTCGAGACCCTCCAGATCGGATGGGATCTCCTGGCCGACCTTCCGGAAGCAATGCTCACCAGGATTGACGACAAATACATCAAGCAGTATCATCCGAAGTACGCAAGCACGGCGAAGAAGTGAGATCATGCCCGTAATTCCTGGAACGAAACCGACCAGGGCGGTCCTGATCGCTCTCAAGAAACGAATGAAGGTAGCAATAACTGGCCACTCGCTTCTTAAAATGAAGCGAGACGGCCTGATGATCGAGTTCTTCGAGGTGCTGAATAAGGCCAAGACAGTCCGGAAAGAGCTGGTCGAAGCTCTGCTCATAGCTGAGCAGAGGCTTCAAATGGCCATGGCCATCGAGGGAACAGTTGCCATCGGAAGCGTGGCCTACTCCCTGCAAAAAGAGCCAACCATCCAGCTCGAGTCCCGAAACATCATGGGCGTAGTGGTTCCCAAGATCGAGGCTGAAGCCGTGCAGAAGAAGATGTACGAGCGAGGCTACGGCGTAATTGGGACCAGTGCTGCAATTGATGAAGCTGCGGATGCCTATGAGGTCCTGCTGGATAAGATCATCCTGGCTGCAGAGGTAGAGACCGCCATGATAAGGCTCGTCGAGGATATCGATAGCACTAAGAGGCGTGTCAATGCTCTGGAGTTCAAGGTGGTTCCTGACCTCAAGCTAACCATCAAGTTCATCTCCATGGCCCTGGAGGAGATGGAAAGGGACAATCTGGTCAAGATGAAGATGCTCAAGGGCAAGTCCGAGAGGAAAGCCGCAGCAGAACTGGCCAAGAAGGAAGCGGAGATTGCAGCCGCTGCCATGGCTGATGCGTAAACCTGAAGCAATGGGCAACTGGTTTGAGCGAAAATCTGAAGACTGGTTTGGGACGCCTGAGAAGAAGATGCGTCTTCTGCAGTGGTTGGTGTATATCACCAACCTCTACGTTATTTTTGGGATATTTGTGCTGATCTGGCTTCTCTATGGTGATTATATAATCCAGGCCTGGGAACACTTTTCAGGCGGAAGCTGAGTTTATAGCAATTTAGCTCGTTATAACGCCTTCAATCTTGAGGCGGCGAGAGTTTCTTTCATCTGTGCTATTCTGTAGCCTGTGACAACCTGTCTTTTTCCGGCCAGAGCAACATCCAGATCCTCATCACCCGTGTCAACCAGAAGATAGGGGATCTCAGCCAGCTTATGGGGGGTGGAGATTATTATCAAATTGTCCAGGCCCACCCGGCGCAGAAGAGCTGCGCTTATCTGCTGGCTTCCTCTCCCTATTATAAAACCCTGAGCCCCTATCGGCGAAAGGATGATCTTGACACTCTTCACCCTATCAAGTAATCCCAGCAGCTCCTCTTCAGAGGCGTCCCGTATCAACAGCCTTCCGTCCTGAACCACATCTACTCCCAGAAGTGTTTTTTTTATTCCAAGGACATCGGCGATTCGGCTGGTTGTGGTTCCTGCCCCGATTATGTATGCTGAGCCGTCTCTCATGAACTCACTGGCAAAAAGGGCAATCTGGTCTTTAAACTCATCCTCCTGGACGGAGCTGTAGATTCTTTTTTTCTCCGATACCAGTACTGGGAGATAGGGTGTTTTAGCCAGAAGATAGAGCCTGGTCTGGAGAATCCCCGCCCGGTAAAGCTCCTCGTCTACATCAACTATCTCAGTCTCCCTCAAATTCAGCTCTTTCTTTAGAAATCGCATCGCCAGATCGGCTGCTGCCTGAGGGCTGGCCGCGAATACCCCTGAATGCATCTTCACACCGGCAGGGATTCCCAGGATTGGGGTAGAACCTGCTATTCCCGCCACGTCCCGGGCGGTGCCATCACCGCCGCAAAATAAAATGAGATCCGCCCCCTTATCTAAAAAGGCCTGGCATGTCCCGATGGTGTCCATGGAGCTGGTGACGGGAAAAGGGGAATATACCACTTCATAATCCAGCCCGCATTCCTTGAGGCTGCTCTCTCCCATAGAGCCGCTGGCAGTGAGAAAGTGGATGGCATCCTTCTCCCGGGAGAGGTGGTCCAGGCACGCTCTGGCCCTCTCCATTGCCCTGGGCCTGGCTCCCATGGCTATTGCCTTCTCTGCCAGCCCGTCTGTCCCTTTGAGGCCTACCGGCCCGCCCATGCCGGCAATGGGATTGACCAGAAAGCCAATGCGCCCTTTACCGGCTGCCATTATGTCTTGCTCTTCCTCTCAATTCTTGCTCAATCTTGCTTCTTCGCGCTTTTTCCTTCTTTGGATCAGGGTTTAGGCAGCTTGGCCAGGGACTGCTTGACCAATTCGGCGGGATATACATAGTCCACCAGCTTGCCATCGTTATAGGCATCATAGGATGACAGATCGAAGTGGCCGTGGCCGCTCAGGGAGATGAAGATGACCTTCTCTTCTCCGGTCTTCCTGCAGTTAAGGGCCTCGTCTATGGCCGGCTTGATAGCATGGGCAGATTCTGGGGCGGGGATTATGCCCTCAGTGCGGGCGAAGAGGGTGGCCGCCTCGAAGACCTCAGTCTGCTGCAGAGCAGTGGCCTCGATCAGGCCGTCGTGCACCAGATTGCTGAGCAGTGGTGCATCTCCATGGTAGCGCAGGCCGCCTGCGTGAATGCCCGGTGGAATGAAATCATGGCCCAGGGTGTACATCATGATCACCGGCGCCATGCCTGCGGTATCACCGTAGTCATAAGCAAAGAGACCTTCGGTTAGGGTAGGGCAGGCTGTGGGCTCGCAGGCTACCATTCGCAGGTCCTTTTTGTCCTTGAGTTTATCGGGAATGAAGGGGAAGACCATTCCTGGGAAGTTGCTCCCTCCACCGCAGCAGCCGAACATCACATCGGGATAGTCCTCGGTCATATCGAACTGCTTTTTCAGTTCCTGGCCCTCGATGGTCTGGTGGAGCAGGACATGGTTTAGGACCGATCCCAATGAATAGTTGGTGTTATCATGGCTTGCTGCATCCTCCACCGCCTCAGATATGGCTATTCCCAGGCTTCCCGGCGTGTCAGGCATCTTTTCCCTAATCTGCCGGCCGAAGTTCGTCCGGTCCGAGGGGCTAGATAGGCATTCAGCGCCCCAAACCCGCATGGCGCTCTTGCGGTAGGGCTTGCTATCGAAGCTTGATCTAACCATATAAACTGTGCACTGTAGGCCGAATAAGCAAGTGGCCAGGCTTAGGGCCGAGCCCCACTGCCCGGCTCCGGTCTCCGTCGCCAGCCTCTCTATTCCCTCCTTCATATTGTAGTAGGCTTGAGGGATAGCGGTATTTGGCTTATGGCTACCGGCGGGGCTCACACCCTCATATTTATAGTATATCTTTGCAGGGGTCTTGAGCGCCTTCTCCAGGGAAGCGGCCCGATAAAGGGGAGTGGGCCTCCATAGCTTGAGGATCTCGCGTACCTCCTCTGGGATATCTATCCAGCGCTCAGTGCTCATCTCTTGCTGGATAAGCGCTTTGGGAAAGATCGCTTCCATATCCTGGGCAGTTAGCGGCTTTAGCGTTCCTGGATTCAGAGGCGGTTTCAAAGGCGTTGGCATATCTGCGGCTACGTTGTACCACTTTTTGGGTATCTCTTCCTCGTCGAGCAAGTACTTGATCTTCATATGGGACACTCCATCTTTATGCTAGCGCACTCCATCTTTATGCTGAGATGCTGTCTGATATACATTGATGGTTTCCACACGTCATTATTTAAATGCTTTGAAATCCAGGGATTCCGCAAGCAGCGGTAGAAGTATGCTTTTCTCTTCAAGATATCTGACAATGGCCCGGGAGGTGATAGCGCTATCTGCCAGAGCGTGAATGGTCAGGCTAATATCCTTGCTGTAGGCCTTGATCTTCGACCAAAAATATTTTAGTGCAGAGCAATCAGCTGTCCAGCACTCTGTTCATCGCCTCCACTCCTACGCCGCAGGAGTGAATATTGCCCTCTTTGAGCAGGATCAGCTCCAGGGTCTGAATAGTCCTCAAGAGGTCGCCGCTAGAGCAGACTCCCATGGTACCGATGCGGAAGATCTTGCCCTTGAGCTGCTCTTGGCCACCGGAGACGATGACTCCCTTCTTCTTCATGCCGCCGCGCAGCTTGTCATCACTCACGCCCTCAGGCATTTTCATAGCGGTCACTGTATTGGAGTAATAAGAGTTCTCATTGGTCTGGGGGAAGAGCTCTATCCCCAGCGCCTTGGCAGCAGATCGAACCGATTCCGCCTGTTTTGCTGCTCTCTCTCTCCGGGCGGCAAATCCCTCCTCCGCCGCCATATGCAAGGCCTCCTGCATGGCGAAGAACAGTGGCACCGCGGGTGTGAACGGAGTCTGAGCAGGGCTCTTTCTCGCGCTCTTCAGATGGGCCTTCAGGTCGGCATAGTAGCTTGCGCTCTGGGCAAGGAACTTCTCCTCTGCTCTGGGGGAGACGGATACCACCGCTAGGCCCGGGGGCACAGCCAGAGCCTTCTGCGAGCCAGTGATGGCGATGTCAATGTTCCACTCATCGGTGAGGAACTCATTGCCGCCGATGGAGGATATGCCGTCCACTATGAATGCCGCATCGTACTTCTTCGCCAGCCTTCCCACCTCTTTCGCGGGGTTTGTCAGGCCCACTGAGGTCTCATTATGGACCATGGCCACCGCTTTGGCCCCCTCTTCCAGGGCAGCCTCGACTCTATCCAGATCAAATGGCATGCCCCAGTCGAACTTCACTGGCACACACTTGCCATATCGTTCGCCGATCTCAGTGAATCGCTCGCCGAATTTGCCGTTGGATATGGTGACTATCTTATCCTCATGACCGATGATGCCGGCTACGGCCGCATCCATGCCCAGCGTTCCGCTGCCGGTCATTATCGCGATCTGGTTCTTGGTCTGGAAGAACTCCTTGAGCAGTTCGGCGCACTCGCTGTAAATGGCTCCGAACTCGCCGCTTCTATGGCTGATCATGGGTTTGGACATGGCGCGCAACACTCGTGGCGCGACCTTGACCGGCCCTGGAATCATGAGCAAAGTATCCTCTATATCCATTTGATCCCTTCTTAGGCATCTTGATTTCAGGCGGCCTATATAAAACTAGCTTTGATGCGTTGCGCCGTTGTCCAGCTATGCCTGGCGCAGGGAGGGAGGTCATTATTCTCTCGAACCCACTCCGAGAGAAAAGCAATAGTATCGCGATCATGAGGATATCCACTCCCGATCTTGCAGTGCATCTCGCTCTCCAGCTCCCGCATGGACTGGTCCCTGCGCACCTTGGCCAGAATTGAGGCGGCAGAGACGACATGATGCCTCTGGTCTGCCTTATGCTCTGCGATCAGATCCATGCTGGTTTTCGAATGATTGCGAACTGCCTGGGCAAACCTCTCCGCATTAACATCAGCGGCATCGAGAATCGCCCTATCGGCATGCAGTCGTCCCACCACCTGGGAGAAGCTTCTCACCATGATATCATTCATGGTCATAACCAGGCGCAGTTCGTCGATCACCTCAGCCCTGACCTCTAGAATGTATTGATCGGTAGCAATAGAGGTGATCTTTCTCGCCAGAGCCTCCCTCTTCGCCGGCGAGAGCATCTTGGAGTCCTTCACCCCCAGGGCGGCAAGGTCAAAAAACCTCTCCTCATCGATCACCAGTCCAGCTACGAACATGGAACCAATAACAGGCCCTTTTCCTGCCTCGTCTGCGCCCATCAGCAGCATAAGAGATGATTGAACAGGTGATACATTAAGTAAACGAGTCTCAGCTTAACGAATCCCTGCAGACAAATGCTGGCCAACCAATCCAGGCTGAATCAATCGCGCCCATTCCAAACGGCATCGTCGGGCGAGGACAATTCAAGGGAAGTGAGAGCAGGACGATGCTCCATATGGGTCTATCCAGGCAAGTGGCGATAGCTTCTATACGCAAGCCTTATAAGCAAGTATAAATCACTGAGTATGTCCCATACGAAGCGGGGTAGGGTAGTCAGGATATCCCGACGGGCTCATAACCCGTAGACCAGTAGTTCAAATCTACTCCCCGCTATCACTTTTGACATCGTTCTCATTAAGAGAGGGCTGGCACCGATTAATCTTGCCAGCAGCAGCAATTGATGAGCATCTCATGCTTCCTCCCGGAAAATTTGCGCATTCATTTTAATTTATTTGTTAATTAAAAAATTAGTTAAGTAGTTAATAGCGAAAAGCATATAAATATCATAGGTTTAACTATTCTAATACCTGGCAATATTAGGCAAAATAGATATACTTGGAATTAATTGTACCAGCTGTAATCAATCTTTGGAGGATGAAATATGAAAATTGACCGGCTATCTTCGGCCTTAATGACATTTATTCTATTTGCATTTATGTCTGGAGCTAATGGAGCGGAAGCTGTGGCATTGAACAGCCAACAAGGCGGCACATTGGCCAATTTTGATAACTCAGCCCCATTCAATGAATACTATGGATCGATCATGGGATCTGTGCCAACCTCTCTGCTCACAGTTCCCACACAGGTTGATATGACGAGCAATGCACCTGCATATGTCTATTTGGGCACAGCGATGCAGAAGGTCGACTACTCTGCATATCAACCAGCAGCAGTCAGCAATTCCCTATGGATTGCTGGAGCAACGAGCTGGTCACAATATGCCATTGTTCCTCAGGGCTCATTGGTGAATCTGCTGGCCATCTCTACCAAGGAAGGTCAGGGAACCTTTGTCGTCTACCATCCCAACGGGCAGAGATATGATTTCAACTGCCTCCTCTTCCCCACCAGCCAGCTTCAGTTATATGCTGATGCACCTGGAAGCTATCAGGTCTCCTTCATTATGGATGGGGCAGCTAGCAATACAGTGATGATAGATGCATTGGGTACTACCCCGACAATAGTAGATACAGGCTACTTGGCAGGAGAGGCTGGCGGAGATTATCTGGCATCCATCTTCGGCGTACCCAAGACTAGCATGGGCCCGCAAGCCGGCCTGGACAATAGGGCTGCTTTAAAGGAATACCAGAAGAAGATCAACAGCGAGTATTGGAGCAGTTCCGACAATGATATTGCTTGGGCCATTGGAATAGACAGGTGGCTGAGCGCAGCTTAATCGGCATAGAGCGAGCGCAATCACACTTTTTTTTTATATGCCTCGTATGACCCCAGTCCTGAGGCTCATGAGTGTTTAGGGCGAGCAGCATTCACCATACTGATATTAAATATGACTTAAGATGATTTTTTTTAGAATTTGTAGCAAAGCTTAAGTATAGTGCGATGCTAAATCAGATCGGTGTACAATATATGAGAAGCCTATTGCTGATAGCTGTGCTGCTAATGCTATTTTCCTCGGCAGCGGTGAATGCGCATCAAATTTTCGTCAGGCCCATATCCGGCTTTGCGAATTTGGGAGATACAGCCATACTCCCCGTGGCCGCCGGTCATAATACCTCCTCCACAGAGATGCCAGAGGGATTGACCAACCTGACCATAATCAGACAGGATGGCGGCGTGATCGATCATCTCCTCAATGAGAAGACCGATACCATGGGCAATTGGCCCATATTCAGCTTTGATGTCGAGCATCCAGGATTGTATGTCATAACCTCCTATAACGGTGGTGGAGCCTGGACTCATATCATCACAAATCCACCTGCAACTGGATACTGGGAGGCGGGAATAGTAGATGAGATCGACTTCGATGCCATCAATAAGACCGGCTGGGCCAAGGACTGGTATGTCGAGAGGTCTTATCCCCTCCACACCTATGGCAAATCATTCATTGCCGGTCCAGAATCTGATTACTCTATAGCCTCAAAGCCAGTGGGACAGATGCTGGAGATCATTCCCCTCACCAATATCACAGAAGTGGGCAATGGCGACTTCGAGTTCCAGGTTTTATATCAGGGCCAGCCCTTTAGCGACCTGGAACTGATCGCTCAGAAGGTTGGCGATGATACGAAGATAAGAGGCACGACCGATGCAGAGGGAAAGGTGATGCTCAACCTGTCCAGCACAGATGAGCTGAGCGAGTGGGTGGTTGTTGCCGATACGCTCATGGACACCAGGGTGGTAGAGGTCAGGGACGCACCCAGTGGCGAGGCCTCCAATGAGAAGTCGTATGTAGGTCCTGTCTACAGGGCGACCGTGGTCCTGAGAACCGACTTTTGATCCAGTGGACTATTTGCTGGTCCTCATTTTCTCTTTTTTTGGTGGCTTATGCCATTTGCTACGAAAAACAAAAAGTTTATTAACCAGTATTATCCTAACTCACCGAATAGCGGCAGAGCACATTGACCTCCTTTACCGTCGTCTATCTGTCGTCGGGCTCCGGCCAGAGTTGCCAGGCCGGACTCTTCCTCCAAGACCATCCTCTCCTGGTCTGGTTCCTCAATGCGTGGTTCGTCAGGAGGAGAGGCAAAAATAGAAACCTAGCAAAATTGGAGTGATAGCTTGCATGAATAGCAAAATCGCGGTATCAATTCTGATGCTCCTCGTACTGTCCTGGCCGTCTGTTGGATCGGATTGCATCTATCTGGGAAGCGGAATCAGAGACCAGGTCATAAATCTCGATGCGGGTGCAAGGGTGCCCGGCCAGAACTACCAGTTTACCAGGTCCGGTTTCGTAGCGCCCAGCATTCCCCAGCCAATGGCCCTGAGCCCTAATATCATGATCACTCAAGCTAAGAACTTAATGGATGAGGCTGCTAGAGCCAAAGACGAGTCTGTAGCTGCCAGAAATGAGTCTTTATCTGCCAGAGATGAAGCAAAAGCGGCATATGGCGAGGCAAAATCCTTGTTGGCGGAGATGAACGAGGCGGAGAAAAATATCCAATCCCAACTGGTAAAAGCAGAATCCTGGGCAGATGTCTCTGCCACAAATGCCGTTAGGGCAGGAGGCCTGTTCAATATGACTGATGAGGCTTGCAGAAAGACGCTGGTACTCTCCAAGGAGGTAGAAGGAAATGCGAGCCGGACAGAGTCTATGATGGAGCAAGCCAGAGATTATGCCAATGCATCTGCAAAAAGCGCTGGTCAGGCAACCGAGAGCCAAAACCGCACTTATTTATTGCATAATGAGACGGCAGTCATCTTCAGTCAATCCTCGGCTGTATACAATAACATGACGCTTCTGGCAAAGGAGATGCAAATCAATTCTGATAAAATAAGGACATGGATGAGCGAGAAGACGCCTTGAGCAACAACCAGCTTTGGGATCTGCGTTTCATATTCCTAATGGAAGCCTGCTCAGATTTGCCCACTCCTCCCCACTTCATCGAGCATCTCTCTTATAGTCCCAACGGCCTCATCTTTTTTGAAGGGAATAGCACCGGAATACATGCCCCCCTTCTGCAGAGTCTCGAATAGATCTGCAAGGATGGGCATCTCCAGGCCCAGATCATCCATCAAATCCCTCCTGCTCATGATCTGATGAACACTGCCCTCTGCCACAATGCTCCTATTGAGGAGAAGAACCCTGTCCGCCAGCAGGGGTACAAGGTTTACATCATGGGTGGCGGTGATGATGGCCGTCCCATTCCTCTGCTGCTCTCGGATAAGGGAGACCATCTCCATCCTGGAACGGGGATCCAGGTTCGAGGTGGGCTCATCCAGGACCAACACCGGTGGCCTCATGGACAGGACGGTGGCAAAAGCGGCTCTCTTCCTCTGGCCGAAGCTCAGGTGATGAGGCACCTTTGCCGCCTGGTCGGAAAGGCCAACGCATTTCAGTGCCCACTGCACTCTCTCGTCCACCTCCTTTTGGGATAATTCCATATTCGCCGGACCGAAGGCCACATCCTCCTCCAGACGGGACATGAAGAGCTGATCATCAGGATCCTGAAAGACCATTCCCACCTGACTTCGAACCCATCTCAGGCTCTCATCGCCTATCTCTCTATTCCGGATCCTGACCTTTCCCTGCCCCCTCAATAGTCCATTCAAGTGAAGCAGCAGGGTGGACTTGCCCGCTCCATTGGGCCCAAGAAGGGCCAGGGACTCTCCCTCAGCCAGGGAGAAGCTGACTTCATTCAGGGCACGCGTTCCATCAGAGTAGCTGTAGCTGAGGTTCTCAACCACTATGGCCATTTTTTGATTCATCATAATACCTGCCAATATCGCCGATCAAATGAACGTCATTAGACGAATTGTATAAAGAGAGCTGCAGCCACTACTAAAAGGCCCTTGAGCATATCATCGCCTTTGATCATCATCTTCTGGCCGGAGGGCAATCTTCCCTGGTAGCCACGAGAGAGCATGGCATTGAAGACATCCTCCGATCGTTCATAGCTCCTGATGAGAAGCATTGCCACAGACACCGCAAGGATGCGAGCGGATCTGGCAGATGACCTCATCTCAAATCCCTTGGAGGCAAGAGACCTTCTCATGGTCTGCAGATCATCGTTGAAGAGGAAGATATAGCGATAGGCGAATAGGAAGATCTGAGTGAGAGGGCCGGGCATGCCAAGGCTCCTCAGGGCATTGATGTTCACATTGAATGGAGCTGTTCCCACCATAATCAGGGCAAGCAGGGCGGCGGCAATTCCCCGGACCATAAACAGCACTCCGAGTTGCAGACCCTGATGGCTGACTGTCAGAATATGGTATCTAAACAGGCTCTCCCCTCCCGCGGTGATGGGAAGGATGACCAGCAAGGGGAGAAGGAATAGGAAAGGCCACTTCATGAATCTCAGGACATGATGCAAAGGAAGCCCTGAAATCAGGACCAATAGCATAGAGACTATCAGCCCTGCCAGGGCCTGACTGATATCTACCGCAATTACAATGGAGATGAGCAATATAAAAAGAGATATGAGCTTGACTTGCGTCTCCCAGCGGTGCAAGGGAGAATCGAGGTCAGAGTACCTTTCCGGTTCGAAGCTGCTCATGCTTTCTTCTAGCTTCTCTTTCTGGATATGAATATCATTGACAATCCTGCGATCCCCAGCAGATAGCCAAGGCCTGCCGCTGCTCGGAGTGGCCGTGAGATCTGCTCTTCCGCTTCCTTCTGCTCCAGGTCAAGCTCCAGCTCTGCCTTATGTCCGGCAGAGTAGCTCACAAACTTGAGATCTCCAGTTCCCTTGCTGGGGTGGAGGATGTAGGCACCCTTATCGTCCGTCACCCCTTTTTCGATGGTCTTGCCGTCGCTTTGAACCTCGATCTCTACTCCTCCCGCAGGGGTTCCATCATCATATAGGGCCGTCAACTGGATCTCGTTTACCTTGTAGCCCATCATCATCCTGTGGCCGCAAGAAAGATTGCAGGTTAAAAGGAATAGAAGGAGAATCAGGACTAATCGAGCCTTCATACCATCACCTGCTTTTTGCGAGGGTATTGTTGATGATAATAGATCCCTTCTCAGTATGTCCTCCTCCCTCGACCTCATAGCTCCAGTTTCCTGTTCCTTTTCCCGGAAGAGTGACGGTAAACCTTCCTGTGGCATCGGTGACGTTTTGGGCAAAAAGGGCTCCCTCCTGATAGAGCTTCACCTCGGCGTTGGATGCCGGGCTGCCATCGTCATAGAAGACGAAAAGGTCCAGGGTTATCTGCTGGCCCACAAACATCCTGTGAGCACTGGCCGCTCCTGCCAGGAGCAGGGCGGCAATAATCACAGCTAGTATCCACCTCATATCAATTTACCTCCATAATCCTATTGCTGCTATCCGCAAGCATTTCCGGCTTGACCTTCAGGAGAAATCCTGCTGCTGCTCCCACAACCAGGGCCTCTATGATTATCACCGGCAGGTGAGCGCCTATCACCAGGAGCGATATCTCGTTGAATGCCTCGCCCAGAGCCAATAGCTCCAGGGAGACCAGTAGCACTGAAGCCAGCACTGCCAGTCCTCCGGCCAGAGCTCCGAAGACCGCCTCCAGACGAGGGGACTTTAAACCTCTTCTCTTCTCAAATAGCTGCCAGGCGAGCAGAGCTGGAACGCCTATATTGAATGCATTGACCCCCAGCACGGACAGGCCTCCATGCTGAAAGAAGACCGCCTGCAGAGTCAGGGCCACAAAAACGCCGATAAAGGCCCTTCGTCCCAGCAGTATGCCAGCGAGACCGTTCATGATCAGGTGCACTGATGTTGGGCCTATGGGGAAGTGGACCAGGCTGGCCACGAACAGCGCTGCAGTGATCAATGAGACCTTGGGAATCTCCTCTATCCGTATGTTTCTCATAGAGAAAACAAGCAAGGTGAGAGCTATGAGGAATCCTGCCGCCAGCATGGCCGGGGGCAGGACGCCATCTGATATATGGACCATCTATCGCCTCAATCGTTCACCCAGAAGGTGAGGTATGCGGTGGGAGCGACCTCATCGTACTCGATCTGGTCTCCTTTCTTGTAGTTTTCAGATGGATCGTCCTTAACTGCAGTCCAGGTTCCACTTTCATCTATGGTGGCCTCAAATGCCAGCACCCATAATCCCGCTCTTCCAGTGGCAAAGCTGATGATGCCGTCCTCGCTCTCTCCTGAGATCTCGCTCTCCTGGGCATGCTGGACCACCAGGACGTCCTCAGGAGAGCGGGTGATGATTGCGCTGTAGCTGCCAGGCACGGGCTTGCCGTTGTAGAGCACACGGGCCCGGAAGTCTTCACCGGATTTGAGCTGGTAGGGATCAGTTTCGGGAACGATCTCCATGCCTTTTCTGCTGGACCAGTCATAGCCCTCGCCCGACTGGTATGGCATGAGGACCCGGCCGTACTTCTCCACCAGGCTCTTTTTGCCCGCTGCTCCAAACGAGGCGGGGTCAAAGAAGGTTGTATCCATCTGCAGGTCCAATATATAGCAGCCAGGATCATCGAAAGCAACAGATCCCTTGAGCCCATCCCGATAGGGCTCAAAGAATAGTTCGCCCTCGCTGCCGTCCGGAGAGATCAGGCGGGCCAGAGGCAATGATTCAATCTGGGAATCAGCAGATCCTCCATGGCCATAGGCGATCCAAAATTCGGTCTGGGAGTCAGGGCCTGTGTCTTGGGGAAACTCAGCATAAAGAGAATGAGCTGCTGCTGAGGATATCATCAATCCCAAAAGTATCAACAAAGCAATCGTCCTCATAATATCATATATCCAGATATCCTTTCGTATTAAAAAGCCTTTCTATATTAGAATTAAATCATATTTGCTATGGGAAAAAAAAGAAAAAACCTGAGGGGCTCACTTCCTCACATACACCATCATATAGGTGCTGTATCTGGTTGTGTTGTAGGAAACCACGTCACCAATCTTGTAGTGGCCGGCACTCTCCATTGTTGCCGTCCAGGTTGCGGGCTCGTTGATATCATAGCTGGCACTGACCTGCCACAATCCACCCTGGCTGAAGTTGACCATAAATGAGCCGTCACTTCCAGTGGATCCGGTCTGAGTGAGGGTCATGGCACTGTTGGGGAAGGCAGAGAAGGTGGCGTTCACAGGCTGGCCGTTGTATTTAGCCAGGAAGGTCACGTTCTCTCCTGCACGTATTGTATAGGGCGCTTTATCGGGATTGATGTCAAATGCTAATCCGGTATCCCAGCTGGTTTTGTTGCTCTCGTTCCCTACATTGATCGCCATTTTGGCAACGCTATAGCCGAGCCTGGGATTGCTGGGGCCGCTGCCATGCCAGGAGGGATCATAGACTGATGGAGTCCGAGCGACAGCGAAGAGGTAGTCGCCCAGCGAGGAATAGGTCATATCGCTGTAAGCATAGCCTATCCAGCCATATCCGGGAAGCCAATCTCCGGTATTCATATCCAGGTCCGTTTTCTGACCATCTGGAGCCAGCAAAAAGGCAGATTCAATTGCAGGAGAGGTTATGCCGGTTACATCATCAAGATGGCCGTAGAGAGCATACAGCCTATCGCTATCTCCTACATCCGCCTGATCCCGCGATTCCAGCCACACATTGTGGCCGCTTGCATTCATGGTCACTGCTCCAATGAGGAGCAAGAACAGTGCTAATGTTGCTCTCGTATTAATCACCGGATTAGTAGTAACATTAATAACATATAAACTCTTCTAAAATATGATTTTATACTATTTATTTATTATATATTAACACACAAACAAGAAGCTGCTTTTATATATAATATTTACATTTATCTCATGCAATAGTAATAGAAATCTTAAAATTTTGTATTACGAAAACCATTTATAATATGATAGCAGAGTACCAGTGCGGAGTCGATACCAACACTCCATCTTTGCGAGGCTGGCATGCATCTTGCAGAGCATATATCTACGTCCATAATCGATGTATGCCTTTTAAAGGCTCATGGGTATCGAACTCTGCTCTTCTTTTTTTGCAGAAGGCAGCCCTGCGTCTTCTCCCATCAGGATTTATCGGATGGCACCGCTCTGCAGGATTAGGGCCTATGCTCGTCTCTGATGATGACCTTGGCTCCAGGAGCACCATCCTGCCCAGGCCCCCACCTCTGGCACTGTCCTCGCGAGGATCCCGCCCCAGAAGGCTTTCTCTCTTTTTCCTGCCAGAGACATTCTCCTGATATCCTCTATCTCCTCGTCGAAGAGTGTATCCGCCGGTCCAAATTTGACCCCTCGCGCCGATCCGATTTTGACCCCTTAGACGACTAACCTAACTCATAGAGTATAAAGTTCACGTCTCGCTACTTTCTGCGGAAACTCTCTCCGTTCATGTTCAGTATCAGCGCATGGTGGGTAATTCTATCTAGAACTGCTGCAGTTAGAGTTCGATCATGGAATACCTTCACCCAATCTGAAAATCCCAGATTGGACGTAATGATAGTACTCATAGTTTCATATCGTGCTGCAAGTAACTGAAATAGCAATTCCGCAGCAGCGAGATCAAATGTTACGTACCCAAGCTCATCAATTATGAGAAGATCGATCTTTTTAAACTGCTTGATATAAATTGAGAGCCTGTTATCTTTTCTCGCTTCAATCATCTCATTGACCAATGCCGCAGCCGAGCGAAATACAACTCGATAGTTCTCCTCGCATGCTCTGATCCCTACCGCAATTGCCATATGAGTCTTGCCGGTTCCGGAATTTCCGATAAGAATAACATTCCTCCTTTCTTTAAGGAATGCAAGCGTCTTTAGTTCAGGAATAGCTTCTCGTCCATCTTGCGGCAAATCATCCATCAATAGATCCTCGAACCTCTTTTTTGTCGGAAAGCCGGCTTGCTGAAGCGCTCTCATCTGGCGGTTCAGATGTCTCTTGTCGATTTCGGACTGCAGTGCTGAAGTCAGAAACTGTTGCATATCCTCATTATCAGGCTGATAGTCCAAGACGTAGTTGTAGACTCCGCTCAGTCGCAACTGTTTACATAGATCTGCAAGATTCGAGTCCACAGTCTATCCCTCCATAAACTGATCGAATATGGTGAGATCAGGCTCTAAGACCTCGAAACCACCCTCGATGTCAAAAGGCTCAACCATCAGGACATTGGTTTGATGAAGCAAAAACCGAATGCTATCGCAAGTCGGATGGATATTCTGTTCTTTTAGGATCGCAAGAGCTGCCGAAAATTTTTCCGGGGATGTTTCTCTTATCAGGTCAAGAATTGGCAGAAATTTTTTTGGATCATTCGCATAATAGCGATTGAAAGCATCCCTAATCAGTTCATCTGCCTGAGCTAAAACTCTGGAATTTGGGATCGCACCCGGTTTGCGATGAAAAGTCTTGATGTAATGAGCGATATCCAGCGAATACTTCTGATTCCCAGCCAATCGACGATGAACTGCAATGATAGCGTTTCCATCAAGAAACTCGATTCTATCCATTAATATCTTCAGTGTAATATATCTAGGACGGTATGTATCCGGAATTGAGTAGAAGTTCCCGTCAAATTTTACCAATGAATACCGCGAAATAGTTGCACGTTTCAGTTCGTAGTTTTCAAATTCAAGTGTTGGCAATGGATGCATCAAGGCTCGCTCTTGATCAAGTCCCTGGACCGGCA
>ENA-UOOK01001178-UOOK01001178.1-fermentation-metagenome-genome-assembly--contig:-NODE-1178-length-34736-cov-9.952885_pt1 | contig 34736 bp, 25 predicted proteins | sample MGYA00245777_ERZ724023 | MGnify/ENA primary metagenome ERZ724023 (study PRJEB28704, sample SAMN03018312) | fermentation metagenome | biome: anthropogenic terrestrial biome; feature: soil; material...
GGTATTGCCAATGCATCTGCGGTTTTTTTCCTCCGTGGCATGATAGAACAGAGTGTTCCAGAATCCTTGTTGGAAGCGTTGGCGTCGATCGAATCCTCATCCTTAAGGACTATACCGGTTGAGCCGACGTTGATGACCGAAGTGGCCTCGCTGCCGTCGCCAAGCATTATATACTTGGTGGTCGTATCGCAAGCTGAGGGGAAAGGAGTAGTAACGATCAGTTTATCGTCGGCTCCTACATAATCGGATACGGTGCGCATACATCCGGCATTGGTGCCGGCATAAACATACAGCAAAGCGCCGTTCCAAACGTCGTTGGAAGAAGTGGACAAGTTGGTGTCGATCAGGTTGTCGGTACCGCCTGCGGTAGCGGTTGAATCAAGTTGATCAACAAAAGTAGCCCTGTAAACATTGTCGGGATGATCGTAGACTTTCCCATACATAAGCGTAGTCGCGTCACTGGTGATGGTTTCAGCCATTACGCCCAGAATATCGGTTACGCTGGCGGCAGTAGCCAGGGCCACCTTGCCGGCGGTTAACACAACCATGTCGCCCCTGGTGAAAGTAGTCGAAGGGGTAAGTTCGTAGGCTACCGGATTGGGTATAGTGGTTACAGTTTTGTTGTAAATAACCTCAAAACCCAAAGAAGTTCTGCTTGCAGTGTGAGCCATTGTGTATTTCACCTCCATTAAAATTAAAAAGGGCCGGTATTACCGCCCTTTACGTTGTTTGCTATTTTGGATTCTGATTTTCTCGGCTGCAAATTCTTTAGGGTCGACGCCTAGCTGAGCTGCTATTAGCCGCTCCTGGCGGGAAAGTGATCCAGTTCCATCAGATTTAGAAGATCCGCCGCCGCCTTTAGGAGTAGCCTTGCCGCCGCTCGTTGCGGCAGATCGCTTGGCTTTCTGTTCGGCTCCGGCCTGCATTTTTGATAGCAGCTCGCCCTCAACCAACTTCTGGCCAAGAATGTATTGCGCTCCGTCCTTAAAGGATAGGATCTTGCCGTTCTTGGTGAAATCGTCTATCTGGGCGACAACCTCTTTGGTAAGTATCCTGGCCAAACGTGGCTGGCGGGTGTACTCGGTCTTAGACTCCAAGTATTTAACCTGCTTCATGGCCGCGCTTAACTCGGCTTCTTCCTGGGCTTTGGTCTGCTTTTCGGCTTTGTAACCGGCGTTCTCATGCTTTTGCATGACTATTTCGCGGGCTTCGTCCTCCGATATGCCCATCCGGTCAGCAGTATCAATGACAGCATTTTCAATTACCTGTTCCCGGATCTGCTCCAGGGTCATACCGGTAATCTGCTCTAACTCCTGCACCTGTTGGGTCTTGCGATCCCTGGACAAACGCTGCGGGATAATGCGATTTAGTTCCTCGGTTAAGCGCTTATTAAACGCTGTATCTTCATCAGACTCAGGTTCTTCTGCGCTTTCCTCATGGGAATCCTCGTCGTCGCTATCGCCGTCTTTGAATTGAGCGAATATCGCTTCCAGTTCGGCATCGCCATCGGCCAATTCATCGTCGCCTGCATCGTCGGTGTCCAGGATAAGATCATCGTTCTCTACTCCATCAAGATCCGTGCCGATAAAATCATTGTCTTTTTCCATTATTAAAAACCTCCCGTATTATTAGCGCGTCCGCTATTTTTGTGGTACTGCCGCAAAGAGTTTAAGGTCGTACATGGTTTGGACCAGAAAAACAAAAAACCACGCAGCTCGTTCTCAATTCTTTGCCGGAAAAAAGAGATATATACCGGCGCATCAACCACACATTTCACCCAAGCAACGAGATGGTTGCTCCCCTTTATAAAAATATTGAAACTATTTTCAGATAAAAAAACAGCCAAACAAATGCTCCAGGGAGGTGCCCTGGTTACTGAATTCAGGCACGATGAAAAGCCTGATGCACCGAATTTCGTAAAGCGCAACAGAATCATTGCCGGCCTTGCCGATGCCACCATTGTTGTTGAATCGGGCGAACAGGGCGGGGCATTGATTACAGCCGACATTGCCAATTCGTACAATCGCGATGTATTTGCTTTTCCGGGAAGGGTGAATGACAGGTATTCAACAGGCTGTAACCGGCTCATCAAAACAAACAGGGCTGCTATGATAGAGAAGCTGGAAGACCTTGAGTACCTCATGGGGTGGCAGAGATCGGAAGAGAAAAAACCGACACTGCAAAAAACCTTGTTTGTTGAATTGGACGCAGATGAAAGGTTGCTCATTGATTACCTTGCATTGAAAAGCAATTTACCTGTGAGCAAAGTATCAGCTATGCTGTTGAGCCTTGAATTCAAAGGAATTGTTAAATGTCTTCCGGGTAAAGTTTACCAAAAAACCTGAGCATGCCTGAATATATTGATACCCATTCACACCTTTTTTTGCCTGAGTTCGACAATGACCGCGCCGAAGTAATTCAACGGGCACTTCACTCCGGCGTGCAAAAGATAATTCTTCCCAATATTGACAGCGCATCTATAGAGCCTTTAAACAATATGGCCTCAGCTTATCCCGGAACGTGCTATCCTTTGATGGGATTACATCCCACCTCGGTGAATGAAAATCACCGTAAAGAACTGGAGGTTATTGAAAGCCGGTTGAAAGCAGGCAGGTACGCCGGCATCGGGGAAACAGGCATCGATCTTTATTGGGACAAAACATTTATCGTACAGCAAAAAACTGCATTGGTTACGCAGCTTGAATGGGCGGTTTTATACAACCTTCCAGTTATTTTACATGTTAGGGAGTCCTTTCCTGAAATATTTGAAGTACTTCTGCCTTTCAACGGAAAGATTCAGGGAATTTTTCATGCGTACAGCGGGGATGTTGAGCGAGCGGGCCAGCGCGTCACCGGCAGGCACAGCACCGCTGTAGCTGAAGTCGGCGTTCTCGGGCCGGAAGCCCTGGAAGCGCGTGGGGATATCAGGTATGAGGGCGTTGGGAAGGAGCATTCCTGAAGAGAGCAGCCCCGCATAGAGAAACGGTTTCATGATGCTGCCCGTGCTGCGCGGCGCAGTGACCATATCCACATCGCGGCCGTGCCTGCCGGTGGTGTCAGGGAGGGTGCTGTTACCCACCCAGGCAACGACGTTGCCGGTGGCTACCTCAACCACCACGGCGGCGGCGTTGTGTATACCATTGCCCTCCAGGGCAGAAACATGCCTGTTGACCAGTTCGGAAATCTCGCGTTGAAGGAAGAGATCTACCGTGGTTCGTTTCCGTGTGCCGGGCTCCGCAAACCATAACCTCCCTGTAAGATGCGGAGCCACTGAGGGCATTGGAATCGGGGCCCCGGGCAATGGTTCGCCCATGGCAAGCTCACAGGTCAGGCTGTCCAGAAAGCCTCTCTCTGCCAGCGTCAGAAGCAGCCTGTCTCTTTTCTGTTTCAGCCGTTCGGTGTTACGGCCGGGATAAATGAGGGCAGGCGCGTTGGGCAACACGGCCAGGGTGGCAGCCTCAGCCCAGGTAAGGTCAGACGTGCCGCGACCGGTGTACCGCCATGCGGCAGCCTCAAGCCCCACGGTGTTGCCGCCGAAGGGGGCATTGGCAGCATAGAGCTTTAAGATGGTGTGTTTGGAGCGGAAGAGTTCAAGTTTAACCGCCGAGAGCATCTCAATTATCTTCCCCCCATAGGTTCGTTCCGGGTTACCACGTGCCATCCTCGCCACCTGCATGGTGATGGTGCTGCCGCCACGGACCGTTTCACCGGCCCGGATATTATCGGTCAGCGCCCTGACCACTGCAACGGGATTGACTCCCGGGTGCCAGCGAAACCAGCGGTCCTCGTAGTTTATGAGGCAGGTGACATATTTTTCAGGCAGGCTGTCGGGCGGAGGGAAACGCCACTGTCCGTCGGCGGCGACACGGGCGCCGAGCAGGGTGCCGTCAGCCGCCTCCACCACTGTTGAGAGGGGGGCGCGGAATGAAGGCATCGGCGCCACGAGGATGGCGAGGAGGAGGGCAACCGCGAGGCCGAGGGTTACAATGCTGAATGGTCTACGACCAAAAAAATTCATAATAATGTTTCGTGCTACAATGCTTGATGGCCTACGGCCAATTCCACTACTGTCTACTGGATAATGGCTTTTGCCTATTTTTTCACTTCCACGCTGAATCCCGGCCGGCGGGCGGAGAAGGATTCATCATAGAGAGCCTCGCAGACCACCGCAGGCATGCTGTAACTGCCACGGTACGAGGCTGTCAGAATGATGAAGAACTTCTTCGACTCACCTGACCGCAGGCTGAAATAGGTGTAAACCCGGTCATCCCTGAAGTCACGGTAATCAAATGAGCTCTCCTTCAACTGCAACCCGGCTTCAAAGAGCCTTGTGTTCTGTATCTCCCATCCCGATGGCACCATCTGCGTCAGCGCAAGGTTATACACCTGCCGGAAGGTGGTATTTGTAATGTCAACAGCCATTATGAAACTTGTGCCCTGCACCAGCGAACTGACATCAACGGGCTCTGACTCCATGTTAAAATAACTGACCTTCATTGCCAGGTTGTTTTCCTTCACGGTCATATCAGCCGTAGTTGGCACCCCCTCCTCGGTGACGGTGACAAACAGCGGGTTGTCGCTCTCATTCTCGACCACCAGCCGGTTGGTGGCACCAGGAGTAAAGTTTTTCATGATGGCCCCACCGTCAGTACTGAGCTTTTCGCGGTTGCCGTTAAATTCCAGCGTCGCCTTTAAGGGCTTCGAGGCATCGCTCTTCATCTTCTTCGCGTAGTTCATGTAAGCAAAGAGCCCCCAGGCTGTTGTCTGAGTACTGTACCAGCTGTCACGGCTCATTGCCGTGGCCACCTCCTTCAGCAGCTCCAGCGCTTCCCCAGTATTGCCCATCTGCGTGAGCGTATACAATATTATTGACTGGTCCCTTAGAGTGCTGCCGTAGTAGTAGTGCACAAAGTCGTCTTCCGTCTTCAGGTTCCGAACATCAATCAGCGTCTGCGCCACCTCGGTGCGTCCCGTCGTAGCATAGGCAGCTGCAAGGAACCACCTGGCCAGCCCCGGCAGATCGGTTATCTCGCGCATACGGTTCATCGCGCCCTTGTCGGGCGAACCGGCCAGGGCCAGGGTAAAGAGCCTGTAAGCCTGGTCATTTGCCGTATAGCGATATTGCGGCTGGTATCTCCATGCCGAAGCCTGCTTCCTCTGATACGAGGTCCATTTCTGGATGAACCCTGACGGGATGGCATATCCGGCTTTCTGGGCCTCAACAACGAAGTGTCCCACGTATGACGTCACCCAGTCGTCAGGATAGGTGCCGCCGGGCCAGAGTGTCACTGCCCCTGAAGCCATCTGCCTTGTTGAGAGGGCACGCAACGCCTCCTGCACGTTATTGCGGACAACTGTGGGGTTATCGAGTCCTGAGCCCAGTAAATCAGGCAGGTAGACCTGTGGGAATGCTGCAGAGGTGATCTGTTCGGAGCAGCCGTGCGGGAAGGAGGTGAGATACTTCAGGCGTTTACCCAGATTCACCGAGGGTAATGTAAATATCTCAACCGAGACTGCAGATGTTCCTGCAAGGCCAAACGGCGAAAAACTCTTTTCAAACTTCTGTCCTTTGGGTACGGCCTTTGTCTCAGCCCTCCTGTCGGGTGGATTGGGTGAGCGCACCGGTACCGTAAGGCTGTACGATGCCTTCTCTCCGCTCCCCTCAGCTGTGACGCTTATCTTTGCCGTTCCTGTCCTGGTCGCAGTACTGAACATAAGCTCCAGGTCCTTGTCGCCCGGTTCGCTGAAACTTACCGCACCGGCAGACTCAGTTAAAGTGATCATATCATTCGCCGTGGCGGAAACGCTCACGTCAGATATCTTCTTTTCCTGGGCAAACACAGTCACCGGCAGCGCCACCCTGTCGCCCGGCGAGAGCACCCTCGGCGCTGTTGCCAGTATCATCAGCGGATCAGCCACCGTTACTGTTTTCTCGGCTGCGCCGAAGCTGTTGGCTTTCCCGGCCGCGGTGACCATCACTCTTACCGATCCTGTGTACTGCGGGAGTCTTATCTTATGCGACGCCGTCTTCCCCGGTGCGAGGGTGAAAGGACCGATGAACCTTACGACAGGTTCGAACCGGCGTTCCCTGTTCTTGCTCTGGTCTATAGCAGCCTCACTTCCTCCTATAGCGAATCCGCGACCCAGCTTGCCTCCGAAAGCGCCGAAGACGATGTCATAGAGGTCCCATGTCTTCACCCCCAGCGCATTTTTAACGAAGAACCACTTCCACGGGTCAGGCGTGCGGAACCCTGTCAGGTCAAGCAGACCCTCATCAACCACTGCGAGAGTGTATGTCATCTCCTGTCGGTTCTTTTCCTCTACACGGATCTCCACCTCCTGCTGCGAGCGGATCTTGTCCGGCATGGTAATGACCGGCACAAGCTTCGTGGCCGGGTCTTCAACCATCACCGGGATGACCCCGTAGAGCCTCACAGGTGCATCATTGACCGTCTGCGAGTGCGGCTGCAGCATTGTGACATAGAGATAGGCGTTGGGTGACATGGCGGAGGTAGCCTTGATCTTCACCTCTGCGTTGCCGGCCTGGGTCTTCACCTCAGTCACGTCAAGCAGCCCGGTGGCATTCTCGATTGTGATGATGGCATGGCCATTGGCCGGGGCAGGGAAGGTGAGGCTGATCTCGTCACCCACAATGTATTTCTCCTTATCAGTGTTTAGTTGCAGGAGGCTGGCACCGTCGTTGCCGCCGGGCTTCATGCCGTAATCCCACGGCCAGTCAACCAGTACGATAATACCGGTAGAATGCCCCGAGGGGAGAGTTGCCCTTACCAGGTAACGACCCCAGTTCTCCCTGCCGACACTGAACGAGGTCTTGCCCTCACCGCCGGTTGTGGTGATTGTCTCGGAAAAAACGTTGTTATTTCTTTCGCCGGATATGTAAGAGCCGAAATATTCATCATCAGATTCCCACCACCAGCGGTAGTCGAGCTTGTAAACGTTGATCTCCACCTCGCTGCGGACCGGTTTGCCGTTCTTGTCGAGGGTCACGACCCTGACTTCGTTGGGACGGTCAGTATATATTATGCGTCCTGTGGCTCCCAGCGCGGGAATATTCATCCCGACGAAGGCGGGATACGGGGCGTATGGAACTACGGTCTGCGTAATGCTGGCATCGCCGCCCTTCTCAAAGACCTTTGTGGTGAATATTGCGTTGAGCATACCCGGAGCCTGCAGTTGCTCATCAGGAGAGAAGGAGACGGAGGCTTCGCCGGAGCTGTTTATGTTGCCGTCGAAGATGGTCTGGCTCTCGAAGTAAAACTGGGCAGCAGGATCATCGAAGTTATACTGGCGGTATCTGTCGAAGGAGGTTTTGACAGGTTTCAGGAGCATCTCAACTGTCGATTTCATGTCGCGGGCCGCTGAGCCATTGAGCCATGCGACCTTCATGCTGCCGCTGATGGAGTTGTCGTCTCCGCCGGCCACGGCATCAGGGAATTCAAGTTTGATCTTCAGCCTGTTGGGCTTGACTGTCTCCACCTTGATGATCTTTGTGAAAGTGGCTGCGCCTATCCTCACCTGTGCGCGGTAGTTACCGGTTTCGGCATCGTCAGCCGTTACGGTTGTAAAGGCGAGGAAGCCCTTGTCATTAAGGGTGTTGACCTGGTCATCGATGCGCTGACCCTTACTGTTGTAAAGCTCGAAGTGCACCGGGTGACCTGTCGGCAGTCCCTTGCCAAGATCGCGTACTATGACGCCGACATAGATTGAGTCGCCCGGCCTGCGTACGTCCCGCTCGGTAAACATGAAAGCTTTGATGCCATCCTGGGGCGACTCACCTGAGACATCGAACGAGCTCATTGAAAGCGCATTGCCATCCAGAAGCGAGAGGTAGTTGCGGTTATTGTCCTTTCGTGCTATCACCAGGAATGGTTTTCTGGCGCATGGTATTGCGGCCATACCGCTCCTGTCAGTGGTGGCTGAACCCATCAGCTGGTTCTGGAAGTCATACACCTCGATAGATGAAGCTTCTACGGGCTCAGCAGAACGAAGGTCACGAACAAAAACACGCAGGTTGTTATCAGGACCACTCTTGGCAATTATTCCCAGGTCGGAAGCCAGTATATTCCTCACCAGTTTCTTATTGGGGCTGTAAAATGCATCGCTGCAAGGGTTTGAATATTCCCTCCAGTTATATGCGTACTCATAGAACAGGCCTTCCTCCGAGAAGGAGTAATAGTCGTCAGAGCCCTCCCAGCGGCGGTCGTTGTCAGCCATTTCGAGCATCTCCTCGTATTTCGACTGTTTGCGTTCGCCCGTACAGGGATAGAGTGAGTACGAGGGACGCATACCGAGCTCAATGCGGTACAGAATGCCCTGTTCCGGCTCGATGTAGTTGGCAAGGTCGATAGTAAAGAGATTGTAGTTGTTTGGATCGAAGCCTGCACTGCCTGTGAGGTCGACCCTGCCGCGGTAGACCGGTCTTCCGAACTGCCTGATGCTGTTTTCGTAGTAGTTGGCCTCACCCATGTTGTTCTGCTGGAGGAAGTACGGGAGGTTGTTTTCAAATATCTTTATGATGGTGAGGTCCACGGCGCTGAGGTTGGCGGCCATGAAGGGGAAGATAATTTCTCCGGACGAGGGCATGATGACGCCCCTGCCGGCTGATTTTATTCCCGGTTCCACCGGAGTGAAGTTGATACTGCGCTTTACCGCCTCGCCGAGCCGTTCACCGCGGGTGTTGCGAAGAGAACCGTCAACGGTCAGTTCAACGACGCCGCTAACATTTTCACCGGGTATCACCAGGAGCCTGTTGGCTTCGGCGCTTATGGTGAGGGGAAATGAAGGATTGGCGGTCACCACCCCGTCGAGCTCACCGGAGGCGTCGATAAGGTCGGAAAAGAATATCTCGATGCTTTTGCTCCCGCCGGCATTGATTTTCACGTCGGTGACGGCGAACACACCCTCGGCAGGAATTGATACACCCATTTCGCCTTTCGACTTAATACCATAAGCGTTACCGTTCCAGGCTACGGTTAGCTCCGTCTCTTCTTTCGCCCTGCTTATCTTTTCAATCGAAAATGAGTGGACATTCGTGGCTGTGTGATCCCAGGAGATCTTCTGATCGCGCCTCCCGACGCTGGCGGTGAGGTACTTCTCCACCTCGGCGTTCTCTACCTGGTCTGAAGTGACAAGGATGCCGGTAAGGGTATAGGTGTTCCCGTCAGGAAGGTCAACCGTTACCGGGTTGAGGGTGACGGTGAAGTTCTTCTCCACAGTACGGAATGTCAGGGGGAAGAAGCGGAAGCGCTCCTCCACTCTGGCCATCTTGCTCATGTCAAGTGTGCCCTGGTAGGCGGTGCCCGGTGAGAGTGGTTTTGATGGCTTGAATACCAGCGTGATATCATCGGCCCACTCCGCCGAACCTTTCAGTGAAGGTGTGAATGAGAAGAGCCCCTGTGTGCGGGTACGGTCAACGGTGGCTGCAAACTCCGGTGTGAAGACCACCTGGATCGTGCCTGTCACCGGGACGATGCCCGAGGTGTAGGCGGAGATGAATTTGCTGAATCCCTTGTCAATGACGGTGACAGCAGGAGAGACGGCCCCGGAGCCACTGGCGCCGGACTCTTTCTTTCCCTGCCCGCAGGATATTAAAACTACGGCGACAACAGCCGTGACCAGGAGAAGATGACGGTTCATGATATCAGTTTTTTAGGTTCTTTCAGAAATATTCCCGTACAGGTTCATGTTTTAATCCTTGATTTGGCTCCGGCTGATCACTGAGGCTGTGGCCCGGCACAGGTTCATTCATTCTGTCAGGGCCCGGACCGGGTTCGTTCAGACAGCAGTGATCTCAGCCCTGAGTTTCGCTACATAATCACGTATCTCATTCAGTGTCCCCACATTGACAGTCATCTCCGTACCCCTGGTGGTGATTACCTGCCGCAGGGTGTCAACAGTAATGTCTCCGGGCCGATAATAAATATCGAACGTGTCAAACCAACGATTGAGATACTTTAGTTTCTTGGTGTAAAAAACGACCATCGGGTCACTGTAATAGTTTTTCATGAAGCTCAGCAGGGAGACCAGCGAGTATTTCTGTTCGGCGATTTTGCCCACCACCTGAGGATCAGGATTGACAGGGTCATAGGCCAGCTGTGTGGCGAGGTACATGGCTTCTATCCAACCTCCCATAAGCATCAGTCCGAGGGTGCCTTCGTTGCCTTCCTGGCGGAGGTGTTTTTCCATCCTGGCGTAAACAACGTTCATCAGCCGGGTTACCGAATCTGGATTGCTCATCTCCGGATCCATGCTTTTTACAGCATCAGAGATGTATGAGTCGGGCATGTTGAGACGTTGGCTGAGGGTCTTCAGGGTGTTGAAATAGCTCATTGTCTGCCTGTTGACACCGAAGAGCTTGACATAGCCCATGTCAACCCCGTATACGCCCATGTTCATTGCCGCCTTGTTGCTGCTCATGTAGAGGTCACGGTTCTCGGGAGGCAGGATAATTGTGTCATTGAAGTGGATGTCCAGTCTCTCGAAGATGTTGCATACCTCCACCGGTGTCATGAGACCGTAGTAGATCTCTCTTATTCGTGTGGTGTCACCCGGCGATTCCGGTATGTATGTTGAAAAGATCGCCGCCGGCGCTTTGTTGCCCTTGTCTGTCCTGTTGCATGATGCGGTGACCAGTATCACGACGCACGCAGCAATAGTCACAGTCAGGAAATGTCTCATTGTATGCAGAAATTTGCACCAAGTTAGGAAAAAACATGATATAAAAGGTGAGAGGCATTAGGCAATAGGCAAGAGGCAAAAGGCAGGAGGCAGGAGGTAAGAGGCAGAAGGCAATAGGTAAAAGGCAAGAAGCAATTTGCAGGAGAGGTGCGGGCAGAAAGAAATAACCCTGAGAGTCATTTCCGCAGGAAGCCAGAATGAAGGGGAATCATTGGTGGTTTGATCCGCCGGCTGACGAACACACTCGCAAATCACAAATTGCAATTCTCAAATCAGATTATCAGCCTCCCGCCCAGACCGGCGGAGATCTTTTTTTGCAGCGAGGTCATCGCCTTGTACTGCTGCTGCAACGCTGAGATCTTCTCGTCATCATCACCTGCCTCCGCAATCGCTTTGCGTATCTCCTTCTGCATCATCTTTATCTTGTCACCCTTGAACTTGAGGACCGAATCGGGAACAATCTCCTTGATCTTCATCTCTTCGGTCTCTACATAAGCTCCGTGCTTTCCCCATATCAGGCTGAGGGTGTCTTTTTCAGTCAGCATGTCGACGGTGACGGCACTGATAGCGGGATTGGCATGATGCACAAAGTTCCTGTCGCCGGGGATGAGCCCCTGGCTGGCGGAGAAGGTGATCTCATCATACATCGCGGCGAAGACGGGATCATCAAATGTCAGTCCGTCTTCATTTATTTCAGATATAATATAGTCAGCCACCGTGGTGATGGTTTCTGTGCCTGTCTCCTTGTTTGTTTGGCGGGTGAGCACTTCTGACCCGTACCGTATGAGCATGCGGATGACAGCCCTCTCTGACCAGTAGCAGGTTTCCTGCAGTTTCTTCTGCCGCTGCGCCAGCGAAACGGTCGTGGTCCCTGCAGATGCCTGCATATCGGCCAGGTTGCCGGTTGCTGTCTCCTGCCCGGGCCATGCATTGCGGTTTTGGAAGCTTGGCTGCTTTCTCAGCTTCATCACCTCGTCGAGCACCACTTCCTCAGGCATGCCTAGCTGTGTGCTGCACTCCTTCACGTAGACCGTACGGGTGATCTGATCTGGGATGACGGCTATAGAGCGTACAACCTCGCGGACAAGGTTGGCACGCCTGACGGGATCGTTCTGCGCCTCGTCAAGCAACAGCCTGGTTTTGAACCTGATGAAGTCAGTCTCGTTCTCCATCAGATAGTGCCTGAATTCCTCGTCAGAGACCTTTTTGGAGTACGAGTCCGGGTCTTCGCCGTCAGGCAGCATGACTATGCGTACGTTCATGCCCTCCTCGAGTACCATGTCAGTGCCGCGCAGCGAGGCTTTGATGCCGGCCGGGTCACCGTCGTACAGCATGGTGATGTTGGGTGTGAACCGCTTGATGAGGCGTATCTGCTCCTGTGTCAGGGCGGTGCCGGAGGAGGCTACCACGTTCTCCACACCCGACTCATGCATCGAGAGCACGTCGGTATAACCCTCAACGAGGTAGCAGCGGTCTTCTTTAATGATTGCCTGTCGTGCCTGGAAGATGCCGTAGACGATGCGGCTCTTGTGATAGATCTCGGTCTCGGGAGTGTTGACGTACTTGGCTGCCTTCGGGTCGGTCTTGATGATACGGCCGCCGAAGCCCAAAACCTGCCCTGACAGGGAATGGATCGGGAACATGATTCGTCCCGCGAAGCGGTCGAACATATATCCCTCCCTATCGATGGAGAGGCCGCTGGAGACGAGGTACTCACTCTTGTAGCCTGCGGCGATGGCTTTTTTGGTGAAATCGTCGCGCCGTTCATTACAGTACCCTACCTCGAATTTGTGGAGGACGGCGTCAGCGAAGCCCCGTTCGCGGAAGTAGGAGAGACCGAGGGCCATACCCTCGTGGCCGTGGAAGAGGTTCTCAGTGAACTGGCGGGCGGCGTACTGGGTGACCACAAGCATGCTCTCGCGTTCATTCTGTTTGGCGAGCTCTTCTGGGGTGACCTCCTTCTCCTCTATCTCGATGTGGTATTTCTTCGCGAGCCAGCGGAGCGCCTCGGGGTAGGAGAGGTGCTCGTGTTCCATGATGAAGTTGACGGCATTGCCACCCTTGCCGCAGCCGAAGCACTTGAATATGCCCTTGGCGGGCGAAACGGTGAAAGAAGGCGTCTTCTCGTTATGAAACGGACAGAGACCCAGCAGATTAACCCCTCTTCGCTTTAGCGAAACGAACTCGGAAACGACGTCAGTTATCTGCGCCGCGTCGAAGATTCGTTCTATGGTGGAGTGGTCGATCATTGAACCCAAAGTTAGCAAAAGTATTGTCTTGCAGTCTTGCGGTCTTGCGGTCTTGCAGTCTTGCGGTCTTGCGGTCAGGGATTATTTTGTAAATTTATGATGCTGTATTTCTTTAATGTGCTTATATGGGAACTATCAAAGACTTTGAGGAATTGGAGATCTGGATTTTATCAAGACGCCTGGTAAGTCTGATATACAAGGATTTTCGGAACTGCAGAGATTTTACATTCAGGGACCAGATATGTGGTGCCGGGATTTCAGTAATGAATAATATTTCTGAAGGATTTAGCAGGAATTCTGATGCTGAATTCAGGCAGTTCCTGAACATCTCAAAAGGTTCATCCGGTGAAGTAAAGAGCATGTATTATATCGCAGAAGACCTTCAGTATGTACCTGCTGATACAGCAGATGAAAGAAGAAATTTATGTCAGAAGATAATCAATGGAACATCCCTTCTTATGAAATACCTGAAATCATCCCGTTAAAAGAACGGCAAGACCGTAAGACTGCATGACAGCAAGACATTTATTTACTGTTCCAGATCTCCTTATGTCCGAATCCCAACCTGTTATCCGTGAGTTTGATATGACTGAGGCTGATGACCCACAGGTGGATCTCTGTCAGGGCGGCGTAAGGGAACCGCTTGAGATATATGTTTTTCGCTTGGCGAAGATCATCACCGGAGGGTTCGCTGACAGTTCCGGTGAACTGGGCGCCGCGGATCCGGCCGATGCGTTTCGTCTCCAGGGCAATGGTACCGGCAACCTGCGAATTGATCCGGAACTCTGTACCGTGCCTCGTTACCGGGTCTGTGGTAATTACAAGTGCATTATTCTCCTCGTCCCATGCATAGAAGCACGAGGCGCACCATGCTCCGCGCTCACTGACGGTGGCTATGCTCAACAGGTGGTGACGCCTGAAAAGCGACTTTATTCTTTTGTGCAGTACTTCTTGTTCCAAGGTCTCTTACTCTTCGTTCCACCTGTAAGTATCAATATTAAAGCCCGCAAGCGTCAGCACCCTGTCGATTACCGTCATCACGAGGTCATCAATTGACTGCGGACGACTATAGAATGAGGGAATGGCCGGGCAGATGATTGCGCCGGCCTCGGTGAGCAGTTTCATGTTGTTGATATGGATGAGGCTGTACGGTGTTTCGCGGGGGACGAGGATCAGTCTGCGTCGCTCCTTAAGCATAACGTCGGCAGCACGGGTGATGAGGTCATCGGAGACGCCGTGGGCGATGCGTCCCACCATACCCATCGAGGCCGGACAGATGATCATGGTATCATATGAAGATGATCCTGATGCAAACGGTGCGTTGAAGTCATTGTTGCTCCATAGCTTCTCGCTGCCCGAAGGTGTGTAACCGGCGCCGGTCTCATAGAGCATGATCTCTTCAGCGTTGGCGGTGAGGATAACGGCCACCCCGGCGAGATGCTCCTGAACCTGGTGCGTCTGTATCACCTGATCCTGAAGGAGAACGCTCTCCCCTGGTTGCTGTCCGGCATTCCTGCTGACCAGGTTGCGGGGCCCCGTAAAGGCAGCCTGAAGCCCGCGCAGCCTCTCCAGCAGCTTCACGGCATATATCGCCCCGCTGGCACCGGTGATTGCTACGACTATTTTTCTGCGGTTCATATCATTTAGTCTGAAGGTCTGAGAGTCTGAGAGTCTGAGAGTCGGATCCGCCAGCTGGCGGATGAAAGTCATCCAGGTCAGTTTGACCTTCAGACCCTTAGACCTTCAGACTTTTAGACTTTTCCTAATTGCTGCCTGACAATCTTTGCAATGTATTTGCCGAGGATGTCAAACTCGATGTTGACTACCGTGCCCGCTTTTATCTGGTGGAAGTTAGTCACCTGCCAGGTGAAGGGGATGATTGCCACATCAAAAGATTTATCCTTCGAATTAACAACGGTCAGGCTTACTCCGTTCACGCTGACAGAGCCCTTCTCTACTGTGATATGTTCGGGCGACTTCGGTTCGAACTCAAATGTATAATACCACGAGCCCTCAGCCTCGCGCACCGAGGTACATGTAGCGGTGAGGTCAACATGGCCCTGCACCATATGCCCATCGAGGCGTCCGTCGAGGCGGGTGCTCCGCTCCAGGTTGACCTTATCTCCCGGCTTCAACAGCCCGAGGTTGGTCTTGTCAAGGGTCTCGCGTATGGCGGTGACGGTGTAGGTATCTCCCTCCCTCTTCACCACGGTGAGGCATACACCGTTGTGCGACACGCTCTGGTCGATTTTCAGCTCATTGGCAAATGAGCACCGCATGGTTATGTGAATGTTATCCTTCTCCTGTTCAATTCGCACCACCGGTGCAGCTTCCTCTACTATTCCCGAAAACATATTGTAAGATGGTTGTTTCGGGCAAAGATAGAAAATGTCGGGTGAATTGGGCTTGAGGGATGCTGGCTTTTACAATTCTTGATGGCCTACGGCCAAAGCCGCAAATCGGGTATCGCCAATCTACAATTCTTGATGGCCTTCGGCCAAGACCTTCAGACCTTCTCCACCACAATCCTGACCATCTGCTCTTCGATGTCTGTCTCGCGGACAGCGGGAGAAGACAGGGCAGAAGCCGGGGCAAGAGAGATCTCCAGTGCCAGGGTCTGCGAGGCAATATAGTCCGAGTGCTTGCGCACAGCAGCGGAAATAAACGGCAGATCCTCAATCATTACCCTGATCTTGTCGGTCACCTCAAATCCACTCTCCTTACGGATATTCTGGATACGGTTGACAAACTCGCGGGCTATGCCCTCATGAAGCAGCTCCTCCGTGACAGTTATATCCAGCGCCACGGTCAGCCTGCCCTCGTTGGCAACAAGCCATCCGGGTATGTCCTCGGAGATGATCTCAACCTCGTCGGTGGTGATGCGTTGTGATGCACCATCGAGCTTCAGCTCCCAGGAGCCCTCGCGTTCGAACTGTACTATTTCGCTCTGCGTAAGAGCCATGATGGCCGCACCTGCCTCCTTCATCTGCCTGCCGAACTTCGGCCCGAGCAGCTTGAAGTTGGGCTTGACACGACGCACGAGTATGCCCGATGTGTCATCTACGTACTCCACATCCTTGACATTGACTTCGGCAAGAATCAGTGGCCTGACAGCCTCGAAGCTCTCGCGGAAATGCGGGTCGGTGACCGGCACCATGATCTTCGCCAGCGGCTGGCGCACCCTGATGTTCACCTTACGACGCAGGGCCAGGATCATGGAAGACATCTTCTGTGCGATCTCCATCCGCTCTTCGAGGTCCTTGTCTATCAGCTTCTCATCATACGACGGGAACGGCGCCAGGTGCACGGAAACCTCACTATAGCGACCGCTCACGGCATTGAGGTCAGTGAAGATACGGTCAGTATAGAACGGTATTATCGGCGAGGCCAGCAGTGCCACTGTCTCGAGACAGGAGTAGAGGGTCTGGTATGCCGAGAGCTTGTCCTCGTCCATGCCACCGCCCCAGTAGCGCTTCCGGTTGAGGCGCACGTACCAGTTGGAGAGGTTTTCGGTAACAAACTCAGAGACAGCACGTCCCGCGGGTGTGATGTCATAATCGTTATATCGCTCGCTCACCTCCTTCACCAGGGTGTTGAGCAGCGAGATGATCCACCGGTCTATTTCGGGTCTGCGTTCCACCGGTACCTGTGGCTCACGGCCTGTGAAACCGTCTACGTTCGCGTAAAGCGCGAAGAAGGAATAGGTGTTATAAAGTGTCCCGAAGAACTTGCGCTTCACCTCCTCCACGCCCGATATGTCGAAGCGGAGGTTATCCCACGGCTGGGCATTGGTGAGCATGTACCAGCGTAACGGATCTGCGCCGTGTTTATCAATGGTTGAGAACGGATCGACGGCGTTACCGAGGCGCTTCGACATCTTGTTGCCGTTCTTGTCAAGCACCAGGCCATTAGATATAATGTTCTTAAACGATACTGAATCGGAGATCATCGTTGCGATGGCATGCAATGTGAAGAACCACCCGCGGGTCTGATCGACCCCCTCGGCGATGAAGTCGGCCGGGAACATCTCACGGAAGTTTTCCTTGTTTTCAAACGGGTAGTGAGCCTGCGCATAGGGCATCGCTCCCGAGTCGAACCACACGTCTATCAGGTCCGGCTCACGGTGCATGGGACGACCGGTGGGGCTCACCAGCACAATCTCATCTACATATGGCCTGTGCAGGTCAAGCAGCGAATAATTCTCAGCGCTGTTGTCGCCCTCCACGAAGTCCTGAAGCGGGTTACGGTTCATATAGCCGGCATCGATGCTTCGGGCTATCTCCATCTTAAGCTCAGCCAGGGAACCGATGCACATCTCCTCCTGGCGGTCGTCGGTCATCCAGATTGGCAGCGGCGTGCCCCAGTAGCGTGAGCGCGACAGGTTCCAGTCAACGAGGTTCTCGAGCCACTTGCCGAAGCGGCCGGTGCCGGTGCTCTCGGGCTTCCAGCAGATGGTATCATTGAGCTCCATCAGACGGTCACGCAGCGCGGTGGTACGTATGAACCATGAGTCGAGCGGGTAGTAGAGCACGGGTTTGTCAGTACGCCAGCAGTGCGGGTAGTTGTGAATCATCTTCTCTATGCGGAACACCTTGCCCTGCTGCTTGAGCATGACGGCTATGTCAACATCGATTGTCTCCGTCCCTGCCGGGATTGTGTCGTCATATTCGTTCTTAACGTAGCGTCCGGCGAAGGGGCCGTATGTCGTGGTATTCACGCGTGTTGCCACGAAGGCCTGGTCAAGGTCATCCATCGGCACCATCCGTCCGCGACGGTCGACGAGCGGACCCTGGAAACCGTCGGACATCAGCACCATAAGCGGTGGTATGCCGTGTTCGCGCCCTGCGCGATAGTCATCTGCGCCGAAGGTGGGTGCTATATGGACTATTCCCGTTCCATCGACTGTTGTGACGAAGTCGCCGGTGATGACGCGGAAAGCGCCGTCGTCGGGTTTCACCCAATCAATAAGCTGCTCGTAGTCAATATCTTTAAGTTCGGAGCCTTTGTATTTCCCGGTAACGGTGTATTCAAGCTTTCTGTCAGGAGCAAATATCACAGGAAGCAGGTCCTCTGCAAGTATCACTGTGATTGGTTCCGAAGTGTATGGGTTGACAGTGCGGACACTTACGTAACTGATATCCGGACCAACAGCCAGCGCGGTGTTTGAGGGTAGAGTCCACGGAGTGGTGGTCCATGCCATGATCTTCACACTGTTGGTGTCGGCGTCCCTGAACAGGAACTCCGATTTTTCATTGCGGATCAGGTTAAACAGGGCGATGCATGTTGTGTCCTTGACATCCCTGTAGCATCCCGGCTGGTTGAGCTCATGCGAGCTGAGGCCGGTGCCGGCAGCGGGAGAGTAGGGCTGAATGGTGTAGCCCTCGTAAAGCAAACCTTTGTTATATAACTGCTTGAGCAACCACCAGAGGGTCTCTATATACCTGTTGTCATAGGTAATGTATGGGTTATCCATGTCGATCCAGTATCCCATGTGACGTGTCAGATCCTCCCATACATCGGTAAATTTCATCACGTCTTTGCGGCAGGCTTCGTTATACTCTGCCACGGTGGGTTTACCAGGCTTGCCGATGTCCTCCTTGGTAATCCCGAGAGCCTTTTCCACGCCCAGTTCGACGGGCAGTCCATGGGTGTCCCAACCTGCCTTGCGTTTGACCTCGTAACCCTGCATTGTGCGGAAGCGGCAGATGGTATCCTTGATGGCACGGGCCATCACATGGTGGATACCGGGTAGTCCGTTTGCAGAGGGGGGACCCTCGTAGAACACGAACTCACCCTTACCATCGCGGCTGCGCAGCGACTTGCGGAAGGTATCATGATCATCCCACATCTTCAGCACCTCGTTGTTCACCTTGGGGAGATCAAGGCCCTTGTATTCGGGAAATTTCTTCGACATACTGCTGTTTTTTTCAGGGTGCAAAGTTATGAAAAAATGTCGTGCAGTCTTGCGGTCTTGCAGTCTTGTGATCGGGTTATCATGCTATGACAACAGGACCGCACGACCGCACGACCGCAGGACCGCACGACCGCACGACCGCACGACCGCAGGACCGCAGGACCGCACGACCGCACGACAACCCGAAACTCGTGCGTTACTGCCCGGGCTCCTGGTCCGCGGGCCAGAATGACAGCGTTATATGCACCTTCTCCTCGAGCTCACCATAGTCGGTCTTACGGTAGCTGCCACTGGTGGCAATTGAGTAAACACCCTCCGGGTTCAGCAGGTACTCCTGCAATCCCTGCGAGTCGGGCACGGAAAGAGGGACAATGTATTCCCGGTCCGTTGTATTGTTGACCCTGGCGGTGGCGGTAATACCGCCGAACGGCAGCGCTGCCTTTGGATCGAGCTTATCTGAAAATGACTGCAGCTCACCGCACGGGTAATCAAGCCGCCTGCCCACGTCTGCCCCTGAAGTGGGGTATTTCGCCGACTGAAACAGCTGTCTTGTATTGGAGCCGGCTCCGACTGTCACGCAGTATTTTGGCGTCAGTGCAGTGAATGTCATATCCCCGGTCTCAACTCCCCGCTCAAGGGCAATATCCACATTAATATCGAACCCGGTGCTTTGCCCTTCGAGCCTTCCTGAGCGCGACAGCTCAAGTTCGCCTGTACCGGGGCACCTTGTAAAATACTTATATGTCTGCCTCGATTTTATTGATGTCGGCTCACCCGATACTGCATCCTTCGTAAGCCCGTCCGCCACCACAAATGCACTCGTCTCGGTAAGCGCCGTGTTAAGCACCCTCCTGTCATTTACAATATTTTCGATTCGCCCGGTATAAATTGTGAACATAAGAGTAGCAGAGGCAACAATCTGTGACTCTGAACGTTCGTTCTCCGGATTAGCCAACGATGGTTGTCCCGTCCTGGTTTCGGAGGAGATCGTGATCTTCCCTGCGAGGAGAGTCACAGGATCACCCTTGACTGTAATATTGGCCTCGCCGGAGACGTATCTCTCTTCGCCGAATGGAGCCGTATACACATGGTGTACCTTCAAAACTGCCTTCCCTTTTTGCTTCCCGGCCACAAATGTCGCTTTCGCAGAGCCGTTGTCATCTGTTACGACCTCACTCTCCTTAAAATGGCCAAGCGTTGGAGGCGGGAGTGTTTCGCCCATTGCGGTGCCTCCGGATTCCGTTGCCACCGACCTTATCAGGTATTGTGCTAGGGAATTACCGGTCAGGCTTCCCGACGGGGCTGTAGTCTGGCTGTTAAGTGAGGTTGTGCCTTCCCCGGTGTTGGTGAATCCTCCCTCCAGCAGATGAATACAATCTGGACTGAGTTCATTCTCCCTGATTGCATTCCTCATTCTCAGGGAGCAGTGATTCCTCAGGTAGTTCCACCCCGGCCATGATGCCGAATCGGTTGGCTGGGCAATCTGAACGTCAGTATTGAAAACCACGATATGATACGACTGGCAGGGCTCACACTGGCCGAATGTTTTGGTTCCGGGTACCAGCGCCAGTATCATGAACTGGATCAGGGTAATGACAAATAGAGGGCTTTTCATATCGCCGGGAAATGTTTTAGTTGAACGCAGGACCTTTATTTATAAGGCTCAAAGATACCTGAAATCAGATTGCAGAGTGACGGGGTCAGGCTGAATCCGTAAATGTTTTACAACAGAGGGTGTGGTGTGGGTGTGGTGGCGTGCCTGATACAATTATTAAAGCCCTACGGGCTATATCCAATAAATTAGGGCTACCGTTGCAATGCTGAATGCCCCGTGGGCAATTAAATAATTGACTGTCAATATATCACTACTGCCTATTGCCTAATGCCTAATGGCTGATAATATTCCTGCAGAATATATGTTATTTAATATTACCTTTGCATATTAAATTCTAATACCGGTAGCCATGGCAGAAAAGACTAGATATTCGGATGAGGAGCTGGAGGAATTCAGGCAGATCATCATGGCCAAGCTTGAGAAAGCCAGGAGGGATTATGATGTGCTCAAGGCAAGCATAACCCATGAGGACAATAATGACACCATGGATACCTCTCCCACCTTCAAGGTGCTGGAAGAGGGAGCCACCACATTATCAAAGGAAGAGGCCGGAAGACTGGCTCAACGGCAGCTGAAGTTCATTCAGCACCTGCAGGCTGCGCTGGTACGCATAGAGAACAAGACCTACGGTATATGCCGTGAGACAGGTCAGCTTATAAGCAAGGAGCGTCTGCGCGCCGTACCCCATGCCACCCTTTCTATCGAGGCAAAGCTGAAGCAGAAATAGTCCTGCTGTCGTGCGGTCGTGCAGTCACAAGGAAAGAATCTGGCTGCAAGACCTCAAGACTGCAAGACCTCAAGACTGCAAGACTTTTTACGCTGATCTCGCGTTCCTGAAGAAAATATTGAAGATGCTACGGGCGAAGTAACGGATATCCGTGCCAAGCGGATTCTGGTCCCATGAGTCGAAATATTTAAGTTCCGAATGCTGAATGGCTTCGAGGCCTGTGGGAAGATCGGCATAGTACGGTGGCAGCAGCCCCGGCTTGTACCTTATGCGTCGGTCGCGGATATCATCATCGTACAGGCTGAAATAATGTTTCGAGAGCGGCCTCACGCCGAAAAGCTTGATGTCACCCTTGAGGATATTGACAATCATTGGCAGCTCATCGAGCCACACCTTCCTTGCAAACCGTCCCCATACAGTCACCCGGAAATCGTCGTTCATCTTTCCGCCGTCGGCGATGGAGTGCAGTCCGTATACATAATCCTGGATGTACTCGGAGTAAGGATGCATGGTGCGAAGTTTGTAGACATTGAATGTACGCCCGTCGCGACCGATCCTGGGGAGGGTAATTATCAAGCCGTAACCGTTCTCATTGGCCGGCTTTGGTTCGGAGCGACGCCCGGCCTTGATACACAACATGTTCCCGGCGAATTTCTCCTGTTTTATTGCAAAGCCTGCGCGACTGAGCCGGCCCAGTGCCTCAGCCCTAGAGAAGGGAGCATTGGCGCCACCGGTGAAGAATTCCCAGAGACCACGCGTGATCCGCATTCGCGGAATTACACGGTTGATCAGGAAATCAGGCAGGAAAATCAGGTAATAGACTATCGATGAGTACTTCTCCTTGAGCCGCTCAGCCCTTTGCTCCAGCGTCTCCACCGAACAGAGGAAGAGGCCGTCGACCCCCAGCTTTAAGTTGACGGTATCGAGGAACCTGTCGAGTTTCCTGATGCCATTCATCGGCCTGAGGTTGATGATGCAGGTATAATTGCTATGCTCAAGATTCTGAATGTTAAACGCTTCCGAGGTCGATACAATTGCCAGTCGTGCTGCGTCCTCCCTGCTTACCAGCGATGAAAGCGCCTCGGCCCTCACCCTTGAGCATCCCTCCTGGAGCCTCATAGTCAGTGCCGGATCAGGAATAATATCGCTTGCTTCACTGGGATGAGAGCGGGCAACGAGCTCTCGCTCGGAAAGCCTTATTTCGGCCTGGGTTATGAGCGGCGCCTTGCGGAAGGCAAGATAAACCGAGCCTGATACCAGTTCCAGGAAAGTCGCGGTGATTGCGGTGCCGAAGACCACCTGCCTCGAGTAACCGAGGTCACGAAGGGCGAAGAGCAACAGTGCTGCCATGCTGGTGGCTATGAGGTTGGAGGTGAGGACCCGCGAAAAGAGGGTACGGAGATTGATTATCCGGCCACGGCCTATTTTCCCGCTGACGGCGGAGACCAAAATCCACAAAAAAGCCAGCATCACGAAGAAGGTGATATGCGAGAACATGTAAGTTTTAAGACCGGCCGGCTTGAGCATCGACATGAAGATGTATGACGATGCAAGTATCAGTATGTCAGCACTAAGCGTTATTACACGAAATTTCCCCCTTTTCATCTCCTGATAGTTTTTCGACAGTATGACGCAAATTTGCTACAACCGTTATCTTTGTGGAAAGCCTCATTATGTGAAGTATTCAACATACATAGTAACTTTATCAACACTCCTGATATTGTGTTGGAGCGATTCTCTGCGCGCTCAGATGATCCCTGAGCCAGTGGGCGACGAGGCCGTTTACCTCTTCCTCGACGAGCTGGCAACCGATGGTATTATCACTCTCAATGGAGTGGTTAAACCTTACAGCAGGCTGATTATCAGACAGAAGCTGGAGGAGGCGGCTACCATGGCGGAGACAGGCAGGGGAGTGCCGGAATCCGTGGCGGATACATCCAATATCAACGGAGGAGACACTCTCCCGGTAATGGACAGCGGCAACAAAACGGCGATTACACCGAAGGAGCGTATAACGAACAAAAACCGGCAGCTTAACCCCCGTCAGCAAAAAGAGCTCAGGTTCTGGCTGAACATCTACAGCTCCGGTGAACCTGACGGCAAATTCAAACTGCTTCTCAGTCCGGCCACAGCATATTACCGCGATTCACTTTTCAACATTACCGTATCGCCGATACTGGGGCTGACGGCAGGGATTACATCCGGTTCAGACGGTGGTTCAGGCAACGTAACCGGCAGCACCTCCCGAACACGCTCCATCGCCTGGAAAAACGGTGCAAAGGTATATGGAAACTATGGTCGCTGGGCTTTCTTTGCAGCGTTGCAGGACAACCACCAGGACCCGCTCCCCGGCAGCCCGGAATATCTCACCCGCGAGCGTGGCGGGCATATCAAGAATGGTACCGATTTTTCTGAGATGACCGGGGGTGTCAGCTACATGTGGAAGTGGGGTGACATCGCCTTCCTGAAGGACTCCCCTGTGTGGGGCAGCGGGTATGCAGGAACGAATATTCTCTCGGGACGGGCCCCATCCTTCATGCATATCCGCCTTCATCTCAAACCTGTGAAATGGGCTGAGATGACCTGGATCCACGGCTGGCTCGTATCGATGGTGGTTGACTCAACACGATCATACTGGGTCTCCAATGCATATGGTACAGAGTATCGCGAACATTACCGCCGGAAATACATCGCGGCAAATATCTTCACCCTCACCCCGGTGGAGAGGCTCCATGTCTCTGCGGGCAACAGCGTCATCTGGTCTGATCCGCGCATTACTCCCTACTACCTGATGCCAATATTCTTCTATAAGTCGGTTGACCATGGCGTCAACTCCGGCATCAGCAACAGCAACGCACAGATGTTCCTCGATGTGAGCTCGCACAATATCCGCCATCTGCATCTCTACGGCACCCTCTTCATCGATGAGCTCTCCACGGCACGGTTCACAACCCCCGACTACAACTTCTTCTCATGGAAGGGCGGGTTCCGCACCGGCAACTTCGGCTTCCTGCCGAATACCTGGCTGACGGCTGAGTGCACTTTTACCTATCCCCTCACCTTCCAGCACAACGTGCCTGTTACAACGTTCGAAAACCAGGGGTACAACCTCGGCCACTTTTTACGTGACAACAGCCGGAGCTGGTATTTCGCTCTCGACTGGAGGCCGGTGCGTGCTGCCGGCGTACGGCTGTGGCATGAGCGGTCGGAACGGGGCACTGACTACCAGAGCACAGGAGGTCCAAGGATAGGCCTGCCGTACCTCGGGTCAATTGAGTGGAGCAGCACAGCCACCGGCCTTGATTTCAGCTATATGATCACCGGCGGGGTACAGCTCCGTGCCTCACTGATCCGGCACAACGTCACCGGCGAGGAAGAGTGGTACCCATCGCATCTCTATGGCCGCACCACCACCCTTGGTGGCGGGGTGGTATGGGGGTTCTAGGAAGAGCACAATTCGTTTACAAATGACGGATTAATCAATCATTATGTCTGAATGAGCACACGTAAATTTACAAAGATGCATCTGCCTTATCTTTCAGTCTTATCGGACTTTCCGGTGTTCAGCCAATCCCAATCTTTCAATTCTGATATTGGATAGGAAACAATGTTATTACCGTCATCGGATAGATGAACAATTATAATTCCTCCATCTTTGTAACAAAAGTACATGGGACAGGATGTTGGACAATATAAGTACTCAAATGTATATTCAGGTTTAAATTTTGTTATGTATTCAATGTACTTATTGTCAGGCGTTGTGCTGACATAAGGGAACACGGTTTTCTCAATTGCCATTGCGACTATGTTCAATGAGTCGTCATAAACATAACATCTGTACTTATCACATAATTTAATTTTCCTGAAAAAATCGTCAATTGTACCGGGTTTTTCAAAGGAATATTCCGATAACCCTACTGCAAAATAGGTAAATACGGACAGATTACGTTCTTCTGGAGCTTTTAACATCTTACGACTTTTCTTTAATGTCTGATTTTCAATCTTACCTAAGTCGTATCTACGAACTGTCGTCAGTGTATTCTGTGGATATGCAGACATATTAAAGAGTATTGATATTGCTAAAAGTAATAGTCCTTTTTTCATAGTTATGACTTTTAAACCGTTATTGGGTCGAACCTGTTGGCGCACATCCAAATTACATTATTTTATTAGTAATACATATGTGGGACCAACAGATTCGACTATTCACCTTTTAGAATCAGGGGAAGATTCGTATCACTACTCTCATAGAATGTGCACCTATAATTCTATAAGCGCCATGTGCAGGATCCATCGCCTGATAGACAACCCTATAATACAAATCCCCGGTTATTTTTTGGAAAGTACGTAATGTTACGCTGTTCAATGCCGTTGCATGTCCTATTGGCTGTCCGGGAGAAGTAGAACCTAAATAAAAATTATTACCTCTGTTCATCAAGTCTGCTACTTGCTGAGCTCCAGTTTTGTCTGTAGGAAGAGTATTAGTAAATGGAGAAGCGCTCCTGCCAGTTTCTGACTGAATGGCATTATTGAGTTGTGATATGGTAACAGGATCATCATTAGGATTACCTCCGATCACTGTCCGGTATCTTTGTTGTGAAACACCCGTTGTGGATTCGCCTGTCGCTGGACCACAATTCATATCTCCACTTTGTTGGACCAGTGGCAAATTTTGGTTTGCGAGTGGTTGCTCAGTTATCATTTTTGCTCCATCCCAGAAATTTCTTCCATCTATTGCGGCAGAAATTCCTCCAATTAATCCTCCGACAAGTCCGCCTGAACCCAAACCGATTGCGCCATAGATACCTCCTTGTCCTAACGCTTGACCGATATTTTTTCCTTCCAGGAGAGCATTTCCAAAACCAGTGGTAAATCCACTTGCCAATCCTGCGCCGGCTCCCATTAATGCACCTGAGGCAAAACTTGACGTAGCCATTGTTGCCGCACTTGTTCCCCAAAATCCCGCCGCAAATCCACCTGATACCTGCCCGGCAACAGGCAGCAAAGATCCTATTCCGGCACCAATTCCCGCACCTAACGCCCCGGCTGCGGCACCAACAGCAAAATAACCGAGACCTTTCCAGCTAAATTCTGCTCCGTGTGCTAACCAGTTTACCACACCACCAATAACAGCGCCAATCAACAGATGAATCCACTCACCATCCGGATCGGTGTATTTAAGAGGGTTATTGAGGCAGTAACTATACCGGTAAAGCCACTTTTTACATCAGAGCTCCGACTTTTCAATGATCAGGTGCCGGGCTTTTTTTCAAAGAACGTTGTTAACTCTAAAGATACATATTTTTCTTTTTCAACTGAAGACGTTTCAATTGAAAGAAAAAAACACCCTGATTCCAGGAACAGCCATCGCTCGCCATCCCTTCTACATTTATTTTTGTCATGGTTTTTGTGGCTGATGCTCTTGCAGCACATTGTAACGCCGAAGCGTCACAAAGAGCTGCGCTACCACTCATTTACAAAAACACCCGCCAAAAATAAATGCCCAAAGCTATATTTACATAATGCAAGTTATACGCAGCCTATTTCTCAGCGGTTCTTTGATGTGTGTGTTTCGGCTGCCTATAACTGGCATTATGTACTTCGGGCTTCGCCAAATAGCCGCGCTCCCTACGCACCTTGACACGGGTACCAAAACCGCAAAAAAACAAAGCAAAGGTATGCAAGCTCCGCACTGGCCGGCCCGCTGTAAAAAAGCAAGGCCAAGACAAGCGCCGATAATGTCTAATTGATTTTAAAGGTATCGGCGGCCTTGCTTTTTTCCCACGCTTGCATGTCGCGAGAGCTTTCTTTTTTACCGGTTTTTTCTTTGTGGAAATGGTTCTGATAAAACTTTACACTATGGCTTAACTTTGGCTTAGATACAGACCTCAAGCGAGCGGGAGGGGGTGTGTCAAGGTTTCCGGCAAAAAGTTTTTTACCTCTAAATTTCAGTTGAAAGAAAAAAGTTTTTGCCAGGAACCCGAAGGGCCCCGACCTTGATTGAGCGCGGGCGGAAGCTACCTTTACTAAGCCAAAGTTTTAAGACTGTGTTTCGGGTCAGTGGTGCGGTGGCCGAGCGGCTATTTAACATAGTGACACATTATAGGCCTGCACCAAAAAGCTTCTTACTGGCTGGGAGTTCCATTGCAGCGCCTATAATGCCGCATTATGTTAATATAGCTTGGGAGGATTATTTTTTGGCCCATGCTTTTTGTTTGCAGTGTCAGCGCGGCTCTTTGACCCGACGAAGGAGTGGGCAATGTGCCGCATGTGGGAGGGGACAAAAAGCATGACAAAAAATAAGCCGGCAGGGCACGGCAGCGGGGGGATCAGTCTTCATTTTTACCAGGAGTCTTAAAGCCGATCGCTTTCCTGGGTTTCGGGTTCTCATGTTTCTCGATCAGCTCGTCAAGATAACTGAAGACAAGCTCTATATTTTTATCCTGATTCATAAGTGTCTTTTTAATCTCTTCTATCTCAAGTCTTATACTTAAGTTATCCATCAGGATCTCACGGACCTTAGTAAATACACGCATGATCTGGATGTTCACCTTTATGGCTCTCTCACTGTTAAGAACACCTGATAACATTGCAACTCCCTGCTCGGTAAACGCATATGGTGGCGTTCGACGACCACCCCAACTTGATCTTCCAATTTGGAATAGCAAGATATCGAACTCCTCCTTTTTAAGCTGGAACATAAAGTCCTCAGGGAATCGGGCATTGTTACGGCTTACGGCCTTATTAAGGTTACCGGTGGTGACCCCGTAAAGTTCTGCCAGATCTTCATCCAGCATCACTTTCTTGTCTCTTATCAAATAAATCTTCCCCGTTATTATTTCGTCCGGTATCACCAGTTGATCAATTCCTTTTGCCATTTGGTTTGTGTTTGACTTTTGTAAATTTAACTGTTAATCTTGAGGTCACAATTTGTGATATCAAGTTTTTGAGGACGCAATTTGCGACCTCCATTTTTCACCTAAGCGGATGGAACAGCTCCAGCTGCTTTGTCAGATCCGTCAGATCCTGACCCCGGTAACTTTCAGTGCTTCGGATGCTCTTATGCCCGGCCATGTACTGAACCTGACGTATATTATTTGTCTTGAGCCAGTTCATAAGAACGCTTGCCCGGATCTGGCGGCTGTCTTTTATTTCCGGATGGATTCTCTTTACAGCTTCCACTATCTTACAGACCAGGTCGCTGGACTTCTTCGATTGGAACAGGCAAGTTGATTGCAACTCCCGTTTTTCCAGGAGGGCAGGACGGGTTTCTTCAAGGTAGGTTTTAAATGGCAATATCTGGTTTGCCTGTAATTTCAGTGTCCTTGAGTTGCTGTCCCTGCCTGAGGGGATGTATATTTTACCTTCGCTTAAATTCACATGTCCGGTTTCAAGCCTGGCGATCTCTCCGCTGTTCAGTCCCTGGTAGATTAAAAGGCCAAGAATAACGGTGTTTCTGTGGTGAAGTAGGCTTGTAGTTGCTGTTCCATGGGTCCACTCAGGAAGATTACAAAAATCCTGATAGATCTTATCAAGCTGCGCCGGGGATAGTATTTCCGGGAGAACATTCTTTCCGCTTTGCCTTAACCTGATTCGTTTAATTATGTTTTGCCCAGTGATACCGGATTCCAGAAGGTAATCAGAGTAGATCCGGATCGAGTTGATTTCTCTTATGATGCTCTGACTGCTGATTCCTCTTTCTCTTTCGCTATCGATAAATTTCAGGGCTTGATTATAAGTGATATCTCCCGGATTTATGTTCTCCCTTATGCACCAGCTTTTAAAACAGTTCACATGGCTGTCCTGCACCCGGATGCTCTTTTCAGAGTAGCCTCTTTTCTGCCGGTATTCTTTAAAGCTCATTGGCCAGGTGAGTATAAATCTGTGTGCTTTCCATACTGGCATGGCCCAGGAACTTTTGGATCATTTCTATTTCCATCCCTGATTGCAGAAGGTGTGTTGCTATCGAGTGCCGAAGCGTGTGAAGGGTTGGTCTCTTCCCCTGCAGTCTGGGGCTATCGCTGTTTTTTACAAGCCGATCGAGCCTTGCCGATAATGCCTGGTCGCTGCAACCCGATCCGAACTGGTTGATAAAAAAAGCATCATCGCTGGTCCCGCTCCTGGTAAGTAAATAATCCCGGCCATAAGTCAGGTATTCTGTTATATGCTGCATGTTACCATCGGTCACCGGGACATACCTTTCTTTGCATCCTTTGCCTTTACGGACAAAGATTAATTTCCTCTCTGTTAATATATCGCTTACAATCAGGTTAGTTCCTTCGCTCTTTCTTAGGCCACAACCGTAATAAACTCCGAGCATTGCCCGGTCACGCTGCTGTATAGCTTTTTGATACTCTTTAGTTTCTGCCCTGGCAAACCATTTTTGCATGCACGTGGCCTCATAAAGTGAACTGATTTCCTGAAGTGTCAGGACTACCCTTGGTTTATATTGTTCTTCCATGTACTGAAGACTATCCGGGATCTGAGTTACATTTCCGGATTGACGTAAGTATTCAAAGAACTTGTTTACAGAGCTTATCCCGACATTTATACTGGCATTCATCAGTCCGCCTCCGGAGAGCTTATTCTCCCGCCTTTCAAGATACCTCACGAAGCGTTCTGTTTTATCTCCTGTAGCCTGATCCATGGAGCCGATCCCACATCTTTCCAGATATAATAAAAACTCCCTGATGCTCCGCTTTCTCGTGGTAACAGTTGATTCGCTGTAATCAAGCGTTTTAAGCCAGTGTATAAAACTGATTTCTAACATCTTAAATTGTTGACTGTGAAGATCTTCAGGATTCATTTAAAATGATTTCAGTTGAAAACAAAAAAAGTGTCGCTGCTTGTCCCTCCTGTGAAGGTTGTGAAGGTGGGTCTAAAAACGTCTGTATCTTTTACCTGATCGAGGTTTCTGCCTTCACAACAGGGTTTGTGAAGGTCGTGTGAAGGTCATGTGAAGGTTCTTTTTCTTTTTTAAGATTCTCCAGGATGGTTCCCATAATATTGATGCCGGATCTTAATTGCTCGTAATCATCCCAGATCATGATCTCGTACTCGTTACCCGGCTTGTTGCTGCGGCTCACGCAACGCAAGAGCCCTCTTGCTTCAAGCTCGTTTAGACGTCTTTGTAGCTCCATAGGGTGCATGCGGTAATGACGTCGGATCTCCTTGGCATAAAAGGTTTTCACTTTCCACTCTATTATAAGTTCTTTCAGGCTTTCAAAAAAGTTCCGGGTTTTTCCGCCAAGCTCATCTGACTTTCTAAGAAGCGCATCCCGGCACAGGTAGTTTGCCCACTCAACATCTTCCAGGGTGGAGAGTAAAAAAGTATTGCCTTCATGATCGGTAGTTCTTTCTCTCTGCTTCTGGTTCCAGAGGGTCACCGCTTAATAAGGGTTAAATAATGGTTCTTTGTACGCATCTTCTTAAAAACGTGGGGCGAGAGTTCCAGCTTAGGGGCAAAAGGGATAATAACCTCCATCGGCTCGATTAGAAGCTGACAAGCTTTTAAAAGATTGATGCTCACTTCATATTTCTTAGTGTTTACAAGACCTGCAGCTATTTTTCCCTGGTATTCCAATACTGCTGCCTCGTGACGTGGATTTTCTTCTATCCGGATCAGGAAAGACCGGTTGGCGTTATCCTCATATATTTTGTCTTTTGTGGTTGCCCCGGCAACACAAACGGGACCTTCCACGTGCAGGTACACCTGTTTGCTGTCGCCGGTGCGGCTGTTGGTCTTGGTTGAGAAGCGGCTTATGCTCTGGTTGCTCATCAGCTCCCGAAGGGGAAGTAAGGCGCTGTATGCTCCGTCCAGATCTTCCTGCAGCAGGATCTTGTGTTTTAAAAAGTCCTGGGGCGTATAATAAAGCGTGTTCTCGCTTAAACTGGTAGTAACTTGGATATGCTGCCTTGGAACCACCTGGGCCACTCCCTGCAGCAGGTATGTTTTGCCGCTTCCGGTACTGCCCATCACGATGGCATGAAGAGGATTCTTAAAGAACCTCGTGAGAAAGATAAAAAACAGAAGAGTGGCATTATCCTGTTCTCCGATCAGTCCCAGACTGCCAAAAAGCTTATAAGTGTTTTCGGAGAGTGCTGACTGATTCAAAAAGTCTTTTGCCGATTGCATCTGATCGCGGTTAAACAGATCCTTCCCCTGGCTCTCCTTCACCTGCTCGCTCTTACGTTTTTCTTCCCGCTTCCCGGAGCGGTAGGTTTCCAGTTCTTTGGTTAGTCCTGTAATCGCTTCGGTTACAATGCTACTACTGATCTCAAGCTTTTCGGCTGCCTGTTTTATCAGCCGGTCGCTCTGGCTGTGGCTGTAAAGATCTGCCGTATCCCGGAAGCTGGCGTATTGATTGTTTTTGAGTTGTATATGCAGGGTTGCCCTGAGCCTGTTTACGGTGTGGATCTCAATACCTCCCCAGAGAGTTATCTGCAGCCTGTCAGTCTCATAAACCAGACAATCAGGCTTTATTTTTAATGATCCGGTTTGGTAATGTTCCCGCAAGTTTATAGACGTGGATCCCGGGACTTTTTTATTTTCAACTGAAAGGGTTTCAATTGAAAAGAAAAAAGGTTTTCGGTTCTCGATCAGGTGAAAGAAGATTTCACTGTCATGTCCCTGGGCAAGACTGTTGATGTCTTCGCCTTCTGGAGTGCTAACTACTGTAATTAAAAGCCTTTCACTAATTTGCTTTAACTCGGCTGCGATGTTCCTGACTGCTTCCGATCCGGCTTCATCGCCATCGAAGAATAAAACTACTTCTTTAATATCCTTTAGCTCTGTAATTGCTTTTCTGTGATCTTCCGTAAAGCCGTTGGTCCCATAAAGAGCAAGTATTGAAAAGTCTTTGGTGATCTCCTGTAGTTGCTGAAGCGTTGCTGCATCGATAATGGCCTCTGTCAGTATCAGCCGGGTTGCTTCCGGATCGGGATAACCAGGATAAAGTCCCCGGTGATCTCCTTCCAGGTAATGATGCTCTTGTTTTTCAGTATGCCTCCCATACATGCTTACAATGTTCTTTGACCTGTATAGCAGGGGGAACACTATACAGCCATTGAACCGTGTATAATAGCTGTTCTCTCTTCCAAACTTATCAGGCTTCAATAATCCGGCTTGCAAATACAGCTGCTTTTGATCAGGTGTGGTTTCTTTGATCTTATGAAGTGTTCCGGCATCGTAACCAATTGAGAGTTTCTTGTGATCGAGTTTGCGGGATTCCAGGTATTTGATTGCTTTCTCAGGTTTTGCATTCAGGCTCCGGACAAAGTGTGTGAAAGCTTCTGTTAATACTTCTGTTCGCTGATCAGGAGTAAGCTCTGAAGCCGGTTTCTTTTCCGGAGAAGGTTTTGATTTCTGTGGTCCGGGATCTCCCAGATCTCCCATCAGATCCTGTGCCTTAAGTATCGCCAGGTGTTTCGTAATGCCTTCCTTTCTCATTATAAAATCTACCTGGTCGCCACTGCCTGCGCTGCAATTACTGCTAAAACATGTCCATGTTCCGGTTTCCGGGTAAACCTGGAAGCTGGGCGTTTTATCGGGGTGGAAGGGGCAGCACAGGCGATTGTTTTTGTAGGGCTTTAGATTGTAGTGTGACAGAACCTTTAAAATGGATAGTCGCTGTTTGACGCTACGTAACTTTGTTTCTGTAAAATTGATATAGAGGTGCAATAGAAAAAAGAAAGTCACGGTTGATAATAGTTTAAGAGTACTAATCAAAAAACTTACAACCATGACTTTCGAAGAACGTGAGCAAATTACGAAGAAAAATTCAGATGACCTGCTTTCGCAGTTGATAGATTATCAGGGAGAGAACCTGATAAGTGAGATATTAAGACTTGGCATACAAAGCCTGATGGAGCTGGAGCGAGATGAACATATTGGTGTAGGCAGCTATGAGCGCGGAGATGAGCGCCAGAGCTACAGGAACGGCTATAAATCCAGAACGTTGTATACGCGTGTTGGTCCACTGGTTCTGCAGGTACCTCAGACCCGTGACGGAGCATTCTATCCTTCGATTCTGGAGCGTTATCAACGCAGTGAAAAAGCGTTGGTTCTTGCTCTGGCCGAAGCATATTTGCAGGGTGTATCGACAAGGAAGATGAAGGCAGTAACTGAGAGCTTGATGGGTAAAGAGTTTTCATCTGCATCAATCAGCCGGTTTGCTTCCACTCTTGATGATGAGTTGGACTGCTGGAGAGAAAGATCTTTCACCCGGGAGTATCCTTACGTTGTGGTAGATGCCCGATATGAGAGCTGCCGTGTCGATGGCAAGATAATAGATATAGCCTGTCTTGTGGCCCTGGGGATCGATTCTGAAGGTTATCGTCATGTATTAGGGATCAATACCTCATGGTCGGAGAGTAATGACTCCTGGGATCGTTTTATTGGTGGATTAAAGGACCGGGGTTTACAGGGGGTAAGGCTTTTTACCAGCGATGATCACCCGGGGATCCATCATGCGATAAAGAAGCATTATCCCGGTGCTGTCTGGCAGCGTTGTCAGCGTCATTTTACGGTCAATGTGATGGATCGTGCTCCCAAAAGCAGGCATGATGACCTTTATGCCAGGCTAAAGGAGGCATGGGACTGCCGGGAATATGAACAAGCCAAAACGGTTCTGGACAAGCTCTCGGATGATTACCGTCAGAAGTACCCTGATCTGGCTGGTTTTGTATCGGAACACGGATGGGAGACTCTTGGGGTGTACTACGCATGCCCGATGGAACACCATAAACGGCTCCGGACAACAAACATGATCGAAAGGGTGAACCAGGAGCTTAAAAGAAGAAGCAGGGTAGTGAGGATATTCCCAAATCCGCTCAGTTGCAGACGGCTCTTTACAGCGTTGCTCAAGGAATGGCACGAGGACTGGGTCAGTGGAAGGGTATACCTCAGTATGGATTTATTAAAAGAATTTGAACTGAATAAACGGCTTCACCAGCAGGAGCGCGCTCCTGCTGGTGAACCAAACACTATGACACAGAAAATAATAACCGTGGCTTCATAATTTTACAGAAAAAAAGTTGCACAACTTCTGTCTTTGGTCATTTTATATAAATCATGCCAATTTAGATTCTTCTTATTTACATAAAGATCTTAAAGAAGAATACATTGTCAACTCAGTAGATGAGGAATATCTTATTCTTCGTCGTATTCAAATCGACGGGCAAAATCTAATCCCCAATGGACAAAGGTTAGTCCATAAGAAAAAAGCATCATTTGATATTATTTCTTGCCAAGTATTAGATAGTGGTGAGACAATTGATGTTTACTTTAAACTAAACTGGGACTTGAAAAAGTTTTACGGAGGAACAATCTCAAATACAAAAAGTGTATATGATAATCAAGAGAATCCAATATATGCAAGAATTGGTGCTCTATTGGTTTCGGATCCAAAACAAGATATTAAAAAGGCTGTTGAAGAAATCCTCCAACATAAGAATGAATAAAACTTTGCATAACAGGTCGGTATATGCAATTGCCGCTCCGTGGCGCGACAATTGAGTAACTAAAGAGGCGGT
>ENA-UOOK01001180-UOOK01001180.1-fermentation-metagenome-genome-assembly--contig:-NODE-1180-length-34713-cov-3.844076_pt1 | contig 34713 bp, 34 predicted proteins | sample MGYA00245777_ERZ724023 | MGnify/ENA primary metagenome ERZ724023 (study PRJEB28704, sample SAMN03018312) | fermentation metagenome | biome: anthropogenic terrestrial biome; feature: soil; material...
ATCGTATTCGGATTGCAACACCCCGGCACAATGGCAAAGTGGAACGCCAGCATCGAACGGACGAAAAGAGATTTTACCGGCACATGCGGATGTACAATCTGGAAGATGGCCGGAAGCAGATGAAGGCTTATAACAAGCGCTCCAACGATATACCGAAAGTCTGTTTGAATTTTAGAAGAACCATACACATTATTGGCGATACCCTGAACATGAGCATTTTCACAGTTTGTTAAGGTGGTTTATGAATCATCTTAGAAGTCCTCGGTTCTCAAATTATATTAATTGCTGTGTTCTTCGGTTTACCATTCCGGATAGCGGGTTTGTATTGACCGCTGTTTGAAGCTGATGGTCGTCCAAGTGGGTATAAATCTGCGTGGTGTTCAAAGATTCGTGACCCAAGATTTCCTTCAACGCTCTGATATCCACATGCCCATGCTTGTACAATAAGGTCGCGGCGGTATGTCGAAGCTTGTGGGGTGTAATATCCTGAGACAGTCCGGCAGCCTCAACCGCATTTTTGATAACAATCTGGATAGCCCGTGTAGTGAGTCTAACACCTCGATTGCTGATGAACAGCGAGTTGTCTTTGGGATTATAATTGCTACGTTCTATCAGCCATGCGTTCACTGCATTTTTAGCTGCCGGCGTCAGATAGATTTGCCGTTCTTTATCACCTTTTCCGATTACCGTTACGGACTGGGCGCTGATCTGTTCCACGTTCAGATTTGTGAGTTCCGCCAGACGCAACGCACAATTTAAAAACAGAGTAACAATACAGTAGTTTCGCGGCGAATCCTCAACGCTCATCAAGAGCCGTATGGAATCTTCCAAGTTAAGATATTTTGGTATTCGCTTTGCTTGCTTCGGAACTTCCAGTTCTTCAGCAATGTTGTTATCAATCAGGTGCGCTTTGGTTTTGAGATATTTCCAAAACTGCCTGATGGATATGATTTTACGCCCACAAGTCGCAACGGAGCAGTTGCGTTCTTTTTGCAAGTAGACTATAAAGGCATACATATCGTCCAGCGTGATGGATTTTATAAACTTGATATCGGCGAAAGAACAATCATGTGGGGGAGTAGCGGACGGTTTTCTGCGCTTGTAAACAAACTTAAACAAAAGCCGAAGATCGACGCAAAACTCGGATATTGTGTGTGGCGACCGTGCCTTTATCACGGTCAGGTAGCTGAAATATTCCTCCAGTATTTTGTTGTTGATTTCCATAAACGAACACTCCTTTTTTCTTTTAGTGTGTTCGTCTATACGGGAGATTATACCAAAATTTTTACGGATAGCGAAAATGTTGTCTTCACAGTTGGTTTTTAGGAAGCTTACCGAGCTTTTTATAGGTTGCTTTCGTCAAATCTTCTTATCCAAATGCGAAATAAGCGTTTTCACATTTGCTCATATAGAACTTTTGATTCCACATAATCAACCATTGACTTAATAGTAGGGAACTCAGTTATCAACAACTTTTCATCATCAAATTCAAAATCAAATTCACTTTCTAAAGCAACAACTATTGTGATGAAAGTTATCGAATCAACCCCAGCTCCCGCAAATACTGTTTCTAGCGTTACATCGTCAATTTTAGAATCAAGGTTTGCAACGATAACATCAAAGACTCTCTTTTGAATATCACTCAATCCTGCTATATCAGAGCCTTGCGTCGGTAAATTCTCAGTCTTTATCTCTACGCATTCCAATACTCTTTTTCTGTCAATTTTTTCGTTCGCCGTTTGGATGAAATTCTCGACACGTTTTAATATGACAGGAATCATATACTCTGGTAGTTTTGAAGATAGATAATCCGTTATGTCTTTTTGATCTATGGTGGTATCACTTGTATAAAATGCTTCCAATATTTTATCCGTTTCGCTCGTTTCCAACGCAATGACGACCGACTGATTTATTCCATTTACTTGATTAATGTGTGACTCAATTTCTTCAAGTTCAATACGGTGACCGCGTATTTTCACTTGATTATCTGCCCTCCCTAAGCATTCCAAATCACCACCAGATAGATAGCGTCCCATGTCGCCTGTCCGATAAATCCTAACGTCCGGTTTTTGCGGAAGACAGACGAATTTTTCTGTTGTCAACTTATCTCTGCCAACATATCCTTTTGCCAAGCCTTTTCCGGCAATACAAATCTCTCCAGCATGTCCATCCGGAAGAATAGACATACTCTCGTCTACTATGTAAACTTCTGTGTTTTTGATTGGGCGACCAATATCAACCTGGTCTTTGTGGGTAAGATCGCTGACTGTCGACCAGATAGTCGTTTCCGTGGGGCCGTACATATTGTATATCTTTGCAGTTGTTTTTTCTTGTAAAGCCTGTAGCAGACTCAGGTGAAATGATTCACCACCTATCATAATCTCCTTGACATTCTTTAGGCAGGAAAGTTCTTTATCGTGGTTTAGGAGCAATTGCATTCTGGAGGGTGTCATTTGAATCATGTCCACCGTGTTACTCTGAATGAGATTTGCCATTAGCTTGGGATTACGTTGCTCATCTTCGTTAGCCAAGACAACCGTAAGCCCTTTATGTAGAGCCATAATACTTTCAAGAAAGAATATGTCAAACGACACGGTTGTCAGGCATGCAATTCGTTTTCCCGGAGAAAAATCTATGATTTCTGAGATGCCCTCAATGAAATTAAATAATCCTTCTCGTGTAACTTCAACACCCTTGGGATTGCCGGTGGAACCAGATGTATGGAGAATATAAGCAGCTTCATTATCATGAAATTGATTGCATAGCATTATATTATCGTTATTTTCTACAACAATAATTTTTTGGCAAGTAATCCTTTCAAAATGATTTTTCGTAGTTATTGTTACATCTAATTTGTTATGGGCGATGATTTTATTAATTCGCTCATTTGGCCAATTAACATCAAGCGGTACATATGTAATTTTTCTGTTAAAACAATTATATACAGTCGATATCAAAGCCAGCCCTCTATCTAACAAGATTCCGATTTTTTTAGAACACTCTAGTTCCTTTTTTTGCAATTTATCCATGATTTCTTCGGTGATAATTGTCATACTTAAAACCTCCGCTTAATGTTGTACTCTACTTCGATATAGTCAATATAAATGTAACAAAATAAATTAATTTGATTCATATAATAGTTTTGCTATATGTTTATAGAATTTACAACGTTGAACTCAATATGTTTTTTGTTAGATTTTCCTCCAAAACTGATGCTTCAAATAACTTATTAGCTATGGTATCTAAAATAGAATCCTTTCTTGAATAAGCCCATTTAATGAAAAAGTTATTTATTAATTGCCATTTAGCAATAATTTCTGTTAGTTGCCCTAAAATAAATTTTTTATATTCATAATCTATGCAATTTATAGTTTCCAACAATTCATGAAAATTATATCTCCCATTATAAATATAATGTATTTTTCTTAAAATAGTAAATGAATCTATTTGTTTAGGCTTATAAATACGACTAGCCTTTTTATCATCAGTTAAATCATTGGCAAAAACTTTCATCATTTGAAAATCACTAATTAAACCATTTCCATTATTACATGCATTAGCGGCATGTTTAAGAACTTGATTAAAATCAGGTTCATACACTTTATTCGGAACACATAGTTTAACTAATCCAATTTTTTTTATTTTCATTATATCTTCTATTTCTAATTTTTGTAATGATGCTGAAAATAGACTATCTAAACAATAAAGCCCATTTAATTCATCATTATACATTATAATAAAATAATGATTCACGTCATATACTTGATTAGGCTTGTACCATCTTATATCTTGCATATCTATTTCAGCTACTAAAACAGTATTTTCATTTACAGTATCATAGATAAATTCTGACATATTGTTAGGGAAAAGCCATTCTATATTAATTCCATGATGACTTTTTAATAAATTAATTTGATGATCATTTATTGATTCTATTGAGTCTCTATTGTCACATATGTTTTCATCTAAAGAAATATCAGAAGCAGAATTATAAAAAAAACTCCAACTATCCATAAATATATATCTATATCCACAATTATATATATTGGCTAAATTATATATCATATTTTCGAAACAACTATAATTATTTTTATTTACAATATTTTTAACATTCATAAACTCACGCCCCTAAATATTTGTTTTAATAACTTCATTTTTTTCTGCGGCAATTTTAGCAATATCTATAATTTTCATGACTCTCTTTACCTGTGATAATTGAATATGTGCGGAAGAGAGACCTTGAATCGCCTTAAAATAATTATCATAGAATACATTATTATCTAATAATTTTATATCCAACGAAAATTTAATGTTTTTCGTTTGTTGAGGCGAAATGGGGTGAAGTAAGCGGCTAGTCCCCACCACTTTTTCAACTATAGGCTGATTTGTGCAGGAAGATTTCAAGTATGTAATACCACCACTTTTGCAATCGAAATCATCTATTATTAATGTCCCATTATTTCCATATATAAACCACCGTGGTAATTTTCGCAACGCAAATGTTCCAGCCTCGACAAGTCCTGTAGCACCATTATCAAATTTTAATTTAATACTAAAATAATCATCTACAGTTTCTGTCATAACGCTTTTTAAATTAGCATAAATCGAGTAACATTTCTATCTTGAAGAAGCAACATTTGATCAATGAGATGAACTCCCCAATCCAACAACATTCCTCCTCCACATTTTTCTGCTGCTCTCCAACCATACATTATTCCTCTTTGTGCGTATACACGAGATTCTATATTAACAGGATTGCCTAATAAACCATTTTGCAAAGATTTTTGAACAGTTAAAAAATCTTTGTCCCATCTTCTATTTTGATGTACCGTAAATATAAGTCCATTTTTTTCACTTAATTGTTCGAGTTTAACGAGAGTATCAAAGTTCAATGTAACAGGTTTTTCGCAAATAACATTTTTATTATTTTGCAATGCCATTTCTATATAAAAAGCATGTGAATCATTTGGGGTTGCTATAATGATTGTGTTAATTAGCTTATTACTCATAATTAACTCTAAATCATCACATATAATAACATCGTATTGTTGAGCTGTTATCTTGATATTCATGTCTATATCATAGATATGAATATCATTCACAATAGAATTCTTTCTTAATTTATTATAATGCCATTTGCCCATATATCCGAAGCCAATAATTCCAATATCCATATTATAATATTCCTTATATATTAAAATTCTTTTTTTATATTATTTTCAAGCATCTTTTCATATACTTTTGCATTATTTTTATTTAAAATCATAATTTTAGAAGACAAAGATTTACATAGTTCGTTATGTCCACCACATAACCTACATGAAATATTTGATTTACAGATCTGCTCTATGAATCCATCCAATTCTCTATTATCAAGATATAAATTCACTTGTGTTTTTCTGCGTGTATTAAAAAAATCAAATAAATCATAGAAATTACCATCATGAAATTTTGCCATATAAGATTCAATAATTGATAGTAAATGCTCAGATTCTAAAGAACGACCGTCAATTTTAAATAAATTTATCCCAAATCGATCACAATAAAAATCCATATCCTCCGGACGCACCCAAGAACAACATAATGTCTCAATCGGATTTTTAAGATTATATTTTGTACATAAAGACTGTGGAAAGTAAGTAGTCCATCGTTCACTTGTTACATTTGACTGTGCACAATTGACTAAATTATGATAAAATTTTAAACTGCAATATAGATTACACATCGAGTTAATAAGAATTTCCAATTGTATCTTTGAATTGTTCATACTTTTTAATAAATCAAAATCGCGATTTATATGTCGATTAAGTACTACTGTTTTAATACCTTCTGTTTCCCAGCGTTGCAATTCATGGAGACTACTAATATAAAGATTTGTTGATAAACATATATCAAATGAACTAAAGCGTTTTTTTATTATATGCAGAATACCTGGAGAGCAAACCGTTACTTTTTTTATACCTATTTTTTCAAGCTGAAATAATTCTTCAATTATTTTATCTTTTCCTTCTTGCGTAAATTCAAGTCCATTCGACCATGAGGAATTTATTGTATAATTAAAATCAATACCAACAGAATTTGATTCATTAAGATATTTTTCAATATCAGCAAGTGTAACATCTGGCAAGTGTGAACTTGTTCGGGCATTGCCAATGTAACTAGAAGAAACGCTGCCGTATGTTTCAGCTATCTTTGTATCATAATCTGCATATTTGTTATTACAGTCTGCTAATTTACTTAAATAATTTTCATCTGTAAAATTTGCTGGGACTTTGTACAATATTTTTTTCATCATTTTACTCCTTTTGGTTTTATTAAATTCCTAATATTTTTTCATATTTAGAAATCAATTCATTTGTTGCGAACTCGCGAATATGGTAATGGAACGGATATTTAATTTGATATTCTCCAATGAATAAGGACATATTATTATCAAAATAATGATCGATATATTTTCTCCAATCCTTGCTAAATGCATTTTCCCATCCCTGCATACATGTTTTCATATGGACGAATGTTGGTATCTTCTGCTCTAAAGTAAAATCTAATAATGTACCCATTTCTTTAACCGACATTTGTAATGCCCCATCCGATGAATAATGAATCTCTTCGTCAAATAAGTCTATACATTTTCTTTTCCAATTAATTGTATTTAACTTAATTCTACTGAACAGTTCTTGTGAAATGTCAGATTTATTAAAATATAAAAAACCATTATGTATATCTGGCAGATCATGCTTGTACATATAATCTCGTAGCGGATTATATGTAATCTCATTTCCCCTGTAATCCAATATCTTATTTGTGACTATCACATCACAATTTTCAAAAGAACTCCACCATTGAGAAACATCATCGAAAAAGAGCATATCTGCATCTAAAACAACTGTTTCTTCATATGGCGTTGCATAATAGAGTTGATAAAAATTTTGCACTCGCCAATTACTTCCCAAAGAAAGATCTGGTTCTGGCAATTCTATAATATTATCAAATACCTCTTTATACTTAGCTGAAATATTGTTTATATCATCTGTCATAACAGATAATTTATTGATTTTTTTCTGTGTTAATAATAATGACAAAGCTAAACAATAAGCATTTTTAATATAACATCCCGAAAGTGAAGATAATGCTGTAACGAAATACCCCTTCGACATATTTTTCCTCCAATAAATTATATCTTCTCTTATTTTAAAAATAAATTATTTCTTAAATCAAATACATATTCTGCATTAGCTTGAACCATATTAGGATTGTCTCGAGGACACATACCTAAAATTACACCGTCCTGTGGTCTTATATATTTTTTCACATCCTGAAACCCCTGAGCAAGAGATTTTCGACCCGCCGAGAGTATTTTATATAAAAGACAAGGTTTATCAAGTTGCGAAAGAGTTTGTAATGCCACTAATCTGTCCTCATCTAAAAATCGCTCATTATCACTTACATTATGTAAACTCATTAAATAGAAATCATTGTTAAAATCGTTATTTACTGCAATTTTTAAATTTTGGGGGTTGTGAGAGGCTATTCCTATAGGAATCCCCAATGATTTACAATATTCAATACATGTATGAATTTCATTATAATTTTGTTCTTGTATGCTACGATCAAAAGTACCACCATGGATGTATATTGCTGATACTCCAGCTCTCATACCTTCTTTGATGTTGTTTAATATGCTATTATATTCTTTAGCTGTTTGCCCAATCCATTGTATTTTACCTCCTTCATTCCAGAATTCGGTAAATACTCTTATCATAAATTTATCAATACGTGCCACAATTGTATTAATACCATTTATTTCGCACTGCTTTAGATAAAATTTTATATTTTTAAATGTAAAATAGTTAATCATTAACTTATCCATATCTTCACCTTGATGTGAAATCCCGCTTATAGGATTCCCACCTGCTAATAAAAAGCTCGTTTCAATTTCTCCCAATCTAATCATTATCGGATTATAATTCATTTTAATTCACCTCTATTATTAAGCTGATACATCATTTTAAGCTTATGTACGTCCAATTTATTTTTAATGTCATATTTATTTCGTAAAGGCTGATTTCTAATATAATATCTAATTAAATCATTACTGCAGTTATGTGGGTTTAATTGTTTAATATGATTCTCTTTTTCACTTTCAGTGAGATATTGCTCAAAACACATCGGTCTTATAGATGGTTTTGTTTCTTTAAATGTTTCATGATTAGTTAATTCAAAACGATTACCATTAATATATACTATTGAAATATTTTTTCTTAGGGCGAAGTTAAATAATTGATCAATATTATCAATTATTGGTTCTCCTCGGTCATTTAAAGAAGTATTGCAAATAATCGGAATATCTGTTTTTTTATAAAAAGCCATTATAATTTTATAGAGTTTCAGATTTTGCATACTATTTATTGTTTGAATTCTTGCACTATTGTCTAAATGTAATATTGCTGGTACTTGTTCTTGTTTTTCCTTTTTAACATAAAATGTATGCAGCATATATGGAGATTCATATGAACTTTCAAACCAATCATTTGACATTTCTTCTGCAACAATTGGTGCAACTGGCCTCCACCATTGTCGTTGTTTGATTTCATTCAGTTTATCTTTTGCTTTCATTGATTGAGGATCTGCAAGGAGGCTTCTATGCCCCAATGCACGAGGTCCAATTTCCGATGCACTGTCAAACCACACTATCGGATCATTTATAATATCTTGTATTATCCTATCAATACTAAAATTATTCACAGTTTTTATGTAATCTTTATATTTGTTTAAGGCTTCGCTAATTTTATTATCACAATTACCATAGTAACTATGCTTTAAAGAAAACTTCATATTTGGATCGTGCATATAGAAAGCATATAATCCAATACCTAATGCCATACCACTATCGTTTATACATGGGGGTGCTAAAAATCCTTTAAATGAATACCTTTCCATTAAATAAGAGTTACATGGACAATTCAATCCAAAGCCGCCACTCATAGCTAAACATGTATCTGTTGGCTGAATATTAAACCTCTGTATAGCAGTCTCTACATTTTTAGTCATAATGTCTAATGAAAACTTTTGTACTATCTTCATAACCATGCTGATTTTGTTTTCCGATATTGAAAATCTGTCATCCATAAAATTATAACTTTCTGCTGATAAATCATCGCTTTCGACATAATCAATTAGCTTTTTCATTTTTTCTTCTGCCTCAATAGCTGATTTCATATCTAAAATCAAAACAGGGTCTATCCATTGCTTTTTCAGTTCAGACTTACTAGCAGTAGCTAGAGCCATTAATGTTCCTTCACGTAAATTATAATATTTACTAACAATATCCCAAATCCCCCCAGGAGAATATACCGGGAATACTTCTATTATTTCCCCTTTTTTAGCATACGCACCTGCATAAAAATATTTTTTATAAAAATTGCTATCTATTAAATTATCAGGTCCTCCATCTACAGAAAAAACAAGAATATTTTGCTTCCAAAATATATCAGTTTCCATTAATAACGCTGAAAAAAGATGCCCCAAAGCATGATATGAGAATTTACCATATCTATCCATGCTATAATATTCTGAACAATCCGAATATTCCGGAAGCCCCCATATTTTTTTAATGTCAGCAAATTTTAAATTAAATTCATTCAAAATCTTTTGCACAACTTGTTCAAAATGCTCCTTATTAAAAAACGCTTGATCATGTGTCTTTTGTCCTGTTAAACGTTCTAATTCAACATATCGTATTAATGAAATATTATGATTTCTTTTTAACCATAATGCAATAGCAAAATCATGACGCACATAATTCTTACTTAAATATGCTAACTGATCAATCATTCCATATACTGATAAATAATATCCATTTTCAAGTTTGGTCATAATATATTCTCCATATTTTTTATTAAATTCTAATAATAACTTATAATTATTTAGTATTTTTAAATCTTATAATTTTAGTATATTTTTGCATATGGTTTAAGCCATTATTTAATACAATAGACCAATTGTTGTTCTCTATTTTATGTAATACTGTTAAAGAACAAATATCACTGGGAAATGTACTCGGTTTTAATTTAGTCAATATAGAAGAAATATTACTAATTATTATTCCATGTGTAATTATCAAAACATTCCTACTATCTTTTTGAATTTTATTTGCTGCCATTTTACATCTCGCATTCAAAGATTTATAGTCTTCCGGGAAAGAATTAACAACTCTTAAATCATTACTACAAAATACAGCACGAGGATATTTCTTTGATATGGTTATTTCATCTTCTATTTGCGGTTGTTTGTTATGCCATTCTTTGTTAAGCCATTCTGAATATAATGGGTCTACATCATATGAAATATTAATTGATGCAGCTATAATTTCAGCGGTAATCAATGTTCTTTTATATGGCGATGAAACCATATAATCTATGTTGTATTTTTTTAATTCTTTTCCTAATAACTTTGCCTGTGCGATACCATATGTTGTCAATCCACCATTACCTTTAAACTCTACGTCATGGTCATCACGGTATCCATGTCTGCAAAAGAATAAATATTGTTCAGTCATAATTTTTTAACCTCACAAGAATATTAAGTCTAATTGATTTCGGTCAATTTTTCCATTGCTCTTCACATTTAACTTCTGAACACGTTGATATTTAGAAGGCAACATATATGAAGGGATACGACTTTTAAGCATATGTTTTATTTCACTCTCCAACTCTGGCACAGATTCGTTAGAAACATAAAAACAAATTATTTGTTGCTCTTGAAATTTAACAATAGTTTGTTCTATTCTTGAATCCGATAAAATTGTTTTTTCTATTTCCTCTAACTCTATACGGTGTCCTCTATATTTTATTTGATAATCTGTCCTCCCCAAATAAATGCAGTTTTCTTGATTATTCTTAATACATAAATCACCAGTTCGATAAAAACGTTTGTTAAGAATCTGCACAAAATTTTCATGTCCTATTTGCTGATTTACATATCCCAACCCAACTTGCTCTCCCTCTATCCACAATTCACCTTTTTCGCCATTAGGTATTTCTTTTCCGCTGTTATCACGAATAGAAAAAGTAGTACCTTTAAAAGGATAGCCTATCCCAATTTCACTATCATGATTTAATTTCATACATGAACACCAAATAGTTGCTTCCGTAGGCCCGTACATATTATAGACATTAGGAATTGTCTCAAGAAGTTCTGTTTTTAATTCTTCCGGAAATGGTTCTCCTCCTATAAGTAAAAGTTTTATGCTTGACATAAATTGCAGACTCTTTTTTTGAAATAAAAAAAGCATTTTCAGAAGCGATGGGGTTAACTGAACTACATCAACAGAATTGCTTTTGAGCAAAATAGAAATTGCATGTGGATTTCTAAGATATACATCTGACGTCATATGCATTGTCATTCCTAACATTAAAGGGACGAGCATTTCTAATAAAGAAATATCAAAACTAAAATCCGAACATGCTAAAAATGATTGGAATTTTTCTAAAGGCAATGTTTTAATAACAATATTTAAAAAACAATCTAAGTTTTTTCTGCTAATTAAAACTCCTTTAGGAATTCCAGTTGAACCAGACGTGTATAATATATAACAAATGTCATTAATCAAATTTAATTTACCGTTTTCTGGATTTATTATCTTGACAATACTTATAGAAGTGTTTTTAGATATCTCACTTGGATGATTTGTAATAAGTAATGATATTCCGCTTTCCTTAATCATGAAGTCTTTTCTTGCATCTGGCAAGCTTGGAGATATTATTAAAAATGGAATGTGAAGATGTAAGCAAGCACAAATCGTAGTTAAAAAGGAAACAGAGCGTGGCATACATATTCCCACCACTTGGGAAACCATTACTTGTTCTTTTAAAATGTCAGCGACAGAAACAATAGAATCAAATAATTCTTTATAGCTGACGCAATATGTATATTTGTCGTGAAAGATAACCGCAATATTGTTTTGTGGTACGCGCTTAATGTATTCTAACATAATCACACCTCTTCACTTAATTTTTCAGTTGAATATCTATACCAATACGTATCAGTTGCTCTATGAAATTTTCATAACCGCGTTCAAGATGTTCAATTCCATGTATTATTGAAATATCATTACGAGCAGCTGCGGCAATTAATAAAACAGCAGTAGCTCTTAAATCGTCCCCATAAAGCTCAACATTTCCTATTATTTTTTCCCCTGGAGTAATGTGCAATTCATGACCATAAACCCGGAATGAATTAACGATTTTATTTAATTCTTTTGCATATGAAAAACGATTGCTCCAAACATTGTCTGTGATTTTTCCGCCATCTTTCCCTAAAGACATCAAGAGCGCATAAAATGGTTGGTGGTCACTAAGTATATTGCCACAATAAACATTTAAATCACCTTTATTGATCCCATTCTTACAATGAAAATAAACTTTCCCTGAGTCGTAAAATATTTCTACCCCGATTTGACGCAAAAATTCAATATCATTCTTTAGCTCCCTTGTTTCAGAAACACCGCATAATGTGAGAGGAATTCCGAGGTATATACTCAGACACATATATGTAATTATTACTGAAGGATCTGATATTATTTGATAATCAATATCTTTACTTTCACGGGGCGCACCAGCTATATAAAGAGTGTTTCTTTTAATTTGAACACGATAGCCAACAGATTTTAAAAATTCAAGTAATGAAAGAACATCTCCTTTCATATATGGATTTTGGATAGAAGAAGTATCTTCTGAATGCATAGATAAGAGAATTGCAGTTTTTGTAGCACCAGAAATCAGAGGTCCTGCAGCCATCTCCTTTGAGGTTGAATAATGGTTTATATCAATATCAATGGAGTTAATGCCATTTTGATATGACATATGAATTCCATCATTATATTCTTTGCATTTTGCTCCGCTTTTTTGCATAAGATCTATAATATGGTCAATAGGACGGCTACCATCCTTTCCCGTACCAATTTTACAGCCGCCGGTGTGGGGTAAGAACATTTCTTTTTGTATTGGACAAAAAGCAGGTAAAAAATATATTGTATTATGTATCATACTCGCATTCTGATTATCCACTTCAATAATTCCATTTTTACATTTTTTTATTTTAAGAACATTGTTTTCATACTGTGGTTCATGTCCTCGCTGTTCCATAAATCTCAGCAAAACTTTTGTGTCTAAAATATCAGGGATATTTCTAATCGTACAATTTAGATTCCTAGTCATTGCTGCTATCATCACTAAAGAAGCCGCATGTTTATATCCAGACACTATGATATTAATGTTTTCAGTTGCTTTTCCCTTTCGTACTAAAGCATACATATGTGTTTTACCTCTTTTTCTCGTCAACTTATTCATACCATTTTTTTTGTGCTTCCCAAAACAATTGATATAATTTCCCATTATGAATAAGTTCTTCATGTGATCCATCTTCCACAATTTGACCATTATCCATAACTAGAATCCGATCAGCTAATCTTGCTGCTCCTAAGCGATGAGTAATGATAATCATGGTTTTGTTAAGTCCTATTTTTTTGAAAATATGATATAATCGACTTTCTTCCATAGGATCGATAGCCGATGTAGGCTCATCAAGAACGATTAAGTCATGTCTTCGATAAACTCCTCTTGCAATTGCTACTCTTTGCCACTCTCCGCCAGATAATTCAACCCCACCAAAGTCTCGCGAAAGCATAGTTGTAACGCCTTCATTGAATTTATCGGAATCGATTGGTATATCTGAAGTTCTGATTGAATGGTAAAGAGCATCTTGATTCCTATATTCAACGTCACTGATGGATATATTTTCCTCTAATGTCATTTTATATTTTTGAAAATTTTGAAAAATAGCTGATATGTTTTCTGTAACCGATTGATAGTTATATTCCGAAATACTTTTTTCATCAATACAAATTTCACCTGATGTAGGTTTATATAACCCCAATAACAATTTAGACAATGTTGTTTTTCCAGCGCCATTTTCTCCTACAATGGCTATAATTTCTCCTTTTTTTAATGAAACACTTATGTCCTTCAATGTATCATTTTCTGTGTAAGGGTAACGAAAAGATACATTGTTAATGTGAACATCGCTGCTCTTATCTATTTTATCAGTATAACCAGTTCGCTCCGGCATATCTAAAAATTTGTAGAAGAATCCTGCCTTCTGAGAGTTAGTGTGCGAATCTCCTATCATCCCAAATAATTCAGAAGCAATTCCATTAAGCTTTTCGATTGTAATATATACTGCGCCAAAAACACCAATCGTAATTAAGCCATCTTTTAAGTTTAAAAATAAAATTAAATATGTAAAAATAAAGCCAATAGCCCGAATAAAGCGTGAAATAAATTCATTTCTGAATAATTTTTTTTGCAATTTCCAATTTTCTTTATTCAGAATAAAAATTACATCCAACAATCTTTTATATAAAAAACTAAATGCGCCTAAAACCCGAGTTTCTTTGTCTAATATGCAACCTACATAATTACCTATTTGTCGGCGATATGAAACTATCTTTTCTTCATGATTAACAATTAGTCGAGAAGAAATGAAATTACTAATAATTATTGGAAGGAATGTTCCGACTATTATTAAGGCAATAGATGGGTTTATGGTCAGAAAATATATAAACATAATTAAAAAATAAGGAATATAATATGTTATTACTACCATTGTATTAATGGCCGCTTCAATTCCATTACCGACTGAATTAACTGCTTTACTGATTTCTTCAAAGAGAGTTGTTTCTTCAAAATCAATTGCGTTAAGCTTATTCATTTTTTGATGCGCTCTATACATGATATATCCATGTAATCTTTTTACTGCATAATCTTTACAATATATACTAAATACAAACTGAACAATAATAATTCCAATTTCGATTAGTGTAACAATTAATATTAGGAGAACTATAATACTATACGAGCCATGTGTGCCGATTACTTCTGTCATCTTATCAAATAAATTTTGATAAGCATAAATACTTGCAGCTTGAAAGATAGAATTTAATATTGATATTATAATTATACCAATAAAAACCCATGGCGACATTTTAATTAGATACTGTAATGTTTTAATAATAATAGAGGTTGATGCCTTATTGGTACCATTCTTTTTGGCTGCTGAACATTTCATAATATAAACCTCCCTTTCTCAACAGTTCATCTCTGGAACCTTGTTCTTTTATAATACCTTCGTCTATTACAAAAATTATATCAGAAAGCTTCGTTGATCCTAATCGATGACTTATAAATAATGTTGTTTTGTCCTTTGTGATATAACCAAATTTTTCATATACTTTTGACTCTGTCTGGGGGCTTAATGACGCAGTAGGTTCATCTAAAATAAAAAGTTGTCCAGGTCGATTAATTGCCCTGCCTAGTGCAATTTTTTGCCATTCTCCACCAGACATATCAATCCCACTTTCATAAACTTTTCCTATTTTTGTATCATAGCTATTAGGCAACTGATGTACATATTCGAATAATTCTACTTTATGTAAGATGTCATCTAATTCATTATCTGAATTATTAGCTTGGGTGTCTCCTATGGTCAAATTCTCTCTTATGCTTATATTGTATCGCGCATAATCTTGATACACCACAGAAAAGAATCCAGCTAATTCTTGATATTCTAAATCTCGAATATTTATCCCATTGATTAATATTTCTCCAGAGTCAGGTTTATATAGCCCAGTTAAAAGCTTAATTATTGTGGTTTTTCCTGAACCATTACTCCCGACTAATGCATAATGTTTTCCTGATTCCATAATAAAAGATACACCATTTAATATTTTTCTTTCGGTTCCAGGATATATAAAACGCACATCCTTAAATTCTATTTTTAATAATTTATCCGCAAATTGCGGTGATTTTGTATAGCTAGGATTGCTACTCAATGATATAAATTTTGAAAATTCACGGCAATATTCCCTATCCTTCGCCATATTTTCTAGTTTGCCCACAAACATCCACTGCATTTTAAACGCTAATTGTGAACAATTACCGATTAGTGCAATATACAATCCTATTGTTATTGTTCCATTTAAGGCAGGAAACAACAATGAAAGCATAATTATAAAAGTTAATATAATGATTGATAAACTGCCAAGCCGTTGCCTGAGATCCCATTTTAGTCTTGTTTTTAATATTTTCTTTACCGAAAAGTTATATTCATCTTTCCAAGTTTCATTTACTTGCCCACTATATTGAAATAGTATTCTTTCCGCCGCGGCTTCGCGACTTTCTAAAATACCACTATAATAACCAGCTTTACGTTGATTTTTAGAAATTTCAACATTAGCTTGATAATTAGCCTTTCCGCTCTTAGTTGCAATAAATACTGTTGGAATAAAAAATACAACAATTAAAATCGCAGCCCACCATACGCTTGTAAAAAGAATGATAATAATTCCTATCAATTTTACACAGAAACCAATAAATGTAATAATGTTGCGAAATATCCCTAAAAAATTATTTGAATCAATTCGTTGTAATAAATCTGCTGTAGCGTCGTTTTCATAGTGCTTGTAATCCAATTGGGCTTTCTTTTGTAAGATAAGAGGATTCAATCGAAGACTTACTGCATTATCCATTTTAGTATCACACAAGCCTTGAAAACTATACCATGTCCAATCTAATACCAAATAAATTAGCAATGGTAATAATGATATGAATACAGATTGAATTGCTATAGAATTTTCCAGATAGGCATGGACAGTATCTAAAAAATTAGCTGTAATATATACAGATAAAGGGACTAGCGCATTTCCCGCAAATTGTAACAAAATATAAATGAGGCTAGCGATGGGAGCAGACCGAAAAATATAAAATATTGAATCAAGTAAATTATATTTTTTTTCAACAAGTAATATCTTCTTCATTTTTTCCTCCATTCCGCCGCTAATGCGGCGGCACAAATATTTTATGAAAGCAATTTTAAGATGTGGTATAATTATTTTGAACAAAAACTTCACCGCCACAAATTCTTTTAATCATTGGGACTTTGAACCCGGGGATTGCAGACCCATAAAATTCTGCTAAATATTTATTAAATGTATTTTTGTTGTGGTGAACATACTGTATAAAACATGTCATATATAAGTATGTTTATTTTTGTTTACGCTTTTTACAATTTTTGCTTTCAAACTTATCCTCCTTAAGCTAAGGGCGAAATGCTCGTAATTTGTCAATTATATACCGCTGCTTTTTTTCATCAATATGTATTCCTATTGGTAAACTTAAAACTTTTGAAAATAACTCTCTGGATCTATAAGTATCATATTTCTCATTACTATTAACAAATGGAAATTGGGATATTGTTTTTTTATAATACACCCCACACTCGATACCATTGTCAGCTAGATATTGGATTATCCTATCTCGTTGATTTGAACAAATCGCATATTGATAATAACTGCTTTCTCCCATAGGGTATATTGTTGAAATAGATTCAATGTTTGCCAGTTTGCTATCATATATCAAAGCATCCTCACGTCTTTTTTTAATTAAGTTATCGATTTGTTTTAATTTTTCGCTCAGAACAACTGCTTGAATGCTGTCCATTTTAGAATTACGACCAAACATAACATGATTATTTTTTCCCTGTCTTCCATGATTGCGAAGCTGCAATATTTTTTGTGCTAAATAATCAGAATTGGTTATTATAGCACCAGCATCTCCATACGCTCCTAATATTTTACTGGGATAAAAACTAAAACATCCTAAATCAGAAAATACACCAACTCGTTTTCCTTTATAACGCGAGCCATGTGCCTGTGCAACATCTTCGATTAAATGTATATTATGTGATTTAGCTATTTCAGAAATATTATCCATATCACATGGGTTGCCATATAAATGAACGCAGATTATTGCGCCGGTACGTTCTGTTATTAAACATTCTATTGAATCTGGATCAATGGTAAAATCGTCTTTCACGTCTGCGATAATAGGAATATGTCCTGTGTTTACAACAGCTTCTGCGGTTGCGATAAAAGTACAATCAGGAATAATAATTTCAGAAGGAATGGGCAAAGAGAGACAAGAAATTGCTATTTCTAACGCATCCGTTCCATTTCCAACAGAAATGCAGTATCGTGCACCTAAATATTCGGAAAATTCTTTTTCAAAGTCATACACATATTGACTATCAACAAAAGAATTTGAATCAATTACTTGTAAAATTTTTTCATTTATATTATCTCGCATTGATGCGTTGACATATTTCAAGTCACTTAATTCAATCATTTTTTTTACCAACCTTAATAACTTTAATTTTTAAATGATCTTCTTTCAGTGAAATGACGTCCCTTCCATCTAATATTAATGGAACTTTCATTTTCTCTTGAATCTCATTCAAATTCACATGATAAAATTCTTCCCATTCTGTTAAGATTAACAAAGCATCTGCTGCTTCCAAAGCGGTGTATTTGTTTTCGCAAAACACCACATTAAAAAAAACATTATTAGTTTTGATAACCTCGTTCATGGGATCATATGCATATACATTTCCCCCTAAAAAATTAATATCATTAATAATATCTATACTTGGTGCTTCTCTTGTATCGCTAGTATCTGGTTTAAATGTCAACCCCCAAACAGCTATTTTCTTTCCCAATAAACCTTCCGGATATTCTTTCATAAGTTTCTGAACTAATAAATGTTTTTGACGATTATTAACGTCTTTTATTGCCTGAATTAATGGCAATGTTAGTCCATGCATATTGCCCATAGCGATTAACGCATCAATATCTTTTGGAAAACAACTTCCACCATACCCAATGCCAGAGTTTAAATAGCCTGGTCCTATGTTAGGATCTTTCATAATTGCATTTTTAATTTGACGAATATCTGCACCTGTTTCTTCACAAAGACAAGCTAATTCATTTACTAAAGAAATGCGATTGGCTAAAAATAAATTTGATGCGTATTTTGTCATCTCTGCATCTTCCAAGCTCATAAAACAATATTCCGTCTTTGAAGATATAACCGATCGATAAATTTCTTGAAGTATTTTGTTTTCACTTCCTTCTTCTCGGCCAATAACAACGAGAAATGGTTCTATAAAATCCTGTACAGCATTTCCTTGACGAAGAAATTCTGGATTCATTTGAATTTCAAATTTTGAAGTTTGTTTATTTTCCAGCTGTATAATTTCTCGGATACGCCTTGTGGAACCAACAGGAACAGTTGACTTAATTACTATAGTTGTATCGTCTTGTATGTATTTTGCCATATTAGCTGTAACCTGGTAAAGCGTAGATAAATCAGCGATTTTACCTTTTGCCGAGGGGGTAGGTAAACATAAAAATATGATTTTCGATTTACTTACAGGCGCTTCTAGGTCTGCATGAAAAGATATCAACCCTTTGGTAAAAGATGCTGTAAAATATTCTTGTAATCCTTTTTCATAAAAATAGCTTTCCCCATTGTTAAGGCTTTCGATTTTATTTGGATCATTTTCAACGCAGTATACTCGATGCCCGGCATTAGAAAGTAATACTGCACTTACTAATCCTACATATCCGGTTCCGATAATTGTTAGTTCCATATTCTTCTCCCTATTTATAGAATTTTTTTGCTGAATTTTTAATGTACCCATAATATTCAAGGTATTTTTCAACACTTCCATAGTTATCATCTATGTATTTAAGCGTTAACAGGATAACTTGTGGATCTATATGAAATCGCCTCATATACTGTTCACATGATATTTGGCGTTTTTTCCAGTGTTCAGACAATATGCTCGGATGATTAAGTAAATAGTCTATAGACTTTTTATATTCCTCAATTATAATTTCATCTGGAATTCCCGCCAAGCGCAAGATGATCGCTGAAAGTATACCGCTTCTATCTTTACCAAAAGTGCATCCAAAAAGTATATTGTCACTATTACTTGATATTTGTTCGAAAAATTCCGCTGTTTGTTTCCCGTTATCATGAATCATATGGCAATAGGCATCTAAATAATCTTTTGTGGAAACCAAATTGTCAAATATATTAGGTCCTGAAAATGGAATAAAAGAAATTATGTCATCCCATTGATTTGCATTCAAATCATTGCTTAAGCAAATGATTTTGCCTATTTTTTTATATTTAGACCACTGATAATCTTGTTCGTCAAAAGACGCAAGAAAACCACATCGATAAAATTTTCTTTTTGAGTTTGTAGGAATATTTCTAAAGTTTATTATCATTTTCATCCTTTTTCAAACGCTTAATATCCACCATATTTGCTATTGCGCGAATAGAATTAAATTTTTCAACTAAAACATCCTCTTCGTCCATTTCTATATCAAAACTTTCTTCAATTTGAACAATAAATTCTATAAACTTAAATGAGTCTACCAGATATTTTTCAAGTAGATCATCATCTATATCTACATTTACGTCTTTAGGAATAATTTCGAGGTGAATCATAATTTCTTCAATTTTTTTATGTGTCATATTCTTAAACTCCTTGTATTTTTTTCTTAAGATAATTTAATGTCGATGAATAATTCTCACAACCGGTTAGATTTGCTTCTATTGATATAGTTCTCACCGAATCAACGCCCATTAATCCATCAAAATATTCACATTCATTTTCTTCAATTGTACCAGGCAAACCTCGTTCAGATGTGCACAAGTGAAAATGCAAAAGATGGTTCTTGTATTTGTAAAGATCTTTTGGATTATCGCCAACTTTTTTCATGTGATATGCATCTCCCACCAATTTGACTGAAGAATGATTACAACTTTCAATAAAATCATACGATTCTTGTAGGGTGTTAAGTAAATTCGATGTTTCTCTTGCAAGGGGTTCAATGGCAATGAGTATCTCATTCTTTTTTGCAAAATCAGCTACTCTACATATAAGTGACATCAATCTCTTCCAAGCTGCAGTTTTAGAATAATCCCTTGAATAACTTCTAGATCTTCCCGATCCAAAAACAATAATTTTAATTCCCAAGTAATTTGCTTTCAGAATGGCTTCTTGTGCGTAAGTCATAATATTTTCTTCGTTCGCTGTATTACCTATTAACTGCATATCAGAAGGAAATAATTTATTTGCTATTAATATATTTTTCATTGTTTTTTTTACATTTTCTAATTGATTAATGTCCCATTGCATAATTTCTGTCATCGGTAATTCAACATAATCAAATTCCAGTGCATTTTTATAGTTTTCAAATGAACAACACATTCCTATTTTATATGTTTTATTCCTGTATGTTATCATAATGAAATCACCTTAAAAATAATTATTTATCAGCTCAGCTATAGTGAGAAATTGAAATAAAATATGAAGATTATTACGAGTTGCAGATCCCAATCGAACCTTTTCAATTAATTCACCTATGTTAATTCTTGCCTCGCACAAATCAAAAGCAACAAATTCAATTAATTCTTTTTCATTGCAAAATATTTGTAAAAAACCCTCATTCCTGCATACCCATTTTTCTAAAGGCTTATGCGAATTGATTACCTGAGTTGCAGGCACTCGGCTAGGATGAATCATGGGACTTTTTTGTTTTAGATATTCCATATATAATCTTCTAAATTGATAATCAGCAGTCTTGTATGTAAAAGAATGGCGGATCAAATTTATATTGCAAAACAAAGAAAAATGTTTTTTGTTATGAACATCTTTAAAAAACTCGCAATCTCTTTCGTAAGCAATTGCTGATCTGAAATAAAACTCCCATTTACGCGATAATATATTTTCATTATTCTGATTTAATAATTGTTTTATCCGTTCGATAAGCCTAAATGTCTCTTGCATACTTATGTTATCAACGCGAATAAATTTTTTTAACAATTCTTCCGATAATTCATCATTGTCTTTCTCTTTGCTTGAGCTGCTATATTCCCATCCGCCATATAAATGATTTCCCATATATCCTGATAAGATGATATCGTATTCTGGTATGTTTTTTTTAGCGACCCTGTATTTGCTCCATTCTACATTTGAAAAAGGACGTTGTATCGCATATTCATGAATCATACGATAAAAATTACTATATTCATCTCCATAAAATAATGGCATATCTATAATATCCGCAATCATTGCCGCATGGTTACCTTCGGCAGAATGCTGTTCTCCAAAAAAATACGCAAATAAATTAGTAGCGTATTTATGAAAATAATAAGCAACCAATCTTGAATCTAATCCATTACTTAATGCTATGCAGTATTTTTTGTTTTCTCCATAATGATTCAAACACACTTTGATAGAGCTAAAAAATAATTGTTCCATCTCATCAATTATTTCATTTGTAGTTTTAACAGTTGATGGTTCCAGTTTTATATGAAAACATTTTCTGAAATTCAATATATTATTAACATCGAATGTCATTGCTTGTCCTTGAGGAAAACGATAAATATTGTTAATAAAAGTTTCTTCCCCGATTGGATATGATAATGCGTAAAAATCTTTTACGGCCTCTTTATTTATATCGCAAATTTTCGGTCGAATGTTTTTAAGCAGCATCGGAAGATCGTCTGTAATTATTAATGTATCATTTTTGTGGTAATAATAAATGGTTTGATTCCCTGTAAGGCTTGCGTAAAATTGCAATTTATTACAGGAAGTTATTTTGCAATAAACATATTCTCCATCTAGAGGTTTCTCAAACTTAAATAGTGAGTGTATGTCTTTTTCTGAATAATCATATAGTAAGCCATCAAATATAGTTGCAGAAAATTGCTCTATATATAGCTGACAATCTGTGATCACATACCAATGATCAAAAAGTTTCTCGGAAGACTTTATGGGGGATGTACTAATTATAAACATAGAGATTTCTCCCAAAAGAGCATCATTTGTTTAATTGCTAATGTCGCATAAGATCCAGATGGCAAAAAGAAAGAAAGTTTTAACATATAACTACCATTGTATATGGTATCTTTGTCCCAATCGTTACACTGAATTGTTGTATTTATTATTGACGACCGTTGTGAAGTACGTTGTCTAATTTTTTCGCCATCATAATAATGCTTTTCTATAGTTAAAAATTCTTTATCATTTAATATATCTATAAGCACTTTTTTATTTTTTGTAAAAACATATGGAATTCCATCATAAGTATAAGTAAAAACTTTTTCTTCATATTTTTTCAATGTCTCAGATAATTGATAATTATATTGGTTAGAACTCCATGAATTGTAATAAAATGAAAGTGTTCGCGGTTCAAGAGAACGGAAAAACTCTTCTGAACTTCCCATAAAATTTAATGATTTTTTTCTCTCTGGTGAATCCATTAAACAAAGTGTATTTCTAGCTTCATCGTAATTATTTTCCATTAAATGAAATCCTATTTCGTGTGTTCTTTTGACTGAATTTGGTAGACCAAATCTCTGAGTATCATAATAATTTAACATATAAAGATTATATGATTTCATATTTTTATATTGCATATATATCTCTGGACAAATATTTCTTACAACAATACTAAATGAATTTCCAATTAGCTTACCTACCTGAATCGGGATAGGACAATATCCATGATGTGTAATTTGAATAAATGAATTCTTGTTAGCATAATTCAAATTAAACTTATGCATATCCTCATTTTTTAATATGTAAGATTTAGGGATAGTAATAAATTGAAATGTTACAGCATCTTCATCCTTTAACCCAGCGTATCCCAAATCTGTAGATGGAATCGCAAAATATTCTGAAACAATATTTACAGATTCAAAAGTAGTGAACCCCTTTTTCTGTAAGATATATAATCCAAACAGATTATCTATCTCGGCATGATTTATAGGTATAAACTGCGAACATAAAGCTTCTTGAACCAAAAAATCTTCGGGTTGTTTTTTTATTATGTACTGCATAGTTCCTCCTAAATACTTCTATTTTTAATCTTTCGAATGCATATCTCATTTTTGAATCTTTTGTTCATGTTTGATTGTACCTATTCTATTAACGTATTTGTGTCTAAGGCTTTTTTAATATATATAGATGTTGCCCTTTGTTCTTTTGAACATATATTTTGCCTGAATTATAACCTATAACAATATTCTCATTCATAATAAATCCGCTTTGTTTAATTAATTTAATCATTTCGTTTTCACTAAAAGCATGAAAATAATTATAAGATATAGTTTCATTAGGATTATGAACTTTATAGATTTTATCTCCTCTGCGGAGTCCCTTTTTAAATAAAAAACTACACCGATCATATAAGACTTGGAATCGGCTTTTTTTAAACTCAGCTCCTTCACCTTTATGTATAATTGGAATAACATCTAAGCATAAAATCCCACCTGGTTTAAGGATACGATAGAATTCTTTTAATGCGCAAATACGCTCCGTTTCCGATGTCAAGTAACAAAAAACAAAAAATAGACAAGTAACAAAATCAAACTTGTCATTTTCAAAAGGTATATTGACAATATTACTACAAATAACACTATCTATATCTTGTTTAAGAGCATATTCTATCATTTTGGGACTGAAGTCAATACCATGTACATATCCTATTTGTAGTGCATTTTTATATTTTGCCGCTCGTTGACCCATGCCACATCCAGCGTCTAATATAACTGGAGAAGTTGTTTGTTTGAAAAGGTTTATTACAAAGTTATCTACTGCATTATTATAAATTTCTCGCCTCGCTAAAACTTTTAAATAATATTCATTTTCTGCTATTCGATTAAAATGATCTAAAACTATCTCTTTACTATCCATATCAAGATTCCTAACTAATTTTTGAAATTTGACGCATTGTTTTCTTAGTAATAATATAAACCTTATCTGCGAACGGTTGCATTTGATTTAACATATAAGGCAACGTGTTTTTCTTAAAACAAATAACAAATTTAAGAAACTTAAAATCAAAATGAGTTTTTTGTCTTCGAGAACCGGAATCATTACGTACATTTGCAGGAAGAACTAAGTCATTCCCAAATAGAATTTTAAAATATCGTATTATTACACGCAAAAAACATAAAAAAGGAGGAGCACTAACCAAAATAACCGCATCCGCAACAATAAGCCTTTCTTTATATACATAATGAAAATAGTTGCCTTCCAATATCCACCGCGGTTTCATTAATATTTCTTTAATTTTTGTGATAATTTCATCTTCAGATGCTCGCTCCCATCCAGTATCCCAATATAAATCATCCCAGTGATATACATCGTAATGGAATGACTTGGCTAATTGGTTGGAGAAGAAAGTCTTTCCGCTGCCAGGTGATCCAATAATTAAAATTTTATCAGATTGAGATATCACCTCATTGGTCAGTTGATGCATATAGTTCCATCTCCAACAGCAGATTGTCTCGACATATTGTAGCTGTTATTGGGATAATATTATATGTTGAAAAAAGTTCTTTATCTTTGATGAAATTAATAATTTCATCATTTCTACAATACACAATCCCATAAACTACATGTGTCCAGTCCATATTCGCTTCATTTAGTGCCGCTGTTACATTTTCAAGCATATTGTTATATTGTTCTTGCACATCCATAATTTTATATGAGCTTCCATCTTTTAAAATTGCTGCTGTACCTGAGACATAAAGAATTCTTTTCATGCGACATTGCACTTCAGACATCCTCGCAAATGCAGAGCCATAATCATAAGCTGAATTTTGTTTCGATGTTTTATAATGATAAATAATGGGTGTGTTTGAGTCATACAGTATTGCGTCTAAGGCAAAATGACTGTTTTTATAAGCAGGAATTCCCACACCTGTACTTGCCGGGAGCATTTTCTTTTCAAATAATCCCAATTGTTTATATTCATTACTTCGACTTTGATTAAAAACCGCATAGTGATCTAATATGTCTTTAAGCCAACACCATGTACGCGCTATTGTGAAATTTGATTCATTAACAATTTGAGCAAACTCTTTGAAAACGGTATTATAATTTTCAGCGAAATCTAATTTTCTATTAGATAACCCAGAAACATGTAAAGAAGTTGCTCCTCCATAAGTTAGCTCAAGCGCATATTTCTTATCATTCTTAATAATTGCATTGGCTTCTTTAGAAACACCTCTCGCAATAATGCCGCCATATCTCCCGGCAACATATATTATTGTACAATGATTTTTATAATCGATAATGTCAAGAAGTTTTTCTTCATTGTGTACTTCTGTAGATATGAAAATCTGTGCCGAAATGAACATCCCTTCTTGATTACATTGAAATAATATTTTTGACCAAGCTTCAACATATGATTGAATATCATTGCCTGTGATTGAATGGATATAGAATATATCATTTCCGTTTTTAACGTGTTTGATTTGATCCATAGTGTTCTTCTCCTTTTAATATTTCACCTAAAACATGGCTTGTCTAATTTGTGTGCATACTATACACAAAATCAATCCCATAATGTACTAGGCTCTAAAATGTCGCTTGTAAGCCTGCCTGGTTTTGGAACAGGAGGAATCTGATTGTAAAATACAATATCAACAACCTTCCTTGATTCTGGTGCGTTCCCGTTTACAGGTTGAATGGAGTGAAACGATTTATCAGATCTAACGAGAACTGGAGAAAGCTGCATTGATGGAAGGACTTCAAACGCAACATCATCATTCTTATTGCAATCATGATAGCTTAATATTCCACCCCAATTACGATCCCATTTTTTGACCATATAAAATAAATGTGTACATATTTTCCATGGAACGTCCGCATGAGGAGCAATATAACATCCCGATTCTGGATCGAATCGCCATAAATCAACACCAATGTACGATTCTTTTAATGGTTGTCCGATTAAACTTTCCATTGCATCACGATATTCATCACTCAATAGGTCTGCACAAAAAGCTCTCCATGTCTCTGTGAGCAACTCTTCTCTGTATGGCTTCTTTTCACTGGGAATAATCAAATGACGACCACATTGTTTGTACGTTTTATCGTGTCCCATTCGTCTTTCATACATGATAAAATTATCTTTTGGATATTCCTGGCGTAATGTTTCCATCGTGTCGCTTTCTATTAAGTCATAAAAAGCCGCAGTCTGAAACGGGTATTTTGCCAGTTCGCCTGTTTTAATCTTTTTGAAATTGATCATTGAAAAATACTCCTTAATTATTTTTTTAAAATATAATATTTTACCAAATAATAGTTTCTAAATTAAAATAGTTTTCATCGTTATATAGTAAATTATAAATTTTTTCTTCATAAAATTGATCTTTATAATCATGAAATAATTGTCTATTGAATCTATTACATGCAATCAAATCTTTCACATCTTTCATTTTTTCATATGGTGTATATATGGTTGGCCTGACCCTAAGATTGGGGATTTGTTTCAATTGCTGTAGCATATTCTTAATATCATCTATTGATTCATCGGGAAATCCTACCATAATAAAACAATTTAATTGTATATCAAATTGCATGCAAACTTTCGCTAAGGCAATTAATTGATTTATATTTAATTGTTTGTTCTTTATCAATTCTTTTTGTGATTGAGATAAAATACTTTCAATTCCAATACTAATACGAAAACAACCAGCCCGCCCCATTATTCGGATAATTTCTTCATTTAAATTATCAATAGTAGTAACACATTTCCATTTAAAGTTATTATTATTTTCATTTTTTTTACTGCAAAAATCCTTGACCCATTGTTGATCTAATGTAAAAACAGGTGCATAAAAACTAATATAATCGAAGGAGTTTTTTTGCATTTCACTTTGCAAATAGAGAAATAAGGAATCTATAGAGAGGCGTCTTTCCCGTTTTCCTTGTACGATTTGCACATCACAATATGAACAACTGTACGGACATCCTCTGCTTATTTGAACTGTTAATTCTCGTTTATCGGGTATTCCACAAAATTTGTTATTATCATTTTGATACAAACTAATGTATTGTTGAATCGGGATTTCATTATAATCTGGCTTTCCCCATTGTTCAGGCAACAACCTCTCTCCAGATTCCGTTTTATGAAACACTCCATTTTGTTTCACGCTAACTCCTTTTGGATCTTTTAATCCAGTTAAATATTCGCAATATGAAGATGCCATAACCTCATAATCACCTTCAACTCCAATTGCATCAACATCTAATGAAGTAAATACATGTTGTGCCATAATAGACAGCCTACCTAATGTGAGAATCTTAGTTTCATTTGATATCTTGCGAACATAATAAATAAACCGTTGAAATGTATCTGTTCCATCAAAATCATTAAAAAGAATGATAACATCATATTTTTTTACAAGAATTCGGCAAACATCTCGCCATGTGTGTCGCATTACAGATGAATCAATACAGTCAACCTTATTAATGCAGGAACATTTACGCAAATAATCTGCAATTTGATAGATCGGAAGATGATGCCCCGCATTAAAATAGCTAGGAACATATGGAGGAATACAACATAATACTTTTAAAGTTTTTTTCTTCAATATTTCCATAATATTTTCACCGCAATACCTGAATTAATTTAGAAAACTCATCACAACTTATTGTTTGATTACTATCGCTAATAGATAAGGAAGGCTTTGGATGCACTTCTAACATGATTCCATCCACATCTATATTTACTATGTATCGAAAGATCGGTTCTATCAGATCGGTTCTCCCAAGAGCATGGCTCAAATCTACAATTATCGGCAACGATGTTTGCTGTTTTATTACAGCTATACACGTAAGATCAAGAGTGTTTCTTGTATGCGTCTCAAACGTCCTGATACCTCTTTCACACATTATTATATTTGAATTACCTTCTGAGACGATATATTCTGCTGCTAGCAGAAATTCTTCAATCGTTGACATCATTCCTCTTTTGAGCATTATAGGATGTTGGGTTTTCCCTACTTCTTTGAGCAAAGCATAATTTTGCATGTTACGAGAACCGATTTGTATTATATCCATATATTGGATACCCATTTCAACATCTCTTGGATCCATTATTTCTGAAACAGCTAATAAATTATACTTTTTTCGAATATCGTCTAATATTTTTAATCCATCCAATCCTAATCCTTGAAAATCATATGGGGATGTCCGTGGCTTATAGGCTCCTCCTCGAATAAAACGCACTTTATTTTTAACGAGATTTTGTGCCACCACTTCCATTTGCTCATAGCTTTCAATAGAACAAGGACCAGCTATTAATGATACACCTTGTTCTATTCCAAACATTTCAGATAGACTTTTAAATTTTTTGCTTTTTACAAGCAAATTTTCCATAATAGAATCCACCTATAAATTTTTTATTTATACTGCGAAAACGCCTTATTTCATACTCTCTACATAATGCGAAATGGACATAGGTATTTTTTAAAACTTCTGTCCATGTATATATCCTACAATTCCTATGGAAAATATAATATAGAAACTTGAAAATTAATATTTATAAGGCTTTTCAAGCTTTCAATTATAATTTTGTATATTCTAATTATAATGTATATGAAATAAGACTGTTGGTAAAAAGCTTTATTTCTAAAGCTTTACTATGTATGTGGTAATTTACCTGGGAATTTAGGATATTCAAAAATATCTTCTGAGTACTGCCTGTTATAAAATGACTTTAAATACAAGCATATAAATTGTCTGTACCTATTGAAATCCATATTTATTATTTATTGATTATTTATTTAACACATTAGCCAAGAACCGACTGATATAAAAGCACAGTATATTAATTTTTGTTTCTATCTGATAAAATCCTACGACTTACACATAGCTTCGCCCTTTCGTCCAGATAAAGTGTTTGCACTAACAGGGTTTACTATGTCAGCTGTCAGTCACTCGGGATACTCTCAGGCGTCACCAAGTCATCAAGCGTCTTTTTTTAATCCTATCTATTTCAACTATTCGATATATGCTTTAGAACATTTACTTCCAACGATATATTTCTTACTACGCCGTCAAAATCAAACTCAACAAGCGTCTTGCTCTTTTTTCTATCAACCCGGATAATTTTCCCCATACACTCTGTCAGCGGTCCAGAGACTACTTCAACGATGCTTCCGGCAATTATAACTTCTGATGTATCAATCAATCCTTGGTTATTATAAATCCACATAGCATATGCTGCATCTGAACCAACAAGCTTTTGTCAGCCATCTCCATATGTAAGGAGCTTATATATACCATTTGTTTTTTTAATATTATCTATTTCTTCATACCTGTCTGAATATATAAAGGCATAACCGGGAATAATTATTGTTTCCAGCTGCCTAATTCTTTTATTGCGTTTTTGTCTTACTACTTTACGAGGTAATATGGCTTTTAGCGTATCATTTGAAAAAAAGTTATTGATCTGTTCTACTACATTCTTTTCTCTACCTGTCATACAAAACACACAATATGAATCCATTTTAACCCCCTCAAACAGTCTATGAATCAAATTTCTTTGACTGAAAGTCTTAAAGTTTATATGATTCTTATCAGCGATTAATATTGACCCATCGGTGATTAACAACTGCCAGATGCTTTTTCTACTTCATTATCTAGCTTTTATCTCATTTTTCTGTATAAACTATCATATTATTTAAAATAATATGATAGTTTATGTTTTTTATTGTAATCTAAATTAAGTTGAATGTCAATACCTAGAAATAATTCATTTAACAAGAATTAATTCCGTTTTTCGACACAATTTGACATCATTCTACAATGAATTACTTATTTTGCTATTTATACTGCATTCCTTAGTATATCGTTTGGCTCTTTTAATGGCAGTTTAATACTATTCATGTATATCGCTCCTCACAATTTTGCTAATTTAAATTTTTATAGAAAGATCTTTAAATATTATCTTTACTATCTGCACATTCAACTAAATCAAAAAGTTGAGATAGGTTAAGAATCTTAATTTCGGGGCTATACTTTTTATTTAGTGAACACACTGCTACAAGGTGATATTTATCAATTTCATATAGCTTGAAGAAACAGGAATTAAACTCGTTGCAAGTGTTTATCCCAATATTGCCGCATTCTATTTGTATTGAAAAGGAGTTAAGAAGAATTGATAACCCCTTTCCAACTGCTTTGATGTAGCTTTCTTTCAATGTCCAAAGTGTATAGAAATATCTCAACCTTTCATTGTCTTCTTTATTCATTAAATCACTATACTCAGTTTCAGTGAAGAATCGCTCGGCAATATTAAACTCAATAGGTTTTATTGTTTCTATGTCTATTCCAACAGGTTCGTTGCTTACTGCACATACTACCCAGTCGCCAGAATGTGATATATTGAAATTGATACCTCCGGGCTGCAGCAAAACAGGTTTTCCACATTTGTTATTACTAAACTTTAGTTGCGAATTTTTAACATCAAGTTTATTACATATAGCATATCTCGCAAGTAAATCCCCAAGTAAGCATCTTTGTGCATCATCAAAGAATTTGAATTTCCCGATTTTATCTCTTTTTTGGGGAGAAACAAAAGTCAAAAGGCTAATAAATGTATCCTTATTCATTTCTTTTTGTATTTTTATACCATAAACATCAACCATAAATACTAATCCTATTTCTGTAATTTCTTATTATAAAATTTTCTAAAATATAGCTTCTTTAACTAAAGATAACGTACAAAAAAAACTACATTACAAAAGTTTTGTACGCTTATGTTACCTTAGTGAATACACAAAAATTCAATTTATTCCATGTAGAATCATTTTTGCGTTATATATAACTTTATTTAAGAAGACTTAATCGGTTTAACTTCAAGTACAGGTTGGTTAGTGTTAGCATATTTAGTGTAAAAGTTTGCACCTACATTTGCTTCTGGTTCAACTCTAAGGCACAAAGAAACAATTTTATCAGATGCAAGTTTGTCATTTACTAAATTTGTTAAGTCAAAAGAGTACCAGGTTTTTTGCATACTTACTATTTGCAATGCTGCTAGGTTTGTGTTCAATGTCGGTCTATTATTCCATGTAATTTCGTTGCTTGTCCATAAGTTATCTTGAACAGAATAAATTTCTACAGGTGTTGGTGATTGTGAGTAATTGCAATATAATCTTAGTTTGGCACTAGAGCATTTTTCAAATTCCAAATCACTCAAATTAAATTTTAAGAAAACTTCCCAATTCCGGTCAGGCTCCGGAAAGTTTTGTACAATTAGCAGTTTTGCACAATCAACAATTGAATTTGCATACTGTCCATCTCTCACTTGCGCTTGTTCATCAAGATAAAAACTGTAAACTGATAAATTCTTATTGATACTAGCTTTATCCTTTATTAAATTACGAATAAAAGAAAAAAGTTCATTATTTATTGAAAAAATCTGACTAATAAAATCATTTTCTGTATCTTCACTAATAATCTTACATTTTAATGCATTTGCAATTAGTCTATTTAGTATAATTGACCGAGTTTGTAGATATTTGTCTTTAATATTATTATATTCCGACTGTTTTTCCTGGTTTTGTTTCAAAAAACTGTATGCCCGTTCAAAGACGTCAAATAACATACCTAAAGAGTTAACATAAGTTTTTCTAAGTTGACTTACATGGCTAAGTTTATTTATATTACTATAGATGCTGTTAAAATTTCTTACAAGTTCCACTAATTTGTCAGATCCTATATCTATGTTATCTAAACTATCTTTAAATAAATCTTCATAATTTTTTATTTGTGGTTTTCCGATACTTTGAATACTATAAAGTGTATTAAAATTATTGGTATTTTCCTGATTAAAAATAGTATTTGATTTTGTCCAAACATCTTGTATAATATTTTCAGTTAACACTAAGTCACATAATAGATAACTTTTTGTTAGTGATTTAAGATCATTCTCTATATGTGCATATTCTTTAATACTAACTAATGATTTTTCTGATTCATAACCGTTTATTATTATTCCGTGAGAAATATGGCGGTATTCATCATCTAGATAGCCCACATGGTAAAATAAGTAGAAGTATTTAACTAACATAAGCAAAGGATGTTGTTTGTCAATTTCAGATTTTATTATCGGAATGAATGAAGAAGGGTCTTTTATAGTAATTGGATATAAAGTAAGACCTAACTTCTGTAAAATATTATTTCTTAAAGCTAACCAATCCTTATTTTCAGCCTTACTCCAATTATTTAATATACAATGATAGAAACAATAGTAGTAGTAATTATTGTAATCATAATAACCTAAAGCTCCTGCAATCGGTAAATCAATACAATTTAGATGTGTTGCATCAAAACCATCTGCATATAAGTTAATTTCCAAACGCTTTTTCATATAAATATGATTTCCCCTCACATATTATTGATAAAAAATCTTTCATTTTTTTACAATAATAATTATATATAAAATTAAAGAAATAGTCAATACTGGTAAAGTAACATAATAGTGTAATTAAATGTAGTATTTAGTCGAATATAATCAAATTATATCAGAAATAATCGGAAAAAGTCGGAACAATATAGAATTTCTGATAACCATTGTCATAAAAGTAAAAGAAATTTATAATAAAAATAAATCTCATTGTTTCTGATTATTTGACATTTTATGCAAGCATATAGAAAAAATAAAAACAATGATACGCAAAATAGCTAAACTGTTCAAATCTAAATAACACAACATGTGGGGTAATTCATGATGTATTGGTATGTGCTTTTTACTCGAACAGGCCGAGAAGAAAAAGTTGAGCAATTTTTAAAAAAACAGTTGGATAACGATGTGTTTATGCCTTTCATACCGATGTTGCAGTTAATATTCAAAAATTCAGGACGCATAAAAGAAAAGCTTAAGCCGCTGTTTCCTTGTTGTGTTTTTATTCAATCTGGAGTAGTTGTCGGACAAGAATTTTAAAAGAGATAAGAACTAGCGTTTATACAACAGATGATATTTTTCGAGTTTTAAGATATTCAGATACAGAAATAGCATTAAGGCAATCAGAGAAACAGATGTTACTCAGTTTATGCAATGACGATTTCTGTATTGAGTCATTGTGTGGCTTTATAGAAGGAGGTAGAGTATACATAATAGAAGGTCCCCTGAAAGGTTTTGAAAGCATAATAAGAAAAATAGATAGACATAAAAGAATAGCGTCGATTGAGATTGAGTTTATGCGTGGTATAAGGTTAGTGCATGTTGGACTGGAAATTATAAGGAAGATTTAGGATGAGTAGTTTTATAAGTTACAAACATATTCGACGTGTGCAAATGTAACTCCTGATATATTTTCCAATGTAACATGGGAATTAAAAACGGATTTACAAATGTTTATGGAAAGATATTTAGAAAGGGTGACATCAGATTTTGTAAGGCTTTCTATAGGACTAAGGGCACCTCAAATTTATGAGGAAACTGCATCTATGATTATAAAAATACCAGAAGTCTTTATTAACTCATTGACAGAATATTTAAAAAAAATGTGTGAAAAGGGAAAGATTAAAAAAACGGATTTTAAATGTCTGGCTCTGACTATTTTTTCAGCAACATTTGGTTTTACATTTTTAAAAGCATCTTTTCAAGATAAACTTTCAAAAATAAAACAACAAGAATACATAAAAAAAAGTGTGGAATTATTTGTGAATGGTATTCAAATAAGAAATTAATTTTATGGTACTAACTATTCAGTATAGTACCATAAAAAATATCTTTTCATGCAAGCAAGTACATGCAATAAAAAGGAGGTCAATATATATGAAAATAACAGGTGCTGAATTATTTGTAAAAGCATTACGTAAAGAAAAGGTGAATATTTTATTTGGTTATCCTGGTGGTCAGGTAATAGATTTATTTGATGTCTTATACGCTGAAAAAGATATTGAAGTGATTTTACCTCGTCATGAACAAGGACT
>ENA-UOOK01001181-UOOK01001181.1-fermentation-metagenome-genome-assembly--contig:-NODE-1181-length-34684-cov-12.730428_pt1 | contig 34684 bp, 50 predicted proteins | sample MGYA00245777_ERZ724023 | MGnify/ENA primary metagenome ERZ724023 (study PRJEB28704, sample SAMN03018312) | fermentation metagenome | biome: anthropogenic terrestrial biome; feature: soil...
ATATTGTACCTTGCTCATCCGTTCTAAATACTTGAATACCACGATTCTGATATCTCTGTAATGTTTCAGCGTCTGGATGTCCATATTGATTGTTTTTTCCACATGAAATAACAGCAAATTTAGGTGCAATAGCATCTAACAGAGCGTCAGAATTAGATGTTTTACTTCCATGATGTCCTGCCTTCATCACGTCTGCATGTAGGTCAAGACCAGATGATACAATATCACCTTCTGATCTGCCCTCGCTATCGCCTGTGAATACGAAACTGTTATTACCGTTGACAACTTTTGCCCCTACAGACCACTCGTTCAGGTTGTCACCATAATCTACTCCTGTCCTAGGTGATAGAAGAGTAAAATCCACATCTCCCAATTTATAATTGTCCCCAGAGTGTCCTACAGTAATTTCCAATCCTTTATTTTGGATTGCTGTCAGGACATCCATGTAGGTTTGTGATGTATGTGTCTTCTCAGGCAGTATAACGTTCCCAATGTCAAACGAGTTGATCACGTCATCCAATCCGCCAATATGATCTTCATGGGGATGTGTACCAATGACGTAATCAAGTTTAGTAACGCCTTGATCTCGAAGATAGGCGACTACATTTTGACCATCGCCATTTTTGCCAGCATCAATCAGCATATCTGCATCTGGAGTGTCAATAAAAATGCTATCTGCCTGACCAACATCCAGGAAATGCACTTTCATCGTTGTTGGTAGCGGTGTTGGTTCTGGAGTAGGTGTAGCTGTCGGCTCTGGGGTTGGTGTCTCTGTAGGTTTTGGCGTAGATGTAACTTTTGGTGTAGATTTAACCTTTTTGTCCTTCTTCGGCTCTTTATCCTTTGTTGTCTCTATCTTTGCTGTTTCATTAGCCTGTTTTGAATGAGTTTCATCAGCAGAAGATGGAACCACTAAGGACACAAAAAGCAAGAGGACAGGAATTACCACCATAATCAATTTGCGCATTTTTTGAGTAAGATCAAATCGCTTTAATTGATCTGTGATTATGGGTAGAAGAGTGATACCCGCTATGAATAGAAATATTCCAGAAAATTTGAAACTCTTATCTGGAATCAAAATCAATCCATATAGTGTCAATACAATTCCAACGATCCACCTGATTGTTCTTAAAGTATTCTTTTGTTTCATAAACATTTTCCTCCCTTGTAAACTGATTATATTATACTCGTTATAAGAAAGGAAAACAATTCCAAAAGGACAAATACTATGAAATCAATGAGGAAGGAAAAGTACGTTAATTGGCTTCTAATTAAACGCCGATTTAGATGTTAAAAGCAAATGGAATATACTGGATCAATATAATATTCCTGTCACCGAAGAAGAAAAAGTAAAACATATAACTCCGTATCCGACAGGGAAAAGTCCAGAAGAATTTTTGGTTTCTTATGGCATTGCAAACGGAGGTCAATCTTATGGTGGATCAACAATCGTTTTACAAGTCAATGAATCCAAACCATGCCATGTTCCCGTATATGGGTCATATAATGAGAAAATAAGCGGAATCCTAACCGTATACAACGAATTTTTAGACGAATCTAAAAATATTGTGTGATCTAAATTTGGACAAGCAATAGAAACATACCGGTTAAAAATATACTATCGTTAAGACTAGATATTAAAATTATTTATTACAAATAAATACTATATACAAAGTCACTTTATGAGCTTATAGGTTGTATTGTATAATCCATATTCACAGCGTTACCAACTATATAATAAACATAGCCATAGTAATTTGTGAACGCTATTTCGGCGCCTGTGTCAATACTGGTAATAGTTACATAATCACTAAGAGAAGCATGCGCACTCATGGGTACTTTGCCGGTTGAAACGGAAGGAATTAGTGACACAAACGCTGCCCCATATGTTGCAAAAAATAAAAAGCTTATGACATTCCCACTAGAGTGACTATCTATGGGAACTGTTATTCTAAACTTTTTAGTGTTACCCATTGCAAACCCTTTAATAGATTGCCTGCCTAAATCGGCGTTTAAACCGTTAATTGCCCCCGGTAAGGTCTTATTGCTTGTATTAAGTGTGCTGTATGTTTTGCTTGTCAGTTTATTTAAGATCGCATCTGCAAGTTTATTATAATCAATCCGCTTTGTATCCTCTGAATCCTCTAGCAACATAATATCACTGTCAGATGGATTGTCCTTTTTTGTCAATTCTGATAAATATGTATCTGCCATAATGTTATTTTTCCTTTCTAAAATGAATTATTTTTATATATTTTATTTCTATATTATTGTCTCCGTTCTTTCACCGCCGATTTAGAGACCGTAGATTTTACGCCACAAATACAATTGCTAAAGGGGGTAAAATTAGCGACTTATTCTGAGGCATCTTGTACAGGTAACATGGTAATCCTACATCTTCACGTACAATTACCGACTGATTTCCCGATTAACGTAATAACAAATATAGCTACTCTACCACCTGTTTTTTCTCCGAAATCTGCAAAGTTTCCGACAGTAGTGCAGTACGCGGATGAGTGGAGCATATCATCAGGTGGGTTATGCTACGGATATTTAGGTGGATTGGTGGGGTTACAAGTTTCAATACCCGAGAAAAATACCAAATGGTTAGATATTTCAACGACATATTTTCGTAAAGTTTAAAACTTAAGGCCTAGCTCATTATAATCGTATAATCGTGTAATCAAAAAAGCTTGATGCAACTATGGTAACTTTGCTCCAGTTATTGCCATTAAAAGTAAAAGTGATATCATCATAGTCCGGATTAGATGTGTCAAACGTTACTATTTTATCACCAAATAATGTGTTAACATACATGTTTCTGGGGCCAGCACGTAAAGAGTAATTTACTACACCTGTGCTTACGCCAAAGTTACCATTGAAACTAGCCATATATAAGAATACATCAGTCTTGATTACACTTTTTGCAATTCTAATCGTAATAGAACGATATGATTCGGAACTTATTGAAAAAATCTTTTTCGATAAATCGGCGATAATCAATCTGTTTTCCCAATTAGTAAGTATTTTCCCTTCTTTGTCATTAATTTCTTTTTATCCTTTTTGGTAACAAGATACATAAGTGTTCTTGTGCCAAACTGGCCGATATATGTTGCACCGCCCAATCCGGAATCGTCATTTTTCACGGTTATACTATATCCTTGCCCTGCATATCCGTTAGATGTTTCTGATTTTCTATACCATGAAAACCATGTAAATGGATAACTCTTTGTAACCTCTTCCCCCGCCTTATATACATGTGCTGTCAACGTTGTTGTTCCATTTCCATTATCTGCATAGGTGACGTTGTACATCAGTATCTTGTCCGATACGCCGTGCAATTGATTCTGTGTGTCTGTGATATCTGTCTTAATGCCGTCTACACTTGTCTGTATTGTAGTTACGTGCTGATTAGTTTCAGCAACAGCATTCTGTACACCTTTGATATCTTCTGCTAAGCCTTCTGCATCCGTCAAAACTACAAGATTCTGGCTGTCCAGTACATTCTGACCACCACTAGCATAGAGCGTAACTTTAATGGATTTTACATCTTTGCCCTGTGGTGTATAAACTTTCGTTGCTTCATCTTTAGAGGATAAATAGGTCTGTGTAAAGGTTTCTCCGTTACTGCTTTCTTCTACCTTAAATCTCCCGGAATATGCTTGTACCGAATTGCCATCATTATATTGACCTGTGAGCGTTATATTTGCCGGAATAAGCGTTCCATTTTGCTTTCGGACAATCGCTAAAGTGGATGCCTTTAAACTGTAGGAAACGCCTGTACGCCCATCCAGAGCCTTACTAATACTGAATCGTTTGACAAGCCTTGTTTTCTCATCATCTGGATTAGCACTGTAAGATGCTTCAATGTCAACATAGCCGTCATTTACGGTTAAATTAGACACTTGATAAGTATGTGTTGCGTTGCTCCATACACCTGTCAATCCTGTGGATGCAGTAACTTTATAAGTTGCATTGTCAGATACATCTAAATCTCCGAGATACACATACATGGTGGTTCTACAATTGGTAAAATCACCACCGCTGCCATCTGCATTTGTGTGTACAACATGGCTGTCATTACTGAGAACCGCCGATATACTATCCAGTGATGAGATGCCGTTAATTGCTTCAATCGCCTGATCTGCTGTGTTCTGTGCTGCTTTAACGCTATTTGACATCTGTGAAAACACCATATCAAGTGATTGCTTTTTATCATCAAAGTAGATTAGGTTTGATTTTATGGTAGTATCACCGTTGTTGATCTCTGTGACAACACTGTTGATATCTAGTTTACTTCCGGCTATGTTTGCGTTGTCTGCAACCATGCTGTCCTTGATAATAGGGTCTTTAATGGCATCCGCTGTCAGTCCTAGAGCATTCCACATGATCTTGCCATTAGCATCTGCAACGTAATAATTAAATTCTCCATTTGCATCTTGTCCGGCTTGCATACGGATATTACCGTCTTTATCTTTCCACTGCTGTGTATTACCGGATATTTGTACCCCACCGTCTTGAGAACCAATCATGATTTGGTCTGTGTATATCCGGCCGGAAAGTAACTCTCTCACATTGGCTATATCTGCAAGTACAGAACGGATAACCGCTGTGTCAATGACCGCATTTTGTGATGTCAAGTGTATATTCTGAATATCTCCTATTCCGGCATTCCCGGATAACAGAGATTTGATATTTGCTGTGTCTGCATCTAAGATACCAATATCAGCTTTGGCGGCATCCAAATCTGTTACTGTTAATTCTTTGAATTTTCCATAATCTACATCCAGATTTTGTATATGTGCGTCTACTGCATTTAAATTCTTAATTGTCGCAAACGTAATATTCGCTGTCTCAACGTCTAATTTATTTGCAATAGCATGGTCTATCAATGCAAGTTTGATATTCCAACGGTCCTGTGCTTGTACGTTAGGACCCTTAAAACCTGTTTCTTGTTCGGATTCAGATTTTCCGACCGCTTGTATTGTTGTTTTGATACCACCGTCATAATCTTGTGTCAGCATCATAACTGGCACTTTAAAACTTTTCCCTTTGCGGTCTTTCACTGTAATGATATCCCAAGGGTCTATACGTGGGTCACCGAGGAACCCAACTTGTCCCGGCATGTAAGAATAGTTTTTAAGGTTATTCCATACACCATTGAGCATTGACTGTGTCATAAATGGATTGGAGAAACTTATCTCCCTGATTCCACTTCCAACACTGATTGAGATATCCTCTCCTTGCTCGTCTTTGCCTGTATAACACGTTATTTTTTGTAATTGGAACAAGTAATCATTATGCTTAAAAGAATCGTAGTAGCGGTTATCAGCGACTGTGTATTCGCTATCTGTGTAGGTCTTAATCTCAACTTGTCCTGATCTATTACAAATAGCAAATCCGCCATACATTTGTGATATATATGACAGTACTTCTCTGCACGTATATCCAACTGGTTTTTTCATGCTGATAGATGTCAAGCCGGATGTTATAACCTGAACATTTGTAATCGTGCTGATTGCATTTAAAATAGCGACCGTATTTGTTGTATCCGGCAAACTCAAAAAACATGGTTTTTCCATTCTCATCATACGGTCATAAGCAGTCACCCTTGAAAACTCTTCATCAGCTTGTGGCTTTTCACATGTAAAGAATCCCATTGGGATATATTGCATACTGTCATTGACTTCAATACCGATCTTTAATTGTATTTCGTGCCCCTCAAGCAACACATCTGTTGCAATACTCAAGTCTATATATTGTGATACCGCTGAACCAATAGAAAAATCAGATTCACTGTTCGAGCCGCCATTAATTGTAATACTCTTGATGCCATCTGTGATATCAGTCTTTCCATCAACAGTTATCAGAGCACGGAACATTCTAGTGTCTTGCTGTAGAACCTCTTCAATATCTTTATTTACTTGATACATACAACAGACACCTCACTTTCTTTCTTATTCGGTCATTAACTCCAATACTGTCACTTCATGTATGGACAGGGAATCAAATTTATCACTGTCGCAACGCTCTAAATCATCTAATGTGACGGTTTGGATATCAATATCATTCTCTATTTCAAGTAATTCGGTTACTTCGCTTGTATAGGATTTCTGGGCTTCCTCATTCGGAAATATGTATCTGTTATCTTCAATAACCGGATTGTCATTTTCATCTTTTTTTGCATATTGTTCTACAATTTTATTTCTTTCAGCTTCATAGGCAGTCGCAACTGTCTCCATAGCTTTCATGTTTTTAGTAATCGAAAAACTTACCTTGATAGGCAACTTTTTATTCTGTAATTCTGACAAACCATTTAAAAATGTAATTACCTGAGTATTAGTTAGTTTCATCTTCAATTCCTCCCATATCTGTTTCTGGTCCATCTGTTATCTGTGACATTCTCTGATCTTCTAAGTCATAGATCATATCGTCAAACTGTGCCATATCAGCCCGGCACTCTCTCCTGTTGGCATCATATAAATCCATATCAGTGATATTTTTATTAACCGTACTTGAGCCATTTTCCGGAACTTGACCGGTCATGAATACTGCAGGCTTTCCGTCTATCAAAGACTGATAATTTAATGTTGTACTTTTTGTACCTTTAAGCATTACTGCTCCTCCCTATTTCTCAATGAGATCAACCTTTACACCTACATATGTTTTAAATCCGTTGTAATAGCTATAGACCGGATATGATGGTGTTCCGGCATAAAACCTACGAGTGATTCTTGAGTTAGTGGCCGGGTCTGTAAAAGTCGCATTAAAAAAAGCAGGCGAAACAGCTGAATCAACAACTGCTGCCTGACTTCTTGTCAATGGAATAAATTCACAGGTTAACTTATATTTAATTGCCACCAAGTCCCCTATCACTTCACCATTGGCTGCTCGGCCTGTATTAGCAGACCAAACTTTTTCTCTTGTTATTGTAAGTCCATTTGCCTTTAGTGGCGGCATAGTAACACCGCCAATTACTAATGGGTCTGTCATATATACCGCCTTTCTTTAAAATTCAAAATTAAAAGGGAATGGCAACTTCCCAGATGATTTTACACGTTTTGTAACTTCTTCAATAATAAAATCTGTAATCTGCTTATTACCAATCTGTATATTGACTACTGGTGCTTGATTGTTGTTATTATCTGAATGAGCATTGCTAAATACTTTATCCATTCCGTCAACAACTGCATTTTTAATAGCATCTGCAATAACGGCATTGTTGGCTACTGCATTTTTATTTCCGACTTTACCAACCATTTCTGGATTTCCAAACTCATTCATTCCCCATATTTCACCAGTTGGGAAACCACCTTTTTTATACCAGTCAATTCCAAACTTCGGTGTAGAAAACTCAATACCACCAATTGAATGTTGTGTTGATGACATATTAATGTGCGGTAATGGAATATGGAAATTTGAGAATCCATCTGCAAAGTTTTTAATTGCATTTCTTCCTATTTTCCATAACCCTCCGAGTTTATCACTGATTTTACCCGGCAAACTAGTAAATTCCTTTGCGATATTCGAAACAGCAGTTCCGGCATCGCGTTTCATACCTGCCCAATCACCGGAAAGGATTTGTCCTATGACACCCCAATCACCACGTGTGTCATTCTCAGTTTTGTTCCATGCTTTTTTGACCGTATCTGCAACTCCGCCGAACTTTTCATTGGCTTTTGTTTTTAACCCAGACCATGTGTCATTTACTTGTTGACTTACGGAATCCCATGTACTTTTAGTATCTTTTTTTGTTTCTCCCCACCAGTTTGATGCTGAATCATGGATGTTCTCAAATGTTTCAGAACCCCATTTTTTTAGATTTCCCCATGCGCCACTCATCTGATCGCATACAGAATCCCAAGTAGCCTTTGAATTTTTTTTGGTTTCATCCCACCAACCAGAAACGGATTCATATACTTTTTTAGCAGCATCTTTGATCTCATCCCAATGAGTGATAATCAATCCAACACCAATCGCAACACCGGCTATCAAAGCACCTGTAGGGCTAAAAACAACAGAACCGATAGAATCTAGACTGGAACTAACTTTAGCTACTGCTTCTGCAATAGCAGGTGACATATCCATTAATGGTCCCATAAATTTTGCAACTTCTGATGCAATGGTAAACCCTTTAAATAATGCTTTAATAGCAAGTAATCCAGAACCAAGTGCTAGAATAACCTTTCCGTCTTTAGTGTCAAACAAGCCAGATATAACACCGCTAAATGCTGTCCAAATGATATCCAATAAAGTGCTTGCAATGCCTTTCCAGTCTATAGAACCAAGAAATTCACCGATATCTCTACCGATTTGTTTCCAGTCGGTATTCTGCACAACTTCATTAATCGTACCAAGCAAATTCATTGTAAGATCACTTAAAGATTTACCCAATCCAGCCCAGTCTGTGTTGTGAATGAAATAATTGATTCCGTTATAGAGATTTTTAGCAATATCATTCCAATGAACCGTATCGTTAAAGTTATTTAAAATATCCCTAAGCCCATTAAGCCCACCAGACAATACACGACCAATAGTAGTAAAATTAACTTTTTCAAAGATACCATTGATTCCATCACCGAACTTCTTACCCATAAGAGCATAATTAAGTCCGGGGTCTTTTTCACCATTACCGTTGAAAAATCCGTCTAAGATATTCCAGATAATCATGAATTTGTTTCCAAGAAAGTTTCCGATATTCTCAAAGTTTACTTCGGTAAAAATTCCATTCACACCTGTTGCAAATTTAGCACCAAGATTCTTCCAGTTAATGCCCTCAATTAATAAATTAAGCGTATTGATTATCGTGTTAATTCCTGCGCCAACAGTTCTACCCATTAAGTCCCAATCAATGTTATCAACAAGACTATTAAAGGTACGTGTAAACGCATTGCAGAAATACGTGATCTTTGGCCCGACATTATTCCAATTAATGGCATCATAAACTTTCTGCATTCCTTTATTGAACCCATCAGCTATGATTTTGCCTAGCCCCTCCCAGTCTTCACGTTTGATTGCATCACGCATTTTTTTAGCAAAAGCACTGATCTCTTTATCTATCGGAACTGTAGTAAACATATCAGCAGGCGATACACCAGTGTATTTTGATGTTCCTGGTGTTTCTGTGTATGTAGTAGGGTCTTTTGTATTGTCATTTAAGACATTTAATTCATCAAAGCCCATAATTGTGCGCTTTAACTCTTTGACAGCTTTATTCGCTTTTTTAGTGCCTTTAGTAGCTCTTGTACTTTGATCTTCAAGAACTTTACCGTAATCCTGATATACTTTCTTAGCTTGAACAGCGTATTTCTTTCCTGTAAGTGCTGCAAAGAATTGACCAACTGCATTTAAGGCTTTAGAGATCATTTCTATGAAGACACTTAAATATGGTGCAACTACATTAACAATAGGTGCGAACGCTACTGCAAATGCGTTTTTGAGCATTAAAAGAGCAGATATGATACTTGATATGCTCTTGTTATATTCTCCGCTGTATTGAACTAGGTTTTTACTTCCCTCTGCTATTGCAGTTTTAATACTAGAAATAAGCTGAAACACACTAGAATACAATACAGACATTCCGATCATATGGCCGATTGAAGTCTTCTTCCCTGCTTCTTTTTTGAATCCAAGTAATGATTTAAGAGCATTTCCAATTTCTCTTTGAACAGGCTTAAAAGCATTCCCAACTTTATTTCCAAACTTACCTATGGATGAATCCATTTTGCCGAATAGTTGTTTTCCGGCATTAGCAAATTTTGAAAATTTAGCCAGCTGTTCTTTTGCTTGTTTCGCTGAATTTCCTTCTGCTTGTAAACCTTTTTGTGATTCCTGTGCAGACTTATTTAACTCTTTATTATTTGTACTTACTTTGGCTTTTTCACGTGCTAAATCTTGCATTTCTTTAGCAGTCATACTAGCCGCCTTACCTTCACCAGATAGGGCTTGATTAGATATTTTTGCTAACTCTTCGAGATACTTTTTCTGCTCTTTTTGAGCAAGTAACATCTCTTGCATTTGCTCATAAGCATCATCAAAATCATTATCACCGAATGACAGCCCCTGATCTGATAAGGATTTTAGTTCTGATTTTAGGCTTGACACATTGACTTCAAAGTCCTGTGTGTCTGATATAGTACCTTTAAATTCACCTGATAGATCGTTAAGTGATTGTGTCATTGACACAATTCCGCTATCATCTACTTTTGGCTCTATATCCGGAAAATCAAAATTATAATCGTTAGGGTCAGGCTCTTCAAACTTTATAGGAATTGGTTCATCTGTGAATCCTTTTTCATTCAAGAGTTTCATTTTACCTGAATCTTCCCAAAAGTTTTTAGGACGATTGGCCGATTGGATAGCTTGCAATTCAAGTAGTTTTTTCTTGTATGAATCTAATTCGTTTGTAGCCCTTACGATATCATAGGAAAGACTTTTAAACTCTTGTGAATCCTTATTTATACCGAATGTCTCTTTTTTATCTTTCCGAGCATTCAAAGTTTTTAAACGATTCTCAAGTTTTCCTATTTCTATCTCAACGTCTTTGATGTTGTTCGTATCAACATTGATTTTACCTATGTCTTTGATGCTTTTCATAAAGTCTTGATATGCGACTTTGGCTTTCTTAACCTTTCCAGTACCAAAGTCTATATCTTGCTTTGACGCACTAGTAAGAACGGTACGAACATCTTTTAAAGCATTTTTTAGATCATCTAATTGAGATATAGCTTTTTTTGATTCTGTTTCAACTAAAATCTCAAGAGAATCTATCTGGCCGTTATCAGCCATATGTGTGTCCCTCCTTTTACTTTTCGGTGCGACCAAAGTTTGCTTGCATAACCATTAATTTACTCAAGAACAACTGTCTTTCTTTTTCCTTTTGCTCTTCTGGAATATTCTCTGGTTTCGTTTCATTTTTGTTATAAGACACTGGTTGATTCGGATACTTTGTTTTCCTGTCAAACATAGAGCCAAGAACCAACATCATATATGTGCCGATATTCCATGCCAAAAAATCAAGATCTTTATCTTTTTGTTCTCTTTTCTTTTCACCATATTTAAAATACCTTGACAGCTTTTTAGGTGTGGATTTCCAAAATATATCCATTGGAATCTCGTACTTCACTGCCATAGGTATATAGATTTCATAAATTATTTCTGTGAAACTTTTGTACTCTTTTTGTGATCCTGTGGAATCTGTATTTTTTCTGCCTTTTTCTTTTCTTTCAGGCTTTTGAAAAAACCCGATTCATTCACCGCTGTCATAATTTCTGTAAAGAGAGTTCCAAGATCTCCCCCACTTAAAAGATGTGCTTGCAATTCTTCTCCCGCTTCATCTTCTGAAACATTCTCAATCCATGCGATAAATCCACGAATCATAGTAATTGTCCTAGGATTTTTTTCATCTGCACCTATCAGATTGACACCTTTATCTTCAAGATCACACATTGCATTCATGTCTAATTCTGGAACTGCATATTCTTTACCATTAATTTTCATAAATATATTTCCTCCCTGAAACCTTGTTATAATTTAATTTGTTATCTTTGCCTGACCGATAAAACCCCGACCGACAACAGCTTGTTCAGCCGGGGGAATTATTCCCCCGAATCACCAAAATCAACTTTGTCATCAAGCCCGACATACTCATTGATCGTTAGAGAAATAGGTACTGTTAAAGCACCATTCTGTTCAATAGACGGTAAGGGAATTTTTTCACCCGGAGTAGCTACAACAAAGAAACCTTTAGAAACACCGGGAATAAGTACTTCATACCATGTGCGCTTACCGGAATTCTTCGCTGTCTTAGAATCATCAATCATTTTCATTAATTCTGTGGCACGCTCTTCGCTGAAATTAAATACCGGGGACCATGTACCGCCTGTATCCTGTCTTCCCTCTGCATACTGTGTAATCTTGTCTTCCAGTGCTGATACGTCAATCTGTTCGGATTCAAGATTGATTTCTGGAATTGAATTACATCTCTTTAACTGTGTAAAAGTGTTTGGTTTTGTTCCAGGAGTAGTTTCAATGCCGTACCCAAAAGTAATACCAAGACTTGTTAAATCCATACCTTTTTCCACCTTTCTTTACATAAAAAAAGAAGTCCTTTAAAGGGCTTCACCATTGCCTAATAGCCTTGTATATCGGCTTGTTACGCGTTTTATAGATTGTTGTGAGTTATCCATAGGTGTCGGACCATAAGTACGTCTAAACCCCATGTTAAGCATTTCTTGATGCGCTAAATCATCTATGCCATACGCTTTAATTAATGCCCCGGCACCATCTGCATAAGAATCTGTCTGTATTGTTACATTAGCATGTGTTTCGTTCCCCTCTGTATCAGTTCTCATTGTTGGATATCCAAGTAATTTAACCGAAAAATATGGAAAATCCGAAACCTCTTCTGTGGTGCTCATAGATGAATTGTCACCGACTTTCGGATAGACTGATTTTGCAAGCCTATCAAAAATATCATAGATTGGATTCTTTATAACATCCAAGGCAATCACCTACTTTCCTTTTTCTGCAAACACTTCACTCGCTATCTTTGCAATTTCCATAGACAATTCTTGTGCAGTCTCATACATAAAAGGCCTTGATGGCATTCCGCTTGTGTGGTGCCATGCACCATCACGATAATAATTCCAACCACCATTACCATGTTCATTGATGTCATATCTCCATCCGACAATTGAAACGTCAGGATGAGGATTGCTCTTGCCTTTAACTCCTGTACCAAACTCGACATATGCCGCCCACGGACAGCCAGTATAAATCTTATAAGATGCACCATCTTGTAGTACATCACCTGATCTGACTTGCATGCTGCTTAGCAACTCTGCAGTGTATACGGCATCCTTTTCTGATATCTTAAATTTTGCAATATGTACACCGTCTGTAGCTAATCTCTTTGCAAGTTTTTTAGTCTTTTCGACTATTTCTTTTTGGTAATCCTCAATCTCTTTAATTGCCTTATCTATGCCTTCGGGACTTAGCTTGCAGTGAATTACCTTGCTCATACTTATACCCTCTTAGAAATACCATATCGAGCGACCAAACCGACTTGTGTATCTATTACTTTTTTAACAATATAATCTGGCTTTGTCACAGGTTCGCCAAATTCTTCTTTTAGCTTTAATTCACCTGAATCATCAACTTGTGGAATATTATCTACAAACAATAGTTCATTTTCTGTAAATTGTATTTTATGTTTATTGTATACAGTAACTTCACGGTCATAATCTGGAACAATTCCGGCACCAATTTCTTGAGGTGTTCCGGCTGTTGCTGATACACTACACTGATACAAAACAGGTTTACTATAAGCGTCATACTTTTCGCCAGTGTTTTTCCCATCTATCAGAATAGGTTTCTTATCTACTTTGACCGACCATATTTTTTGATTCTGTTTTTTTCTTCCACGCATTGATAATCACTTCCCTTTACTATAAAAATAAAGATTGTTCCACTTCCCTACCTCGCACCATGTGGTGGAACCCCTACGGCAAATGAGGGAGGACGCACTTGCCATGCACCGTCTTTATTTCAAATGAATCTTGCTATCGGTATGATGTTCGCATACAGTTCCGATTCATTAATAAATGATACCGATACATTGTTCTCAGAATGGGATTTCTCACCCTCTGTACCTTGTCTGTTCCAAGCATTCAAAACCGCATAAATAATTGTACCGTAATAATTTTCCAGATCATCAAGAATCATTGTTTCGGAATATTCAGATGGATAATTACGATACTTTTTTACGTTGTCTATTGAAAGCTTTACGAACAGGTTTAATTTATTTTCATCATCTGATGTGATATCATCTTTGAGTAGCGTCTTAGCGTCCTCTAATATCCTGTCATTTAATGTTTTTGTTTCTGCCATTTTCATACCTCCTTATTTTTTCGGAGGTCTACCACGTCTTTTAGGCTGTTCCGTATTTGTCTCAACATGAGCAGGCTTTTTATATTCCTCAAATCCGCTCTGTTTGAAAGCAGCAACTTGTACCGGATTATCAACTTCAAAGACTAGGTTTCCTTTTACTAACTTCACTAAAATTTTCCTCCCTTGTGTTACGATTACTTATTCTTCAACCGTTACAGTGACAGCAGATGTGGAATTATCAGATAGCGTCATAACTCCGCCTGTGATTTTACCGTCTGCGTCTGTTGTAAGCGAAAGGGATTTTAGACTTTTACCATCAGTGCCTTTAGGCCCGGTTGTCCCTGTCTCGCCCTTTTCACCTTTAGCACCGTCCTTACCGGGTGGGCCTTGTGGCCCTACCTGATTCGTTTCTGCTAATAACTGCAACTGATTCATGAGTTCCGCTGTAATTACATCTCCAATTTTCCATACATGTTTGGGGTCTGCCATATAAAAATCAATCTCCTAACTGTGTGCGCGTTTACTGTGTTATAACTGCCTTTTCGATAACCCCCGAACCGACAATTGGCTGTTCGTCAGCCGGGGGTGTTATTCCCCCGAACCGACCTTATTTACAGCGATTGCATTCTTTTTCTGGTTCAGAACGAAAGCGTCAAATCTTACACGTCCCTCAACAAGGAAGCCAGAGATACCAGGTGCATCAGAATGAATCTTATATTCAGTCAACTTAACAGGAGCGGGCATAACGATAGGATTCGTAATAATAACATCAACACCGGCCGGGAAATAAGACGTAGGTGCTTTAATTACCGGAATATCATCAATAGTACCGATCTGACCGTTCAGAGCAATTCTAGTAGCAAGATCACCCATTTTAGTGAACGCAGAATCAAGTTTAATCTTGTTGTAAAATGCCGGGGTCACAATTGCAACTCGTCCACCCTGTGGGGCTTTCGCATCATCCAATTTCTCTTGCAAACCAAGGAAAGTTTCATATGCATTATCTTTCGTAGTTGTCACGTTTGTCAGATGAGAAGGATTCACACCCGCAACGATTTTGGAAATTCTGTATGTATCAATCCCCGGAATTACTACCTGAGAAATTTCTCTTGCCAGTGCAGTTCCAGCTACCATGGTTCCCAGAGTATCCTGTACGGATTTCTGGTCGATTGTAAATGTAAAGGACTTGTCTTGAGTGAGCATCATGCTCTGTACTTCATTCTCAAGCTCATCCGGTGCGCCATAGCGGTTAGAACCAGACAGTTTATAGTCAACCCAATCTTTTACCGGAATAGAAAATACTTTAATTGCTTCTACTCCAATCCAGTCATAAGAGTTATTGATAACACCCTGTGTAAGAGCACTCTGTGTAAATGCTTCATCAACAAGTGGAGAATATTTATCTGCATAATTAATAGCCATAATTTATACCTCTTTCTTTTATAAAAATTAATATCCCTTTAATCCCTTTTCGAATCCGGAAACAAAAGGGTCTTTTTCATTGTCATCATCTTCATTTCCACCTTGCGGTTCAGGTCGATTTCTTAACCATTCCTGTTCGGCTTCTTTGATCTTTAGTTCCTGATTTCTTTGAATATTGGAATTGACAGTTTCTTCGTCACCCTCCAAATCCGCTTTTGCCGTAGCAGCCGCTAATTCTTCGGTCATTCCCAATCGCATGTAGTTTTTTGTTTTGGTGCTAAGAGCGATCTTATCTTCCAGACTTTTCACATAGGCTTTGTGATTCTCTTCCGCAATCTTCTTTTCTTCGGCTTCTTCTTCCTCAGCGGTCATTTTTGCTTTTAATTTCTTTCTTAACTCAGCAGTTTCAGAAGCGGCTTTGTCAAAAGAATTTTTTAGTTTTAACTTCTCGGCTCTTTCCTGTGCAAGCTGTGTTGACAAGTCTTCAATAGATGGTTCATTTGTCTCTTCATTGTTTTGGGATGTGGTATCAGGATTGGTATTTGTTTCTTTTTCAATTTCCTGATTTCCATTTTTGTTTAATTCATCTGCCATAACTGTCATTTCCTTTCTGCGTTTTTTAGACTTCTCTGTCTGATAATTGTTTTTGCGTTTTAGACACTTCTCTGTGCTTGTTGCGTTTTTTGATAAGGGAGATTTCTCTATCTCCCGCTTAAATTTAAGCAATAAAAAACAGATCTATCGAAATGTCTCGATGCATCTGCAATTCACTATCATTTCTGGTGGTGCGCCTAAGGAATCATCCATAGGGAACATCATTTTGTAACCACCGATATTGAATGGTTCGTTAATTGGCCTGATTTGTCCATCGGCAACATAATGCGCTTTTCTGGTTTTTTCATCTCTATGTGAGTGCCACACATGATATCGGTATCCGTGCTTATTGGCATTGTCGCTGTTTTTATGGTTATACATCAATTCTGATTCATTGAGCGAAATGTCCTTTGCTCTAGTGGGCTTAAAAGCATTATTAAGGCTGCCACGTTTCCAATTAACTGTAGTATCAATAATGTCTTTTGCGAAATTCTTAGAACGCTGTGTGCCCCAAATATCAAAGTCACCAATCAATGTAGCTTGTTTATAAATCTCTTCTAATTGGTTAATATAGACATCTGCCATAACTGCGAACATTTCCGGGTCAACATCATATGATACTTTCAGCTTGTTAAAAAAGGGAACTAACAAAGTGTAAAATCGCTTTGCCGTTCTCTCTCTTCTCTGTTTTTCGTCTTCTGGTATATCTATTGTGCTAAAATATAATTTATTGATTTCATCAAATCCGAATATTGTAGGCATTTATATCACCTACTTCCCTATGACCGGGCTATTGCTTGCCTGATCTGACAAATCCTGATCATCAAGATTCTTCTTTATGTCCTCTGTAAACTTGTCTGTACCCTCTTCTTGCGGCTCCAATGTGTTAGGGGCATCATTCTTTATCTTGCTATCCTGATAGTCCTCTATACGCTTTTTAGAATCATTCCAAACTTGCTGTGGGTCGCTGAACAGATCAATAACCTTAAGAGCGTCTCTGCCGTCAACCATATTATTTATAAGAGTTGCATAAGCATTGACTTTTGTTATCATATCGTAGGTTTTATTGCGTTTGAACTGTGGTTCAATGTCAGATATTTTTAAGTCTCTCAACGGATTGTTAGCATCCAAATCGCCAGACTTATTTATTATTCTAAGAATCAGCCTTAATTCTCGCATTCTTGCTTGCCTGATAATCTGCGATTCCTTACATGCCGCAACTTCCGCAGCACTCCATCCAGAACTCATACTCATCGCTGAACCTGTTGAGCCACCACCCGGCTCACTTCTCAATGGAACATCACACTTCTGCAATATCGTATCTCTACGTCTCTTAATATCATTTGTAATACCAGAATAGTCAAACTGAACTGACATTGGCTTGATATTGGGTTTCTTGCCATTTGCATCACCATGTGGAGGTGTCTCGGTACTTATCCAATCACCAGATTCTGGCTGTTGAACATTTCCTTCATCATCTTTGGGAAATTGAATATCATTCGCCCACCATAGCGTCTGAGTCGTCTGCGTTACTTGATTAGAGAAGTCAGAAACAAGAACATTCAAAGCATTCATATCACTTAATTGACGCTCAAAACATCCCATTCTGTCATAGGACCGGATATATTCTATTATTGGAATCATGCCCCAAGGGTTCATCTCTCCTGACCGAGATCTTTCAGTAAAATATAATTTTTCTGTTGGATTTCCGTTTATCATTCTCGGCGATAGTTTTACCTCATATCGTAATTCATCTGTAAAACACGTATATAGCGTTTGTCCGTCTTTAGTGGTTCGATACATAACACCAAGAACCGGACGTTGCGTAACGTCATTTGCGTAAACGACAAAGGTATGCAGTGGATTAAGTGTATACAGATCAAATACGGAACCGCCATCATAATCATGCTTCATATCAACGTATCTGTATCCGATACCTACAATTTCAATATATCTTGCCAAATCCTGATCTTTGGAAAAACATCCCTCATCATCCAACATTTCATTGAGCATCCCAACAGCATTATCATCCTTGTCACTGTTGGAATTGTTAAGGTCCTTACTTCCGCGCTGAGATAATGTAATCGGATTTCCCCAATTATATCCGAGCTTAAATTCTGTAATCTGATTAGCAACATTATCCACGATCTTGTTGTTGACATCTTTCCGAATGTTCTTCTCGCGATTTAGAATCGGCTGATTGCCTTTCTCGTAACTCAAAAGTAATTTCATATCAGCGACATTGGCATAGTGGTATGGCAGTGAATCTTCAAGGACCTTGAATACTTGATTTGCACTCATTATCTCTGTTATGTCTGTGTATATCTTTTTTCTTCCCATCTGTTCCATTGTCATTCACCACCTTTCTGTTGTCATTGTTGAACGTACATCCGCTTGAGGTATTATGATTATGTGTTATCCACTTTTTATCTCTGAAATAAATTTTCATATTTTCACACTCAAAAAAAGCATCACTCGGACTTCCATTTCCGGGCAACGCTCTTTTATGTCAAATTTTTATATACTTTTTTACAATACCATTATATCACATCTATTCTGGTAATTGTGGTACACGTGTCCTATTATCAATCTTTGTGTAATTTACTCATGAATCTATCAATCTTTTTTCCAATCGCTTCTCTTGAATAGCACAATTCATCTGCTATCTCCCGGTCTTTCATTCCGTCTATGTATTTCATTTCAAATATCTGTCTCATTTCCAGATCGTCTATGTTTTCTATAAACTTTTCAATTTCGATCTGCATAGTTTCGGCAATTTCTTCATTCGCTTTGATATCAATTAATAGTTGTGCCCTCTGTGACTGTTTCTCTTTATCACATTTCATCCCAATACCAGAAACAACGAAATGTGCTTCTGCATAGGGAAACTGATTCATGGAACCTTTTACAACGCCATGCTCTGTGACTTTCAGAAATTCAGAGACACGTTTCTTTTTTTTACGTAGTCTTTCAATTTCTTTTTGCAAGTAAATATATTTTGAAAGGTATTCTCTTGTTATTTCCATTTTAAGCCCTCCTAGAATGGTGAATGCATAATTGTAGTCTTGACTGTGAAACCGCCCTCTATGAACCGCTCAAGCTGTACCAGACCATCAGGAGAATCATCATGTTCATTCTTGCCAATCTGAACAAACATGCACAACTCATCTACAGCCTTGTTGTATTCGTCAGTACGCATATAACGTTTTGTTTCTTGATCATCTTTTCTCTTTAATCTCTGTAATTCATAATTCGCTTTCAAGAAAATAAATCTCCGTTTGATATCACCAGAATACTGAATGATTTTTGCCATCTTAGCCATAGTGTTTGGGGCTTTTGTACTTGTCACACTGCACTTGTATCCATCTTGTTCCAAAAGCTCATCTATCTTATCAGCGTACATATTACCGCCGTTATTAGCTTCAAAATTGATCTGCTGAATTTCATATTCTTTTATTTTACCTGCGACTAATGGTAGAGTAGTTTCTTTCGGTCCTGCATTGAATATCCAATCAACGATGTAAACGTCACCGTTCTCGTATTCAAACCCAATAGGCATGGACAATGAATCACCACCACCCCACGCCACATCACACGCACTTACAGCCCTCACAAATCCACTTTCTGGTAATACACCATTAAAGAATCGTAAATCATCTTCTGGGAATAACAATCCTTCTCTTACGAATGGTCTCTGCTGGTATTTTGCCATCCATTCATTTTTATCAAGTCGGTCTCTCATATCCAGATAATATTTTGTTGAGAATCCGCAGCCATACATATAATCAAAATTTGATTCATCATTTTCATTTAATGCAGGGATTTTTCTAAACCGGTAATTTTTATCATTCTTATGCTCTTTTTCAACACGGCCTAATGGGTCTATGACATTCCATCTTGTACCGACCATTAATTCCCTGGCTCCATCTTTTTTACGGTCTACAAGGATATTTAAATAGTCCTGATACCTATTCTCTAATCGCCTAGGGTTTAAAGATTCTTCACGGTCACGGACTAAATCATCCACATACAAATATCCATCAGGTGATATATCTACAGCACCTGTCCATGTTCCTTCAATTCCTCGACAAGTCAGAGTTGCAAATCTATCAGGGTCACCCAATGTGATTTCTTTCTTTTCTGCTGATTTATTTGTAATGTTTCCGACTTCTGGAAATATTTCATGAAACGTGTATTCCTCTGTATTAATCAAATTAAGCATTTCACCGTAAAATCCATCCGCTAATATTCCGGAGTGTCCGGACATAGCATTGTGGCTGTTAGGACGCTTGCCCAGTATCCATGATAAGAAAAATATACACAGAGTGCTCTTGCCCACGCGGCTTGCAAGAGACAATCCATAGAACTCAATTGCCCTATCTTCCAAGTCCTGCAAATCATTTACAACTGTCTTTAATGTTTTCTGTCTCGGCAAGTAAAATCTCTTTCTGGGATCTCTGTTCTTCTCCATGTAAATCAAGTATGATTCAAATTTATCCCTTGATTCGAACAGCAAACACTGATAATACAGATCAAGAAACTTTGGGTCTTTTGTATCACTTGTCAATCTAACAGCCCATTGTTTTACAAAACCAGATACCTTATAGCAATATTCTTTTTCGTTCGGATAATCTTGTTTCATGTACTGTGCAGATGATAATAATGCAAGCAGCACTTTATATTCTGGTCTCGTTCCTAATCGCTGTTTTAACGCATTTATCCTTTTTTGATGCTCAATTAACTGCATAAAAATAGAGAACCTCCCTACAGTGTAGTTATGGCTCTCTCATGGCTCTATTTAAATATTTACTTATATGAATTGCATAACGCTTCATATGCGTATGAAAGATTAGACACGCTTTCTGAAATTATGTTGTCAGATGTGTTTATAGAGGAATCAGTAATATCACTTAGGCACAAGTCTATTGCATCTATAATTGACTCTTTTACTTCTTCTACACGTTGCTGTGCATTATCTTTTTCAGTCATTTAATTATCTCCCTATCCTTTTATCATACTATCAATTGAATCAAGCATTATTGACCATGCCAGACAAGCTGTAGAACTACGATATATTCCTTTGAAATAATAATAACATCCTAATATTAGCGCAATTGTGCTTGATACAGTAAGTATTATTTTTATAGTATATTTTATAACATCTTTCATCTCACATCTCCTCTGCATTACTCCATGATCGTTCTGGAATACATACATTAAACTCTTTCTTGCAATTACTTCCTTTACATTTTAGAGATAAATTATGTATAACAGTTTTACTATTAATTTTTAGATTCTTTTTTCCACAATATGGACATGTAACCCATTCTTCTTCATTTTCATCAAACTGAATTCTGCCTAACATCAGATTATCTCCAATCTATAATTGCATTTTGTATACATTAAATATTAAAAAATAAAAATCAGACTGGCAAGATTCGAACTTGCATCTTAGAGAATATAAGGAGTGGAAGATTGAAAATTCTCTACGCTTTTCCTAATTAAGCTACATTCTGTTAGTGACGGGAACGTTTCTCAGGGTTGTTCTTTAACCGCCACTGTTGCAGTTCATTTGTATTTCCCACCAACCACAACAAAGGGATAACTGAGATAGTTGGACTCGAACCAACAACTTCCTGATTAACGGCCAGGCGTTCTACCATTGGACTATATCTCATTATTACAAACATGATTAACGTTTCCGCTTATTCCCTATAGATTCAATCATATTCGATCACAGTGATGACAAGTCTGAACTTTCGGGAGCTACCCTAGGCTTCTTGCCACGGTCGAGCACTGGGAGGATTGACTACCTCCAAATTTCACGCATCATTCAGATTATATGTTTTCCATCATATGGTATTTGCTGATTGCGCTACTTTAACATTCCGACTTGTGTTATACTCGCATTTCTGCGATTCACAGCAAAAATAATGGCTTATTGGAAATTCCTGTCTAGTCCGTAGTCTTCCGCACCACTCACATCAACAGGTTATTCTTCCACAGGAAGCGTCTATTGTGCCACCCACAAGGGAACTATCTTTGATTACTCTATAATGATACACTGCATGATTTTGTTGTCGGATTCCCGGCTTCTGTCTGACATTCGCATATCAGTCAAAGAATCATCAAGCAAGTATCCCAACTTGACTTTTCTCAATTCCATACATCTCGGAGTGGATGTTACCCATTTATGCACCGAGGTAATCATGTTTGTAAAAAGAACAGTAGGGTTTGAACCTACAACTCACTGCGACTTACATTTATCAACCGATATGCACAGTGTGTCTAACTCCTCTATGAGTTATGTTCCTTTGATTCCGGGCTATGTGGATTTTATATCGCTGCTTGCGGGATGAATAGTTACGCTGATGCAACGCCCGGATATTGTATCAGAAATTCCTACCGGACCTTGTGACGGTCCTTTAATCAGCATTCCGCTAGTAGGGAAAGGAGGTCTTCTAAATGAACACCGCATAATCTATCACTGCAATTCACGGTATGTAGAAACTAGAAGATGTGAATGTGATAGAAAGTAGTGAGTAGTGGAATTGCACCACCTTTAACTACGTCTCACTAAAATTTAAATCCAGATTAGAATTGAGTTTATAAAAAACATTGTCATTATTCCTGACATAACTCTTTGTGTATCACCTGCGGCACCACGATTTCCTGATGATATTAGAGCCATAAGGAATATATTTAACGCTGTTATTATTGCTTTTATTGGAATTAGAATCATCATTATATTAAACTCTCTTCTCTTAATTTCCTGTCTAATGTTGACCTTGTTATGCCTAATTTTTTGGCAAGCAATGTCTTTGTCATATGCCCATTTTTATAAGCTTCATATCCTGACTTTAAATCATCAATGCTTATATCTTTAAATCTTCCATTATACTTTCCACTGGATTTTGCAATCTCAATTCCTTCGCGCTGTCGTTCCAACATGTTTACACGTTCAAATTCATTAATCGCACCAATCATTGTAAGCATTAATTTTCCAGTAGCCGTTGATGTATCAATGTTTTCCTTGTTGCTTACCAGATGAATGCCACGATTATTCAATGTTTCAACAATATCAAGTAAATCTTTTGTGCTTCTCGCAAGTCTTGAAAAATCATGAATATAAATCACATCACCAGGTTCTGATTCTTCCATCATTTTCTTAAACTCTGGTCTATCTGTGTTCTTACCTGATATTTTTTCTTGATACCAAACATCAATATTATGTTGCTCTAATTCTTTAATCTGTCTCGCTTCATTCTGCTCTATCGTTGATACTCTTACGTATGCTCTGTTCATAGCTGTTCCCCTCTTTTTTGTGATCTATAGGTATTATATCTTATAGGTCGTAATATGTCAAGATGTTATTGCTTATAAATAGTAATTATGTTAAAATAACAATCAGCACCATAGGAGGTGGCTATATTACATGAGAATACGATTAAAACAAATTCTTGATCAACAGGGGAAAACACGGAACTGGTTATCTGTTCAAACTGGCATCAGCTACAATGCTATCCATCAATTATACGAGGAACGGACAACCAAAGTTGAGTTTGATACTATTGAGAAAATATGCAAGGCACTTCAATGTACACCAAACGATATTTTTGAATTAGAGGACAATTAAGTCCTCTTTTTGTTTTTTTAAAATTTTTCGAAATAGCTATATGGCAAATCGTACTTTGTCGCAAGCAACATATTGACAACACTACCTATGTCAGCACGTGTAGTAACTACATTCCGCTGACAGCACATATATGACAGAATAGCATGAAGCATATCGTATTCATTGAATTCATCCATATCAAATGTATACATCATGGAAAGATCTATCCCTAGTTTTTCACTCCAGTATTTTGTGCATCTATCTAACTGTTTCTGAGAATGGAATACTTTTATTGGCTCTTCACTGACCTTATCAAAATCCAGTTCACATGTCCCAACATCATATTTGAAATAATCATGTCTATCATTCTCACTCATACATTGTCTACATGGATAATTAATTTCTGAAACATCTGCATTTATACATGTTGCACATAAATCAGGTTTACACATATTTACTCCTTATCCGGGACATGCTTATTCTCCCACTTTTTATATGCATCAATATAAGTTTCATGTTTATCGCCATTATATGTAACCTCATAGTACATACCGTCGCTTATTGTAGTGCTTAATAATGCTTTCCAGTTCTGTAGAGTTTTACAGAACCAAACAACAAATACATCATCAGTATCTAATTCAAAATTGTCTGTCCGGTCACAACGGCCATTAAAATAGTCAATAACCAGACCTTTTGCTTTGTCTAACATGTCATCACTATGCATTACTTATCTCCTTTTATACTTCTCCATCTTCTATTACCTTTGCTTTTATCAATTGAGTAATCCTTTGATAGCACATAGCCTTTTAACTTATCAGCTGAAATACGATACACTGGAACCTCATGTCGCGTAACTTCAATGGTGACATTTGTGGCTAACACAGAACCATCCGGCAATACTGAAATGACTTTATAATCTCCATCTTTTTCATGCAGGCGGCGCAAGAGATCATCCCTGTAATATTCATTTCTCTTGATAATATCGTTTACTTTGAATTTGCTTTTATTAAATAGTTTCATTGCTTATCTCCTTTTTTATAAAAAATTTCCTCGGTGGGGCGAGATGGTCACAAGACCATGCCCCCTACAGACCCCCTAACCGGGTTAATTGCGACACAAGATAAATATTGATTTTTTTCGTTGTGATTATGCACAAAAAATATGCAAATTGCTGATTGTCTGATAGGCTATGCTCTACGTTACAATTACAATTGCATACAATAACGGCATATTATCAGACTATTGTTAAAAATCCGGCTCAATATCGCTGTCCTTGCTCTTATCCTGTGCAATTTCTGCGATCTCTTGATCGGACAACTGCGGTTGCTGTGCATTGCTAACCTCTATGCGCTGTGGTGTCTCTACCCATCCGTAGTTAGCTTTTAGGGCAAATATACATCCGATACTGTTTTTTTCGGTCGCTCCATCTGCTAGGCTGGACTCGCATTCGCGTTGCCATTTTCTGACCGTTCGAGAGTGTTCTGACTGGGTTCCTTGCCCGTTTGACCGATATTCTCCGGTTGCCCATGTGGTAAAAGTATCGTTGCTAATCCCCACTAAAAGACTAAAGTTAAGTAGTGTAGGTCTTTTACCAAATGAATAACACATATCTGTATATATATCCCATATATTATCTAACAATTTAATATTACTAGTATCTATTTTGTTATATTTAAACACATGTCTATATATATACTTACACATACCAGTAAATAAAGAACCATTATTATATATATCATCTCTATCTCTTAAAGTATCTCTATACTCATCACTGTACTGTATTATTTTATTATTATATATCTCTATTGTATTACCATTATTATCTTTAGACTTTATTGTATTAGACATTTATATACCTCATTTATATATTTACTGTATTTATATATTATTACTTTATTTATCTTGTTTATATATACAATACATAAATATAAAAAAATTACCTGTAAACTGTATATATATTAACTATATACTGGTCTCAGGTATTATTGTACTGCTCTGTTTATTGGATTAATTATTATTATACCACAATATCTAGTACTAGTCTAGTCTTAAACACAAGATATTGTAAATTGTTTTGTGATTGATAAATATAAAAGTGATGTATATTTATAACGCTCTTAAATACGTCTAAAATCCATTTTAAACATTCAGGCAAACAAGTATCCACTATGCATATTATAATTGCAAATAGATATCAAATAGACGCATACAGGCATGAATGATCTGATTGCGATAGATGTACATGTAAAAATAACCTGCCTGCCAGATCATGTGCGCTTTTGCACTTTAGTGTAGTGACGTGTCGCCGCGTACATCCAGCTACAGCGGGCAAAGCCCGGTCAACATGGTAGGCGGAAGCCGGTAGGAGGTGCGGTTTTAGCATCTGCTAAGATGCGTTGCACCGTAACCCGATAACCTACAGCAGCCATGGTCTTAATCTTTTAATCCCTTTGGGTTTGATGTCTTTAGGTTTTGTGTTTTACGTCTTTTATCTTCTACCCCCCCCTATTTGCAGAAAAAGAAAAGAACCAAAAGAAAAAGATTTTATTTATAAAACCTTTATTATTATATATTATATATATTCTTTTATAATCTTTTATTTTACTCTTTATATCTCTTCTCTTTATGTTACTTTCTCTTCTCTCTTTTTCTCTTTTGTTTTTCTATGTCCTTTTCTTAACTTTTTACTTTGTGCAAATATGCCAAATTTAATGCTATAAATTTGTGTAAAATTAATCTAGAATATTTGTAAATAACCCTTGAAACATATTTGCAAATATGCTATGCTATATACATAGCAAGGGAACAACAAAACCAAAAAAACGGAGGACAAACAAAATGAAAAAAAATATAAGCATTGAAGAAATCAAGAATGTAGTTGAAAATACAATCTTCGACTCTTATGGAATCAGGATTGACGAATGTAAGTATGAAGTGGGAGATATTGCTAATAACTCCCACGAACTTTATCAAGACCCAGATTTTGACGAGGACGGCAACCTTCTTTTTCCAGAAGGTGAAGGCATCTATGAAGGTTTTTATGATGCCGGAGAAATTGACGGAACCTGTACCATCGGTTTCGACCCCGAGGATGACGAAAGCATCCAAACGGCAATAGATCGTGTCCGCATCTACTGGGGGAAACATGTAACTGTTGTCGGCGGTGATGGTTATGGATGGGGAAATGACCCCGGTGAGTTAATTATCTCCAATGCGGAGGTATTAGCAGTAATTGAAAAATAAAAAAGTCAAAAAAGTTGTAACATATGCTTGACGAATATTTGTAAATATGCTATGATAATATCAGATAAAGAACAGAAAGCAAGGAGGAAACAAAAATGAAAAAAATCAACGATGAAAACATTGAGGAATTGCATACGATTATAGATAGCCTTGAAAAAAACGAACTCGTAGAAATTGACACCATGTATATAGGAGGGAAAGAAAAAAATAAAGTCAGTGAATTAATTTCATCCCGAGTTATTGTTCCAGTTGATGATGATCTTAAATTTGTAAAACCAGAGCTTTTGTACAGGTATTTTACAGGAGATATAATTATGACTGGTAAACACTTATATAAAAAGCTAAGACCGTGGGAATATAGATTCGTAGAAAAGTAATCCGCCCGGAGGTTACGAGGGCAAGAAACATAGATATGAAAATTATAGCCGGGATAATCTCCCGGCTCTTTTTACTGCTCTTCTGCTCCGTTCATGCGTGCAATTTCTTTGTCTACGCACATTTCCACAAACTTTGATCTACTCATCCCTCTTAGCTTCGCAGCAGTGTTCCACTGCTCCGCTTTACCGGATAGTTTATCTACTGTAACCACTACCCGATCGTATTTTTCCCTTTGAAATTTATTTTGATATTTGTATTGCGTTTCCGCATCTTTGTAAGCCACGCTGTCACTTCCTTTTTTATCTATCTAATATATTTACAAATATTCTATCATATAAATTCATCCCTGTCAAATTTAAAGATAAAAAGTCAATATATTTGTAAATAACCCTTGACGAATATTTACAAATATGCTATAATAAAGATAGTTAAAGAAGAGATAAAAAACAGGAGGTCACAAAATGACAAGAACAGGAATGATTAAAAAAATTGAGAAGGCAATTGAAAAATACGAATTTGAATATTCAAATCTCGGTATCAGATTTGAAAATAAAGAAAGGACCATAGGCGAAGAAATTGAGGACTACTCAAAATCTAACGCTGATAGAGATGATGAAAGAGAATTTCCAGAATATGGGTCCGAAGAATATGAAGAAATGGATGAACTCGATGGAGTATGTGCCTACTATATTGACACATACAGAGATGATGTGGATTTAGGATTTAACGATCCCAAAAGAGAAAATGACATAGAAAGATTTTATGAAGCTAATCACTGCTACATTTTAGGATGTGATCGCGTATCTAGTAACATGTATGCAGAGGATGAGGGAGAAATAATTATGGAGGATGCAAAGGTCCTTGACATAATTTTTTAAAAAACAAATAGTAAATAAGTGTTGACGGTTCACACTATGTGTGATATAATGTATTTAGATCAAGAGATGAGGAGAAAGGTGTTATGAAGATTATTAGCAGTCAGAAATTCATCAACTACGACATCGTTGATGAGAAAATTGAAAAATATAATAATCGGAAAAGCATTACCCTCCCGATTATTGATGCCGGGATAACTGACCTCGATGGGAATGATTTATTTATCCTCATTGACGGACACCATTCAAAAATTGCAGCGGAAGAATTGGGGATTGAAATCTCATACGAAGAAGTCCCCAATGAGTACGGATTAGTAGGTGACGATTTGTTGATAGCCGCCCACGTGGACAGCGATTGGTACTACGTTGACAGTGGGCAACCCGTCTGGTAGTTATTTGCTCCCGGCGGTAAAGCGTAGCATCAAAGCGACCGGGTACCTGGCGAAAGCCAAAATAAAAAACAGGAGGAATTTAAGATGAAAGCAAAAATTTTAGAAACAGGGGAAATCGTAGAACTGCCAAAAATCGCTATTGAAAACGATGATTTGGTACAGGGGAATGTAACCAAGGTCGATAACTCTGATTACAACATCGAAATGCCACAAGCCGATTATAACTGGTGGCAGAAAGTCCAGAAAGGTGTTGATATCGCCGAATCTAACCCAGCTGTGTACGATACCACAGACTATACGTATGAGGATTACCTTATGATCGTAGATGATTTCTCCTCGGATGATGACATCTAAAATCAAAGGGGCAGTACCAACTAAAGCACCTGCCCCCAATAGCAACCCAATAACAGGTCACTGTTACAGTATAGCAGTGATCTCCATCAAAAACAAGGAGAACAAAAATGAAATTAAACAATTTAGTAGAAGATAACAAGGTAACTGTTTATGGATTCCCGGCATTCAAAGGACTTGAAGATTTCTGCAAGGGGACATCTGATTCAAGTTTTGTAATATCAACTCTGTCCCCGGCAATCATGCATGATATGGGTATCAATTCGTATTATGCCCCTGTAATCCCTAGAAATAGTCGATTCAATACGACTGAAGAAGTTTTAGACGCTAATCTTGATGTCAACCAGGTTTTCGTAATGGAGTTTCCGTCATGGGACTTGATTAATGAGGATAAAATTGTTATTGTCTCAAGGCACAAGGCGACAATCGACATCCTGCAAGACATGTATCCCGATGCGCCGGTCCTGTCCGGGAACGTGTCCGCATCCGACTTGAAAAATTGTCACGTAATCGGTACGTTGCCACCAGCGTTGATTGCAGAGTGCAAGTCGTACAGAGCGGTAACCATCAAGGATTATAACGCCGCTGTGGATGGCGATTTATCCGCAACGGAAATTAAAGATAGACTAGTTATCAGCGAGCCTATCTCAGTAACCATAAAATAATAGCACTCACCTGTCCTATCGGGTATACGGGGAAAGGAGAATAATAGAATGAATCAATATGACATGTACGCAGATAATGTCTGCTACTTCCCTAGCGATGCAGAAATTTGTAAGTCGTGTCATGGATACGCTTACTTGAACCCAGACTTTAACAACATCTGTCCTTATGCAATAAAATGTAGGGAGGATGTTAAAAGAAAGGAAGAAAAAATGAAAGAGCAAAAAAGAAACACATTAGAACAATCAGCAAAAGTACTTAGAGAAATTCTAATTAATCGTAAATCTATATTGATGTACGATGTCAACATGAAATTTTCTGGAGGTGTGTCTTTAACAATAACTCCACATCAGAATAACGAAATTATTAAAATGGTGCATTGTGACACCATAAAAGATTTGGGTATAATAGTTAACAAAAATGGAAGCTATAGCATACTTGTCGATACTATAACCCCAGCGAGGATAACTCTTTTAAAGGTTACAGGGGCTTTCAATGTTTGTGTAACTACACCACAGGGCACCCGCACATTGGAAATCGGTACTGATATTACAGTGCCTGGTAAACAAAAATAGGGTACTCACAAATTTAAATTTTGTATTTGATTTGACCCATGTTAAATGGGAGAAGGAGGAACATTATGACGGGGGTAATTAAGTGTATTAAAGACCATTCTGTAAATTTTCAAGATTCTCTTTACGTGATGGATATCGAGGAAGGGTCTATCTGGTGGGCTAGTGATACCGCCGATGATGATTTTGGGTTTGTTACAAACGTAAAAGATGGTAGAGAGTTTGATGTCTGGTGTTTCGAAGCCGGTGTACTAGACCCAAGGTTCTGGGTGTGTGCCCCTCATGCTATGGACAATGACCACAGATGGATTAATGAGCCCATGAATGCACGGTTCGACAGTTTATGCGGCCGTACATATTATGTTAAGACTGTTGCAGGAGAGGTTCATCGGGTGTTTAATCAAGAAGAAAGAATCTTGATTGATGGTGATGCTTTTAAACACATTTCAATCCCATGGACAGATATTGTCTCTTTTATACCGGCACCGATAGAGCCTAAAAACTATGCTTACAAGCTTCGTTTCAAGGAGGAGTTGAACTGTTATGTTAAAGACTATGGCAATGGAATTGTGAGCTTTAGTCACATTAGGTAATATGAAATATCTAAAGCATAAAAAGGAGCGCAAGAAGATGGGGTGTAGAAATGGAAGATGGCCCCGATATTGTTGATGAATTTGTCATTGGAAAAGAAACAAGAGCCTTCATTGAAGGCTGTATAAACGATTCTTGTTTTAAAGGCTGTTGGTTTACCAATGACAGTAACAATATCATTAGCATAGAAAAAGATTACGAAAATCATCCGTCTGGTGGATATGATTACTCCATTGAAATCGACATGTGCAGGGGGATGTACAGGACGCTAAAAAACGAAAGTGATGCAACATTTTCAAGTTGGGTGCCTGTACCACATTTGAAAGAAGACTAAAAGAAGTAGCACCGCACCCATGCTAAAAATGGAAGAAACATGGGATGCCCTTTCGCTAAATAAAAAAGAAATCCTCAATACCGAGGGTGAACCTAGTCGTTAAGCTGCTTCTTCCTGTGCTTCCTTATCCTTTTGGCATTCCCCGAAGGATCCTCTAATTTATAAAGTCCTTTTTTGTATGGTGTGTAATTATTCATTGCTTTCTTCCCAAGTCCAACTTTAATGGCAATTTCGTTGTCACACATGCCGTGTTCTCTAAGGAACTTAATTTCATCGTAAGTTTCGGATGTGTACACTCCTGCTGTGACCAGGATCTTTTTAATTTTACTTGCACTATATCCGGTTATTTTTGATATCGTATTTAGAGATATGTTAGCGTTATAAGAAGCAACAACCTCTGAAACAATATCTTGTTGTTCCGAATTTCCTTCTTGTTCCATAATGCCTCCTACAGATATTAAATTTATTTTTTATTCGTAAGATAATTATAGCATAATTTACAGGAAAGGGAAATGGGAGGACAAAATAGAAGGTTGATGTATTGCTCAACAAATGGTACGATTGAAAGTAAGGAGGTTAGATGAAATGCCAAAAAAACCAGATATGTCACTTATCGGCAAGAAATATAACATGCTGACAGTGCTAGAGTTGTCTGATAGACTAAACACTAGCGGAAATCGTATGTACAAGTGCCGTTGCGATTGTGGAAATATCCAGTATGCCACAAAGTGGCAGTTGATAAATGGTTATCTGCAAAGTTGCGGATGTATAAAAAAACGACCAAAAAAAGATATTACCAATCAAAAATTCGGAAAACTTACAGCCTTATATCCTGTTGGACCGAGCGTTTCAAGTGGCACCCTGTGGCACTGCCGCTGTGACTGTGGTAATGAAGTTGATAAGCCCACAAGCGTATTGGTTTCTGGTGGCGTGAAATCCTGCGGATGCCTAAGAAAAACACACAACCGCTCAAATTCGTCTGGAACTATAGGCGTAACATTTTATAGTAACAAATGGCGCGCCCATATAACGGTCGATAGAAAACAATATAATCTGGGAGCATTTTCGGAAAAAGAAGATGCCATAGCGATAAGAAAAGAGGCGGAAAAAATTGATCCTTCTGATTTTGAGGATTGGTATAAAAAAATAGATAAAATTTCAAAAAAACAAACTGAAAAGGAAGCCCATATTTCTTGCACGCCCAAAGGTAAAACCATTCGAGAAGGAAACACCTACGGAAATATAAAGGTTATAAGCTTATACAGTTATAACCCCAAAACGCACTATTATAAATATAATTGTAAATGTAAAAACTGCGGTTATACTTTTATAGATAGCGCTCAACGAATTTCTATGCATGCAAGGAATAATAGTTGCCCCGAATGCTTCAAAAGGCAAAAGGTGGCAGAAAGGAATGAAGATGCAAAAAAGTATATTGGCATGCGTTACGGTGAATTAGAAGTTGTTGGTTATGCTGGTTTAAAATGTGCATCAAAAAATTTGAGATATGCAATCCCATACATGATATGTAAATGTCATGAGTGCGGAGACACCTCGGAAATACCGCTTGCAAAGCTAAAAAGCGGACAAACAAGCAAATGTGTGCACTGTGTAAAAAGAGACACATCTGATCACAAAGGTGTGAGCCTTGATAAAAAATCACATAAATGGAGGGCATATGTAACTTTTCAGAGAAAGCAATATAATTTAGGATTCTACGATAATATAGACGATGCTCTTTCATCCAGAAGAAAAGGGGATGAAGAAATGTTTGAAAGTTTCGTTGGGTGGTATAAGGAAAACTATCCCACACAATGGGAACAACTGCAAAAGGGGAGGAAAAATCAATGAATACAGATCAAGCACTGAATGCAGTATTCAGTATATTCAATAAGTATAACGGTGTAGTTAATCCTACCGTCAATGCAAAAATAGATCCATTTCGCATTGACGATCTGGAGTATATGTTCCGGGGGAAGGGAAGACAGAAAGTGGCTTTTGGACTCCATTATATTGAGAAGCCTAACGTACTCTGCTTTCAGTTTGATTGGGATTTTTTAACACAAGATAAAATAGAAGCAGCAATTGTAAGTGGCCTTTATTTTATCGAATTAGTCGACTGGGGCAGGGTATTTGTCCAAGGAAGTTTTTGTAGCAACGATCAATATGTCGATACGCTTCGTAGAGCGTGCGATCTTTTGTCCATAGGGACAATTTATAAAAAATTAGAGGAGGAGTAAAAAAAATGAAATATGAATTATTTTCAAGATTATATAGAGACTGTAAACTGTACAGCAAGCCGACAGGGAAAAATAAAGAGCTGTATATCCATGAAAGGGGATATCAAGACTGGATGGATGGGTATAGTCCAGAAAGCATCATAAACACTCTAGAATCAATTTGGTCGCTTTACTGGATAGATATGAGCGATATTAGAAAAGGTCTGGGATTGACACAATATGAAATGTCTCAGAGGTACTATACATCTAAAAGAACCGTAGAAAGTTGGGAAGCATCCGGGAAAGGTAAAAGAAACATAACAGATTCACAAAAAATGCTGATTGCCTATTCAATTTTTGAATCTGAAAGGGATGGAAAGAATGGAAACACTGAAAACACCTAAGGGAAGACATATAAGAGAAGGAAACATATATAACAATGTCAGGGTCGTAAGCTTATATAGTTATGACCCAAAAAACAGATACTACAAATATAAATGCGAATGTCTAAATTGTGGTACTACTTTTATATCCGGATCCCAAACAATTACAAATTATTCAAAAAACAATATTTGCCCTGAATGTCTTAAAAAGGAAAATGAAATAAAAAGAAAAAAAGAATCAGAAAAACATATTGGTGAAAGATACGGATATCTTGAAATTATCGGATATGCAGGATTAAAAAAACTCGATCAAAAACGTTCGGTCATTACTCCATATATGATATGCAAGTGTCATAAGTGTGGAAGTACTACAGATATACCTCTTACTAAGCTTGTAAATGGATATGCAAATGAATGTGCAAACTGTAGAAAAAATTACCTAGAAAAGGGATGGAAGGCAAATGAAGATTATCACAAAGGTGGTTCTTATATCGGAAGTATTGAAAGCAGAAAGCTAAATAAAAATAACGCATCCGGACATAACGGCGTTTCATGGAATAAGAAGCAAAAAAATTGGCGAGCATATATCGTATTTAAAAGAAAGCAATATCATTTAGGGACCTATGAAAAACTAGAAGATGCTGTAAAAGCAAGAAAGGAAGGTGAAAAAGAGATATACGGGAGTTTTTTAGCATGGTATAAAGAAACATATCCTGAGTATTGGAAAAGGTTTGAAAGGAATAAAAAGAAGAAAAATGAATGATTATTGTAAAGGAATTATATATGCATCTAGTTCTATTGTTCATGATCAGGGGAAAGCCGGTCCTACATAGAAATGCATGGAGTATTGGATAAGTCAAAAAGAAATGGGAATAAATTTGTAAAAAAGCTGAGGTTACGAATATATGGAAATGAAAATGTATGGAATAAATGGAATGAAATATTATCAGAAAAGTAAAGGGCTTGTGAAAGGCTCTTTATATTTTGTCATACGTGCAAAAGCTCCTTTCTTACGTGTAAAATATAGTAACCATTCCTATTTGATACCCCACGTGATACCCTGACGATACCACATGTCTGCAAACCCTTGATATATAAGGTTTTTTGAAAGCTGATGACGAGAATTGAACTCGTACATACAACTCTATTTTTCCAGTAAATT
>ENA-UOOK01001182-UOOK01001182.1-fermentation-metagenome-genome-assembly--contig:-NODE-1182-length-34646-cov-9.260935_pt1 | contig 34646 bp, 22 predicted proteins | sample MGYA00245777_ERZ724023 | MGnify/ENA primary metagenome ERZ724023 (study PRJEB28704, sample SAMN03018312) | fermentation metagenome | biome: anthropogenic terrestrial biome; feature: soil; material...
GCCTTATGTACCGCTACGTAATGCAACTAAGCGAAAGCGTCTCCGAATCGGATATATTTGTCGAAATCATAGCATGGTATACATGGCGGGTGTGAATAGTAACTATCTATTTTCTTATAATCAAATCGTTGACAGATCCCATTCCTCATAAATCTTAGGAACGTCACTGATCAAGCGTTTGGTATAGTCCGCTTTGGAGTGCAGTATTACTTCATCCGCGGTACCACTCTCCACAAATTTACCATGCTCCATGATATATACGGAATCGGAGACATAATAAGCAAGACCGATATCATGCGTAATAAATATAATCGTCATACCGATCTCATCACGTAAATTCATTAACATATCCAGTATCGTGGCACGTGAGCAGGCATCAATCATGGAGGTAGGCTCATCTGCCAGCAGAATCTTCGGCTTTAGCAGGAAGATACGGGCAATCATAAGACGCTGCATCTGTCCGCCGGAAAGCTCAAACGGATATTTATTGGTCAGCTCTGCAAATTTCATATTAACAAAGCTGCAGGCCTCGGTCATCATCTCAATCTTTTTATCCTTCGCAAGATGCCTTCCGCCGCGCATGTTAATGCAGTCCAGCAAAACCGTATCGATTTTAGAAAACACATTAAAGGAGGAAAATGGGTCCTGAAAGATTGCCTGAATATCCTTCCAATATTCTTTTTTCTTTTTTCGTGAACTGATATCACGGAGGTTGCCTTCAAAAAAGATCTGCCCCTCGTTTACACTGATCAGACCGAGCAGCATCTTCGTAAGCGTTGTCTTACCGCTGCCGGACTCACCTACGATAGAAACAATCTCGCCCTTGTAAAATTCAAAGTCTACGTGGTCTACCGCTACGGTTTTATTATCCCCGAATCCGAATATCTTCGTGACACCCTTTCCGCTTAAACACAAGGATTTTGTTTCACTCATTTGCGTACGCCTCCTTCAGCTTATCCACATCAAAACGGCAACGATAGCTTCTTCCTTCTCCAAACTCCTTAACGGCTATGGTGCCAAACTTGCAGTCGGCCGTTGCATAGGTACACCTTTCCGCAAAGCGGCAGCCCTGCGGAGGATTCTTTAAATTCGGAGGAGTTCCCGGAATTGCCGTCAGCTTAACACCGCGGGTTCCTGCTTCGGGCACGATGATCGAGCCCATTAAGCCCTTGGAATAAGGATGAATCGGATCAAATACCATTTCCTTTGCCGTGCCCTTCTCTATGATCTGTCCGGCATACATGACCATAATGTCATCCGTCACATTATAAAGAAGAGGAAGCTCATGAGTAATAAAAATCATCGATTTAATGAAGCCCTTCACCATCAGATCCTTTAACATCTTAATAACCATCTTCTGGCTCGTTACGTCCAAAGCACTCGATGGCTCGTCGGCAATCAGAACCTTTGGTGAAAGAATCGTTGAGATGGCGATTACCGTCCTTTGCTTCATACCGCCGGAAAGCTCAACCGGATACTTATCCAGCACATTTGCAGGTAAACCAAGAAGCTCGAATCTCTTGACAGCCATATCCCGGATATCCTTTTTCGACGCTTTGGGTTCATGGGCCCGGATAACATCCTCGATGAAACGGATGATCTTCCGCGTTGGGTTCAGAGCATTCATGGCTGCTTGAGGAATATATGCGATTTCATTTCCCAGGATGGATTTACGGATGGAATCCGGATCCATCTTTGAAATGTTCTTTCCATCAACAATGATGTCGCCGCTCATATAGTGAAGCGGTGGAAAATAGTAACCCATCATGCTAAGCGCCAGAGTTGACTTGCCGCAGCCGGACTCTCCCGCAATACCAAGTGATTTTCCCTCTTCGATTGACAATGACACGTCATCAACCGCATAGACATCTTCTCTAAACCTGGTTATGTATTTCGTTTTAAGGTTTTTTACCTCTAATATCTTGTCTCCCATGTCCGTCCTCCTAATCTCTCAAAGTGGGATTGAACACCTGATCGAGACCGGTATTCATCAAATTCAACGAGAATGATATCAGCGCAATAATCAAAAGTACCGGGAAATATGCCCACCAGGAACCGTTAAGATGTGCCGAATAAAGCATCGCCCAGCTCATCATAAGACCCAGAGTTGCATTCTTTGTGGTGCTAGGTCCAAGGCCGAGCATCGAAAGCTGTGCCTCTGCCAGAATGGCGGACGAAATCTGTAAAATCAACGCCATAACGACATAGGAAGCAATATAGGGAAGGATATCCGTAAGAATAATCCGGATCAGACTGTGCCCTGAAAGCTTGCTCAGGTTAACATGGTCACGGTTACGCAGGGAAATAACCTGGGAACGAACCGACCTCGTCGTCCATGGCCAGGAGGTAATGCCGATCACAAGTGCAACAACCGTCGGACCTCTTTGTTCCTGTCCAATCGCGTAGGAAATGAGAATCAATAAGACAAATCCGGGAATTACTGTGAACAGATTGGTGATGAACATAATAAAATCATCCACCCATCCTCCGATATATCCTGCCAGAAGTCCAAACGAAAGACCGATAAAGGTAGCTATAACACCGGCAATGAGACCAATGAAAAGAGATGTCTTTGTTGCAGAGACAAGCTCCTTTAAGACATCCCGCCCGAAATTATCCGTACCCAGAGGCAGCGTGACTGTATTTGCCACATCCTTGGTATTCACGTAATCCGTATCGGAAACCGTCTTGCTTTCTGTCATTTCACCGCTTTCCGGATCCTTTTCAGAGACTGTGACCTCACTGGAATTTAATGCCCCCTCCAGATTCTTGTTGAGGCGCTTGTAATAATTACGCTCAGCCATGACCATTCCTTTTGGCTTTACGGAAGGATCATATTTTTCTTTCCAAAGCGCCAGCAGGCTATCCGTATCACTGATATTGATTTCATCCTCAGGAACTCCGATTGCAACCAACCAGACCTTCATCGCTTCACGGTCTTCCTGGCTTAATTTATTGACAATTCTTTTTGCATCCGCACCCGGCAGTTTCATGGTACCGCTTTCCGTGTCTATGGTATCATAAACCGATACATAGGTGCCTGGCTTAAAGAAAGACCCTAAGCCAATCATCTCGAGCGGATCTCCGGAATGAAACAGCGGATAAATAATAATCAGCAATAAAATAGCAACAAAGATTAAAAACCCCACGACAAATTTAGAGGAGTGAAATACCTGACGTATTGTATTTTTCATGCTTTCCTACCTCCCTCTTAATCAAATTGTGCTGCTTTGACACGCGGATCGATAAAGCCGTAGATTATGTCAATCGCAAAGGATGCTACCAATACCATAATGGTAATAATCAATGTCGAAGCTGATAAAAGTGGATAATCCGAAGCCTTGACCGCTCGTAGGATCGTGGTTCCAAGCCCCGGATAGCTGAATACAACCTCCGCAACAATCGCTCCTCCGACCATCGTACCAATGGAAAGTGCAAGACCTGTTACCTGTGGCAGCATGGCATTGCGGAATACATATCCGACTATTTTTCTATCCTTAATCCCAAGGAAGCGGCTGTATTTCACATAATCCGCATTCAATTCGTAGATTGACATGGAGCGCATACCAACTGCCTGTCCGCCGATGGAAATAAGAACAATCGACCAGAAGGGAAGCTGATAATGTGCTATGACGGACTTAACAAATTTCCAGCTAAAACTTGGTATCAGTTCGTAACCATAGCCTCCCGAAATCGGTGCGATCTTTAAATTAATTGCAAAAACGACCAACAGAATTACCGCCATGCCAAAGGCTGGAATACAGCCTGCAAATAAGCTGACTGGCATAAGAATCTTATCGAAGCCCTTTCGGATATATGCCGCCAACGCACCGAGAAGATTACCCAGCAGCCAGCCTACGATGATGGCGGGCAGCTGCAACGCTATGGTCCATAGGATCGCATTCGATATAATGCTGCTTACACTACGGGGGTATTGGACAAACGAAAGGCCAAAATCACCCTGGAAAACATTTTTAACATAGGTAAAGAATTGAGCCAGAATTGGTTTGTCAAGACCAAACGCCTTAACATAGTTATTATACATTTCTTGTGTTCTGGCCGAATCTGTAATGCCCCGCGCCGTTCTTGCCATGATCGTTGTGATAGGATCGGACGGCATTAGCCGGGGAAGCGTAAAATTAAGAAGAAATGCGGCAAAAAATGTTATGATGAACCATATAATCTTTTTTCTAAAATACTTGCGATATCCTTTCATAGACTACCTCTTTCTGCGCTGCCTTGTTGGCTCGTTTACGAGACAATGCGCATATATAAGTTTGTGGATACAGCACAGACACAAACTTGCCGAGAGAAAGATTTTTAAATCTTTCTCTTTACTTCCCATGATGTTTAAAAACAGCCATGTTTCAAAGCTCCCGAAACATGGCTGTAGGTATGGTTAATGTTCAGGTCTTACAAATCAAGTTCTATTGTCCAAGTTATGAACCAATGTCAAATTACTGAACCAATGTCAAATTGTAAAGAGCTGCGATACCATAGCCATCGGTACAATCCAGCGGAGGGATATTTAATCCATCGCCTGCTTCCGGGAAACCAGTCCATACAGACTCGTTTACTGCATGGAATTTGTCAGGCCGGTACATAAGTGAGAAGGACGGAATATCGGTTAAGTAAATCTTAACGCATTCGGTATAGTAATCTTTCAGCTTCGCTTCATCGGTTTCTACCGGAATCTTTTTCAGCAGTTCCTGAATACGGTCGTTGCTGTAATGTCCGTAGTTACCTGACCAGTTATTATCCTTGCCGTTAAACTCATTGCTCATCAGATTACGAATACGTCCCCAAGGCTGCGTCGGTGATGCACTTTCTGTCCACATCATGAAGATATCATAATCTGTCTGTTTCGCAGAAGTTACTGTACTCTGGAAGGTATTCGCATCCGGGTACTGGGTTGTAATCTCGATGCCGATATCCTTGCCGGCTGTTGCAACGATTTCTATGGATGCCTGCCAATCACTCCATCCATCCGGACAAGCTGCGACAAAGGAAAGCTTTTTACCATCTAATTCACGGATGCCATCCCCATCGGTATCCTTAATGCCTGCATCATCAAGCAGCTTCTTAGCGCCATCAATGTCATTGCCAACCCATTGAAGATCCTTCACTGCACCATGATCGAAGGTTGCCTGCTCACCGTCGGTCGGGTTCATGCAGGAACGAGGTATCTGCTGGAAAGTAGGTGACTGGCCGGTCATAGCGTTTGCATTGATCTTATCATAATCAACTGCGATTGCGATTGCTTTACGAACAGCAATATTTTGAAGAGCCGGATTATCAAGGTTAAACCAAGCAGTCGGCATATTTACGCAGATGCCGTAAGGTGCCTCATCCATGTAGGTGGAAATCGGAAGTCCCTTAACCTTCCAGAGATCCTGGACATTATTAATAAACTGCTGATCAACATCAACCTCGCCTGCTTCAAAAGCCACCTGTGCTGCGGCATTATCTGAATAAATGGCATGTGCGATGTACTTAGGAACAGGCAGCTTACCCCACATGGAAGCATCCTGGCCCCAGTAATTATCGTCACGGATAAATACAACCTTGGTGTCATCCGTAAAATACTTGTGGTAAGGACCGGAGTAAACAACATCTTCGGCAACATCATTCTTAATTGCCGTAGCGTCATTATTGTTGCGAGCCTCAACCGCCTGAATCCAAGCTTTCTGGCCGATATAAGCCTGCACGATAAACTGCTGAACCTGCAGAGGGTTAACCGGCTTGCCGGAATCGTCTAACTTTGCCTTGATCAATATGGTCTGCGGATCCACTGCTGTTATGGATTCAATGTAAGGAGCATATGCCAAACCTAAACCGTTCTCAATCTTAACACTGGTTTCATAGGTATATGCCACATCGTCTGCCGTAACCGGTGTGCCGTCACTCCACTTTGCTGCACTCTTAAGCTTTACTGTCATCTCGGTCTTATTATCATTCCAGACAAAAGGACCGTCTGCAAGAAGAGGAGAATAGGAAGCATCCAGCATGTTGTACATGTACAGGGTCTCGAACATAACGGTACGGGAACCGCTTCCTGATGCTGCCAAAGCCATGGCGTTGTTATTGCCATCGCCGAGTACATTCCAGCCAACTACAGGACCCCATTGCTGACCGGCAAAATAAAGTGTTTCTTCTCTTGGAAGTTCATTCTCCGACTGTTCTTTCTCATCCTCACTCGGGGTTTCTTCTTTTGCAGCTTCCGTTGGTTTTTCTTCTTCCGGCTTCTTTTCCTCTTGACCGGTGGTTGGTGTTTCCTTCGGTTCTTTGGCCTTGCAGGCTGTTAACATCCCAAAGACCATAAGAACAGAAAGAAATAATGCCAACCCTTTCATAGTTCTTTTTCTCATAATATTTCCCTCCTACTATTTTATCGTAATAACCATATTGGTTAAAACTAACACAGTATGATGGGCTCACGGAACGCGCCGGTATCTTAAACGTTTTAACATGAACGGCTACGTATCCTACCGAAGCTTCCTGCTCCGTCTTGAGCGAATCGGAAAGATAATGCTGTCGAATCCGGAAAGTTTTAGTCGTTCGGATTCTTTTGAGTGACCTTGATAAAACTTGTTTTATCAAGGGGTATCCAGCCAAAATATTATGTCAATTATGTACAGCGATCATAAAAAGTTTATCATAAAACTTTGAAAAGTCATAGTGCTTACTTGTCAGTTTATATATATAATTCGTATTTACCGCCTATATTTTTATAGAAATTACCTTACTCAAATACAGTATAGTTATATATTACCAACCTGTCAAGAGAATTAAGCGAATAAAAATGTTTTATTATTTGCTTGTTTTCTTCCCCTTCCCTTCCCGCGGAAGGTACGCCAAAGCAGGACGAAAATCATAATAAAATGTCGATTTTGGAATATCTGGTTACCACCGCAGATCCCCGCAGATTCCATTTCTCTACATGATTTTTGCCGTTTCTATTATAAGAGAGGTAAAAAGCTATCTGATTCATAACTATAAATTCTTGCGTCCCTTGATAGTTCTTGCATTATTTCCCGATTGCCCTTGCCGAAATCGTTTAAGAATATCTTTATGTACTTATTGTTTTAGTTGATACTTGTTATTATGATACTTATATCTTGCAAATAAATTTATTCCATCTTTATATTCTGTTTCTTTATTAGCGAACTCAATGCAGGACTGAGAACTTATTTGGGACAAGTTATCCGATAACACAATTCCCATATTTAAAATAGAATTTTCTTCAGATAATCTTAATTCTTTTGGAAGTCTGAAATCTACTTTAAACATAATTTTCTCTTTATTCTGTGATTCAATTTTCAATTTCTTATAGAATATTTCATTATCCTTTTGTATTACAATATAGAATTGATAATTGTCATCAATGAGAGCAAATCCTGAATTAGCAATTACTCCATTCATGTGGATGGTGCTCCCTGATTTTAGATACTTTGGTAACTTTACATTTTGTAGATAGTATCGATATCCAAGATGATTGTTCATATATACGAATCCATTTTGCCCCTGAAAGCTTTGCGTCTTCCACTGTTTGAGTACTTCTTGATTATACATTAGGTTCAAATAAGTGATATGCAGCATGTTAAATTCCTTTACCCCATTGGCAATATTGGAATAATCACTAATCATTGGCATTTCTCCACCATTTATCTCAGTTTGTATATAATTGTTCACCCATTCTAATTCATCCTCACGACGATACCCATTCTCATCATAGGTTCCTAAATCATCATCAGAAGACAGCAGTGCATCATTATGCAATCCAACACGGCTAACATCTAAGCCTGCTTCTTTTGCAGCTCTTATAAACTTCGGTCTTCTTACATTAATAATGCTGTCGCTGTTTAAATTACCTAATAAGGATTCCAGCACCCTGTTTCTTACCTGTACCTTTTGAGTTTCACTAACGTCTAAGAATCTGCTGCCATGCCATTCACCCCATGGGCCTAAAAAACCAGCTTGTACACATAATAGGTTTTCAGAATATAAATTTAAAATTTCTGCAATTTGTTTTATATGGATATCAATTAAGTCTAAACTTGCTGGATCTTCATAATCCTCTTCAAAACAATAGGCTGCTCTAAATATTACTTTAATATTATTATCTTTTGCTTCTTCCAACGCTTCTTTTAGTTCTAGCAGCTTTTCCTCATCGATTGGTTTGTTAAGATAGTTATGAAGATCATAAGCCAGAAGAATTAATCTAACACCCGATTCACTAGCTCCTTTTAATCTTTCTTTTTCCCCACTGCCTATTTGAATATAAAATCCCCTTGATGGGTTATTAAGCGCTTTACTACTCTCTGTAAATTCTATTGTTCTGATAGGAATTCGAAATACTGCCAAGCACATTCCAATCACCAGAATAAGAATAATTGTTATAAAGACGAATAGAATGACTTTTTTCCTTTTTACCAATAAGTTCACCGCTTTTCTAACGTTTAATAATAAGATATATATAAGCTATTAAATAGTATATCTTAGGGAAGTAGTGAAATAAGTAGATTATCATTTCATCCATAATTCTTCTTTTTTGATTCTTCATACCCCTCAATAAGGCTAATTGTTCTCTATGTTCCTCCTTCAGCCAGTTTAGTACCCCTGTTTCTTCCTTTCTATCGCTCCTTATTCTATAATATGCAATCTGTAGGTTTAATACATACCGATACCGGGAAAGATATTCCAGAGTACTTTCTTTTTTTAGCTTAAAAAATTCAATAGACTCTTTTAAGGCCTCTAATTTATCCAATCTTTTTAAGCTATACTTGCTGCCAGTTATACTATTATCTCTTTGTCTATAATAATAAAGTTTTGCATCCGATAAAACGATGGTGTCCGCTTGATAGAATAATTGATAGGTGATATATTCATCTTCATGATATTTGCCCTTTGGATATCGAAGATTTAGAAATAGTTCCCTGCGATACAATTTACCCCATGCAACAATCATCTTGAGATCACTATCTTGAACTATGGATAAGGTGGCTTCTTTGTTATTTAGAATACTTATCTTATTGGATCCAGTAGATTTAGAATATCGTTTGTTAGGATATGTATAATGAAAATTACACACGGATATATCCCCATTATTTTCGATTATATTCTGATATAGTATCTTAAACATCTGGCAATGGATAAAATCATCGGAATCAATAAAGGATATATAGTTGCCCTTTGCTCTTTCTAATCCAGCATTCCTAGCTTCCGACAGGCCCTTATTCTCTTGATGGATTACAATGATTCTATTATCTTTTCTAGCATAATTCTCACAAAGGGATGCACTTCTATCTGTGGAACCATCATTAACTAGTATTAATTCATAATCTGTATATTCCTGGCTTAATATAGATTCAATACATTCACTTAGATATTCTTCCATATTGTATATCGGTACAATAATGCTTATTTGAATTGTTGACTCTTTCTCCATCCTTATCTGCTCCTGACAAATATTCTTCTTAACATATGAAAGACATACTTCGTTTCCTTTCTATGACCAAGTATTAACAGGTAATAAAGATTTGATATAATAACACAGAGCAACGTTTTCAATAGAAAGCTTGCCCATGTTAATTCTTTGATAAAACTTGTGGAATACTTCGTAACAAATATGCCTATAAGCAAAAGGATAAAGCTGATGATCTGAAGTATAAAATACTCAGATACCTTATTTACATTCATACTTCTATAGATCAGTACCGGCTCGTACCAGTAATAAGTTAGCAATATAGAGATTGTGGTGGCAATCAATACCCCGAAGATTCCATAAGCTTTCCCTAATACAATGGACAAAATAAGATTCATTATAGCTGTGATAATCATTGTATTTTTTATTTTATCAAAAATTCCTGCTGCTTCCCTAAATATTTTTGTAGAGTCTCTCACACAGCCAAGATAGTAATTAAAAGCAATGACAGCAACGATCGGAAAGGATAATACGTATTTTTCTCCCAGCCATAAAGTAATAAAATCTTGAAATAGAACAATTAGACAGATTGTAGTAAATCCTGTAATCCAGACTGCAATCACTTGAACTGTTTTGAAGATATCATACATATGACTTACACTTTTTTCTGCTACCAGATTACCAATACTAGCAGATAAGGCTGAAAATATTATGGTAATCAAACTAGATACTCCTATAACTACAAGATCATAATTAGAATAGTAGCCTACCCAGACAGTACCAACTAATAATGAGATTATAATATTATCTGTTCCAGTAATGAGTACTCTTGCAAACTTATATATGAATAGTGATTTTATATTTTGAGTTATCTCTATTTTATCCTCATAGCTAACTTCACCAGGCTGGCCTATAAATCCATAGGATTTCTGTACTTCTTTTCCTATGACATAATACGTTCCCATGGTTTTTAAACAAGTAAGTAAAAGATAGAGCAAATAATTATGTGTAACCAGTAATACAATAATCTGGCCTATCATCCCCAAACAGTCAAATATCGTCTGATAGATAGAGACCTTATATTTTTTCTGGTCTGCAATGATTAAATTAGATTGATAACTGAACATATTATAAAGAATTGTATTGAATAAAAAGGCTAGATAATAAATATATAAACCTTCTATTTCACTTTTTGTTCTTACTATAATATTCAAAAAAGGTAGAACTAATAAACCTACCACTGAAATCCACAAAGACATTTTACGGTAGAGCTTTTTGTAATATTGGTAAAGAGCACTTATCTTAGACTTATCTTGTTTTGCAATTGGATTATATAAACTATAAATCATTGCAGAACCAATTCCAAATTCTGCAAAAGAAAATAGCATAAATATATTAGAAAAAAGACCATTTATACCAAGATAATCTTCCCCTAATACCTTAATAAACACTGATTTTGCAGCAAAATTCAATATTAAAGAGATACATTGATTAATAATACTAATTGATATATTGCGAACAGAATTGATCTCTCTCGATTGTGAATTCATGTCAGCCTCATCTTTCTAAACGGACTTATTTAACATATAACTTAACATATAACAAATTAAACGGATATATTATGTAAAATAGAGCAGATAACAATGGATACCATCGATTTCTCACCCCTAGCATACAGAATATAAAAAATAATTGTTCTGCATGACTACCTATCTTTTTTAATGCAGCGATTGCTTTCCTTTCACCTACTGCCTCTCGAATTGTCTTGTTTTCTCCAAATATTCGAATTGTCCTATATATATGACGATAGGATAGTCCTGAATATTGAATATTCTTAATAATAGACCAACAGAAGACACGCATGATTAATGGAAGATACAAATCATAATTTGATCTATAGCATTGATTCTTCATTAGATAATTCTTATAAAGCTCTAACATTGAGATCATTTTATCTTCAAGAATACGCTCATATCTCCTTGTTGTAGAATTACTACGTATGTGATAACGGTAAACAGGGTAATTTAAAAAATAATAAGAAGGATTCTTACTGAATGCTTTTAAATTAAATAAAGTATCCTCCATATATATTTTCCGTATATCATCAAATAAGATCTTATGTTCCATGAGAAATGTTCTTTTATAAATCTTTCCCCATATATATCCAAATACACTTTTGGTTTTAATAGAATGATATCTCTTATTCGCTTCTAGATTGCCTTTTCTAGCAACTTCACCGGAGGTAGTTCGTAAATGTATTACTTTTTCATGTCCATTACCTTCAACACGATAATAACTGCCGCAGACGATATCATATTGTTTTATAATCGTAATCTGCATTAATGATTCAATAGCATCTTTGGGCAGCGTATCATCTGCATCTGCAAAGTAGATATAGTCTCCATCTGCCAATTCAAGCCCTTTATTCCTTGCTAAACTCTGTCCCTCATTCTTTTTGTAAATGACTTTAATTCGTGAATCTTTTTGGGCATAGAAAGACAGTTGATGATTTGTTCCATCTGTAGAACCATCATCAATTATAATAACTTCTATATCTTCATAAGTTTGCTTTAATATACTATCTATACAATCCCCTATGTAGAATTTAGCATTATATACAGGTACAATTACCGTAACTTTCAAAGGATACGAAACCTCCTAACTTCAGACTGGAATTCCTAATCTTTTTTTTATAGATAGAATGCATCTGGCATAAATATTTCTTAATCTCTTTTTCATAGCCAACGTTTTATTTATATCATTAGCTATTAATCTACCATTGATATCCTTACTCTTACCAATAGACATAATAATATCAAGAGCCTCAAGTGTTTCCTCTTTCTTATCCGTAATATGTAGTGAATTCTTTTTAAGTCCAAGTTCTTTACGGATGTCGGCTTTTACTTGACTAATTTGGCTTGGTGCAATCCCTTCAATAACAAATATCTTCATGCGCCCTTCTTTTTCATAACACAATTGGGCTTTTTTTAACGCACCACGATAATGGTTTTGTTCATTCCCTACCCATGGTTCTCTTTGATATATTTGGTAAACGAGAGGAAAAAACTGTTCAAATGGAATCTTTACCTTATTACTATAGATAAATTTACTGCCGTTTTGTCCCAGTCTATTCATAACAATAGCTCTATACTTGTATGCTCTAGGCCAAAGAAAGACCATATACGTATTCTGCTTTAACTTGCAGTATTCTTTCACCATGAATTCAATATATTTCTCTTCCAGAAGATGTTTTCTAAAATATTTGTGATTGAAACATACCGATAAATGTTGGAATCGAATTACCTTTACCTTTTGCCCAAAGTATGCAGCAATTGCAGCTCGATGTGCCCCATCTAGCAATACATTTTCTTTGCCTACTGGTATAAGGGATATCTCTGGATGAAATCCATTTTGTTTCATATCATCCATTAAGTTGCAAAAGGTATCAATATATTTTTGTATCGAATTCTTTTCTTTATTGCCAAATTCCAGATACATTCCATCCGTAAAGGCTTCAATATGCTTTGTATATAATTCCTCTGCAAAAGCCAAATTATCGCCTGTCTCTCTACATTGTATAAAATAATATTTTACCGTCAAATCGATTCTTTCAGGGATAATTAAATCTTTTGCATCTATCTCTAAGATTTCAAAAGGTGTATCCTCCGTCAACTTATAATATTCATATATATAATCTGCAATTAAATTAAAGGGATACTGTCTTGTCTTCATTATGATTTCTCCTATAGATGGTTCCATCAGGAATTCTGCCTTTTTTTCTTTCAATAATATGGGCATTACAGAATATATGGCGTTCAAAGTTTTTCTCTAGATAATGAATTCTAAAATAACTAAAAGTCCACCCAATTACTGCACCTGCAAAGGCTCCCGCACCATAGAACTCTACTCTAAAATGGGTTGCAATTATACTGCCGATTAATGTTGATATTACAAAACATAGACTAGTAATAAGGGCTCCTTTACTATCATTAAAATAGTATAGGAAAATTATATTGCTATACATTATGAATATAACGTAAAAGGCCGCCGCTAATGATGGATAAATAGTCATTACCATTCCACCGAAGCCATAATCGGGCAAGAATATAACAATAAACAAAAATATTATAATTGATATAATAGCTTGAATACTTATTAATAGATTTGTTTCTTGTACAAGGAGACGAAACATACTCTTTTTATACTTGGTAATTTGCTCCAAGGTGGAAGTGACTACTGCGCTATTATAAATTTGATATTTATCGTGGAATTTAGTCTCAGCCATAACGGTAAATAAAATCATAGTCGAAATATTTGTAAACATTGCAAGACAAGTTGCCATATCATAAGATTGCATACTGTAGTAACTATTAGCAACTACTATTTTCATTGGTGAAGCCCAAAACACAAAATTATGAGCATATAAGCCTAATGTATAGAATAGATTACACAGAAATATATTGTGATGCTTTCCTATGTATCTTACACATTCGAAATAATTATCACTCTTTACATGAAAATATTTTCGTATATAAGAAAATTCTAAAAAAGAGATAATAAAAAGCCCAATTTCTAATCCATATAAGATAGCTTCAATAGGATTTACAAGTTTAAATTTATTCAACAATATTGCTACAAATATACCAATACTCATACCCAATAGAAAATCGAAAGTAATGATCTTATAATCTTTTGTTGCATGAAGATATATCATTGAAAATAGAACAATAATTAAAGTTAAAAATGTAAGCACGGAATGAAATGCAAAGAACGCGGATACTTGACCAACCGTAATTAATCTCCATGCAAAAGGAAAGGCGATGATTGCTCCTAAAACAACATTAATTGTAATTCCAGTATAAAAGGATGGCAGAATGTCTTCGAATTTCTCTTCATATATCTTATCTGCTATATATCTGGAAAAAACAGAGCTAAACGGTGCTGTTAATATAACGGAAAAAATAAATATATACAATATGGTAGAAGATATTAATGCTCTGTCTGCATATGGAATCGAAGAAAATCCCAATAAAATATACAGGATAATGATGGCAGCCATAATACTAAAGGTGGGGCCTAATGTGATAACCGTACTATAACCTGCTCCTATAACAGTTCTGGTAAGGCTGCCTTCTTTGAATATTTTCTTTAGTTCAAATCCTATTCCAGCCATTCTTTATCCTACCCTTTCATTGATCTTATACATTGATAGGTATAAATCAATATATTGCTTAAATACATCCTGATTATCATGATGAGCTGCCACTCTTTTATATCCTGCTTCACCCATAATCTTTCTAGTATCTTCTTCTTTTGCTATTTTAAGCATTGCTTCCGCCATTTTTGTTACATTCATTGGGGGTACTACAATACCTGCATCACCATAAGAATCAGCTTCCCCATAGATAAGGCCCGGGCAGTTGCCGACATTGGTTGTAATAAATGGTTTTTTGGCTGCAAATCCTTCTAGCATTGCCAATGGCTGACCTTCACTTAGACTGCTTAGTACCAGCATATCCATCTTACCAATATAGTCTTTTACATTAACTTTATCCATAAAGTATACATCCATAATCTTTAGATCGTGAACCAGGTTCTGGCACTCTCTTGCATATTGGGGGCTTTCATCCAGAGGACCCATAATCCATAATTTTAATCTGGCATCTTTTAATTTTGCTATGCTAAATGCAGATATCATAGTTTTAACATCTTTTATTGGGGTTACTCTAAGAACCGCACCAATATGAATGCTATTCTCTTCCTCTTTTTTTGCCAGATTGGCAAAGTCATTTAAATTAACACCGTTAGGAATTATTCTCGTCTTCTCCCTTGGGCATCCTAGTTCAATCTGAAGTTCTCTGGCTCCTTCATATAAAGACGTAACAACATCTGCATTTTGATAACAGCAATCGGATACTTTTTTAAACTGTTGAATCCATAAGTCTTTATAGACTCCATTTACCCAGGCAGCTTTTATAATCTCTTCTTCTCTCTCTCTTGTATAGATACCATGTTCTGATAGGATAAGTGGTTTATGTAAAAGGGATTTTTGCATGCATCCCAGAATCCCTGCATAACCAGTTGAAATTGAATGATAGATATCAGCTTCTACCGGTTTCTGTTTTAATATCATGAATAATGGTAAATACATGGATCTCATGGTCCATAAGAATTCAGAGAAAACAACTCTTTCAAAATTATGATTATAATATGTTTTTGCCATTTCCAAAAAATCTTTTCCCCCTAAGAAACTATTAATAGAGATATCTTTATCCCTAAAGAATTCAAATATAATATTCCAGTCCAGTGCCTCTCCAAAAAAAAGGGATTGAAATGCATCATAATACCTCTTGGAAAGTGATATTCTCTTCTTTTTCCCATAATCATCATCTAAGAGGTAAACATTCCTGATTTCTGTTACATTATCCGGTATTTTGTATTTAAACTCCATACTTTCATTTCTAGATGCTTTAATTGCTAAAATCGAGAATTCAATCTCTTTTAATTTTAACATCATCTGCTGCAGCCATCCGGAAACTCCACCTGTTACGTATGGGTAGGAGCCTTCAATAATAATGCATACTTTCATTTTATTACCCGCTTTCTTACCATTTCATTCTTTTAATCTGCTACCAACTTGATTACCATTTCATTCTTATCTGCTTCAATTAAATATGCATTTTCTTCTATTACTTTATATTTTCCACCGACTATATTCCCGATATCTTTACTAGTTCTTAATATAAAATATCCAGTGCCGTATAATTGATCCATTTGTACCTTAATTACATTATCATCGTAGTGAATACGAGGCTTAATCATCTGAAAGTTTTTAATATGATTGGTCATTTCTGTTATATTTAATGAAGCGATTGGGGAAAATTCATCCCGGTATCTATGAATTTGTGTCTCCAGTTTGGCAGATATATTCACCCAGTCATCCTGATCACCTTCTGGATAGAGAATATCGCTCATATCAATCTTCTGGGTTATTAATCCTAATGATGTCATAATAGAATAATAGGATAGACGCTCTTTATCAGTAAACTCTACCCCATCAACAATAACAGGTATTATGGTTTTCTTTTCATTATATTGACCAAAATAAGCTGCCTTATCCCACTCTACAATTTGTGTTTCACCATAGGTTGGAACCCCATTAATCATAGTACCAATTTCACCATTTAAAGCTTTTATCTCTCTAATATAATATTGAATGGTTTTTTTTAACCTATCGCCTTTTATAGTATCTACATCAGATATCATAGCAAACTCAGGTTTCATATCATATTTTTTGCTAATACTGATGAGGGAAGGAATTAATATGTCTTGCTGTAATCCCAGAGCATTATGATTGTATCTCCTTTGTAGTTCTTGTTCATTCACATTCTCTAGATAGGGAAAGTCTTCCAAAACAAGAGTTAAACCGTTCACTATAGGATATAAATAATCTTCCTGCATCTGTGCCAAGATACCCAAGATAATCCCATAACCAAAGGATTGATTAATAAAAGGTCCGTTAATAACAAATATTTGTCCATTGGAATATGAATTTCTCCATACGATTGGAGGCAAATCCTCATTGGCAATATCATTATCTGTATTCTGGTTTAGACCATATGCATAAGTCTTACAAGTTGCTCTTAATTTCACCCATGCTATATCACAAATAAGATCTTCATAATCTTGTATTCCTCCAAGTAGAAAATCAGATACAAATCTTATACCTTTTTGTTTTATAAAGCTTATATTATCATCAATTCCCAGAATGTCATACATATCATTTTCTTCTATTACTGATAGATCCGGCAATTGTAAAAACACAATATGAGTACCCTGATTTAGAAGAATTTTCATATATGCCTTCTGTTTAAACAAGTCTCCCTTACTATCACAAACAAATACTGCTTTTAAGGTAGATGGTATCGCTTCTGTAATCTCTTTAAAATCTTTACATACTTTATATGTATTCTTACTACAATCCAGTGCCTTTGTTATGACTTCTTCTACAAATAGGGAATTGGAATTTCCAATCACGATATATTGTTCTTCATCCTCAAAGTTTTCCTCTTCTTTTGTATGATCCCGATAAGTAAGTTTCTGTAACTTGGCATTGTCCTCTGTATCAAATCGTTCTTTCATATAAAATGCAAAATTACCGATTAATTGAAAGATAAGGAACATTGAGAGAAACCCAATAACAAATCTAAAATATCTATTTTGATTCTTCTTATTATTCATATCATTTATCCAATTCTTTTACTTATGGTTTCTATAGATTGCATTCATGGTACTAAGCATCATTAGAATCATATATTTTACTGGTTTTACGAATCCAGAATGCATTGATGTACCTTCTTTTCTTTCATGCATAATGACCGGAATCTCAACAATACGAAAGCCTTGCAGTAACATTTGAATAATCATATTAATATCCGGATATTTATAATCAAAATTAGAATACTCTGCATAATAGGAAAATGCCTTTCGATTTAATCCTTGTAATCCAGATGTGGGGTCTGTAATCTTCACACCGGAAACCTTCTTAATAAGCTTTCTGAAAAATTTAATTGCTATCTTCTTAACAGAAGTTACTTTACATGATACACTCTCCTCCAGAAACCTAGATCCGATTACAATATCAGGCATATTTTTAGAACCTTTATCATCTCTTGTTAAAGCCTTATAAATATTTTCAAGATTTGATACATCATGCTGCCCATCTGCATCTAATTGTATTAAATATTCATAATTCTTTATCGTTGCATACTTATATCCTACTTGAAGAGCAGATCCATATCCCATGTTATAAAGAAGGTTAATGACTTCTACACCATATTTGGCAACTATTTCTTTGGTGTTGTCATTAGAACCATCATTTACAACAACAATGTCAGCCCAATCAGATATCTTATATTCCATCATTAATCGAAGTAATTCTTTAATATTCTTTTCTTCATTATGGGCTGGTATTAATATTAAAACATTCTTTTTCATCCTATCATTTCCTTCCATAACATTACTTTGAATTAAAGCCATAATCTATTGCAAAATTATTAAGTGCATACTCATTTTGATCTATTTTATATATTACAATTTCATCATCTTCATAAAATACATGCATTTCCCTTGGAAAATACTTTATATATTGCTTTGCCCAATAATATGCTTTTGACATAACAATATCTCTTTGATATATATAATTATAATTGCTTTTAGAAGCCTCGTACCTTATTAAATCTTTATTTGCATCTTCCATAGATACAAAAGCCCTATGTTTAAGCTCATCATCTCCTGGTAATACTTCTGTTCCATAACGCGAGATGGGTCTCTTTTCTACAAATAGGAAAACATATTTTGTAGGAATTCGTAATATCATATCTTCATTCCAATCTTCTTGATCCAGTAGAAAATCGATTAGCTCATAATGATATCCGTTGTTTAAAGTAATACCAAGCTCATTTACCGGTGATATCACTGTCCATTTAAAGTCTTCGTATTCATCTAATATCCGATTTATTGCAATCATAGCTCCTTTGGTCTGGATGTAGTAGAAGTAATCGTTCGTATGTAAATAGCCTTTTTTATACATAAATGGAATACTAACAACCATCCCACCTAAAAACAATGTTGGTATTAATTTCTTTGCTAACATACTCTTCTCTGTTAATTCATAGATTACTTCGAGAGGCATAGCAATTAACAATGCTGACATATAAGCGAAGAATATTCCTGCTCTTTTTGCTTCCATAATGGTTGGTAACCCGAAAGGCCTGCATAGAATTAAAAACACAAGGAAACAACCGTATATACCGAAAATCAATTGATACCTGGTTTGTTCTTTTTCCCGTTTTAACAAACACCGGCATAAGGAAAATATAATAGTTAACAACAATAATCCGATAAAAGCATAGAATAATTTCATTGAATTAACCATATACTTTGTAACTTCATGTTCTAACCTTTGGTAGAATGTCTCTTCCCCTTTATCATCCTTTAATTCTTCATTATCCTCTTTCGAAGGATCTGATATGATATTCTTCATATCATTGTTACCAGTTTTAATAATACTTAAAGCCCAACTCATAGACTGTTCTAATTCATGTCCCATCATAAAAGCTACTAAAAAAGGTACAAGAGCCATGAATAGCGCCAAAAAAGCACTAAGAAAAAGCTTTTTTAGATTTCTAAAAATAAAAACTCTATGTAGATAACCTATCTCAATTGCAACACATAAGATTCCTGCTATAATTGTTACGTAAAAATGGATCATAAGAGTCAGGGAAAAGGATAATCCAAATAATATTAAATCTTCTTTTCTTTCCTTCCTTAAATACTCAATTAAGAAAATTGCCATAGGATATAAGAATATCATGGCATATTCTTGAGGAACAGAAAATTGATATCTTGCTGTAGCGTGACTGCTATAAATATCAAATAAAGCGAATACCCCAAATGCTACGATTGCTATGTAAGGGGAACGGCAGATCCGCTTTAAAAGGATATACAGCATTGTCATAATTAGAACAGTTGACGTAACCGATATCACACGTATTACTGATACAGCTTTAAACTGAAATATCACTATTAATGCAGAGCATATATTATGAAATCCATGAGGATAGATTCCAGATGGAAAGATATCACCTGCAATTAACGACTGAATCCAGTAAAGATGCACTTCTTCATCCGGGGCTGCAAAGCTGGCATAATGAAGCGTTTGATAGCTATACAGATATATTAGATACCCCATTATGCCCAAGAAAAAGAGACGTTCCAGAATATTTCTTCCAATTAAATCATTCCATAGAATAGATATTTTTTTAAATAGATTCTTTTGTATATTCCTTAGGAATAATCTGTTTCCATATTCTCCGGCAAGTAAAGCATCAAATTTTTGATGCAGCAATCTACAATTGGCTTTTAATTGGTGTCGATCAAAGTACACCCTAATAATAAGGGCACCACCAACCAATAGGAATATGAATGGAATTTGCTTTAAACTTCCTAAGTAAGCCAATAGATATACTACATTAATTACATAAACATTCCCAATTACAATATAAGTAAGAAATTTTTCGGATGCTGTTTTATTCTTAACAAAAGGTTTTAACATAAAGGCAGTCAGTAGTATGATTATTAGAAAATAAGCTGCAAATACTTCTGCCATTGTTTTCAATGTTTCAAAATACAAATTATCTTCTCCCTAATTATTTTGAAGTATAGTATCTGGCTGGTAAAAGCGAATCAGTTCCAGCGTTTGATTATCCAGTATAATATCCGATTTTTTAAGCCTTTCTAAAAGTTCTAAGAAGTTATCGTAAGCTTCTGTTTTAAAATAATATTTCAACCCAGCCTTATATACTCTAAGACTGTCTGGTTTATCTCTTAGTGCCAAGTCAAGCCACATTTTGGCTCCATCAAAATCCCCAGCATCCATCGATATCATAATTGCCCGTTGATATACCTTTCCGCTCATTGATTCTTTGGAAAGTTGCTGCAAATCTTTTATACTTTCAATTACTTTTTTACTATAGGCAGCTTGTTCCGGATCAGATAGAATGTGAAAAGCCAGAAAGTTATTCACATATTCTATGTATGGCAGGCTGTTCTTTTGAATATCATGAATTCTATCTTTATTAAGACTTCTCTCCATTGCTTTAAATTCAGCTATTTTTTCTGTAACAGCAGAGGCAGCATAATGAGAAACTTCCCCATCTTCATTCTCAACAGCTGAGGCAACAAAATTAATAGATTGATCATAATCTGATTTTAAAAGCCGTAATAATACATCCCTCTTAGTAAACCTATCTGGAAGAATCAAAGCATCTTCAATTGGAACCTTATCCCTTTCTTCTTTTAATTCTGGTGCAGATATTACATCAATTTTATTCTTATTAAAACTTAACTCTTCTAGATTTATCAACCCCTCACGTTTTCGAAAAAAAATTTGGTATATAAGCCAGGAGAAAAAAAGGTATCCTGCACCTATAACGGGGCAAAAAAGCATAAAAATTGCAGCAAGTACCAGTTGCTTGCTATTTACTTTTCCATGCATAAAAATTGGATATAACATAGCAATTATTGTATTGGCTATTAAAATATAATATATAGCTTTCAATTCATCCATGCCTTTCCCCTTTCGTATAATAATGTACTGCCAAAGCGATATTCCCACACCTAATTATTCATTTACTTCTGATACAAGGATACCATTCTCTCTCAATCTATTAATAACGATTATTGCATCCTGTTGATTTGTATTTGTTAATAAGACATATAACTGTTTCTTATCTCCTAATCCGATGTAATCCGTATCCCTTGTTAATTTCTTTAATAATTGATACATTTCATTCTCTTTTACACTGGATGATTCAACCTGAAGTAATGAATATTCTAACATATTTCTTTCTTTTCCATAGCTGTATAGTACCAAGACTTTATCAAAAGCCTGTTCTGTCATAACTATGCTATTATCCAGATAGGAAGAAGAATGAATGGATTCCATATAAGCATATGCTCTTGCCATAGACCGTTCCATTAACTTACATATTATTGAAAATACATTTACCTGATTCAGGTTGGTATCTTCTATTTCTAGTGACCACACCATTATTACTGACTCAATCTTATCATCTTCATGGGTAGCTCCTGCAATCAGCGGATAGTTAGGATTTAACCCTGTATTACGATAGATTTTCTTATCTCTTAAGCACTCTCCTAACTCGCCAGTATCCGATAAACATATAGATTTTCCCATTGTTTTAGCTTTTACGGAAGAGGCTGCCATTAGTCTGCAGTAATCTGATCTGGAATCACATGTATAGATTGCAATATCCTTTGTATTCATAATCTGTGATATTACATCAATTGCTTCAAATACGATATTTTGTGGTTCCAGGGAATCCAATTGAGCAATAATCTCATATATTCTTCCCATACTATTTTTCTGATTTAAGAGACGTCTTTCATATGTAGTTTTAACAATTACATTGCTGGTATTGATTTCCTTAATGCTATTATATTCCTTCTGCAGATATTCATTTTCATCTGCAAGATCCTCCATAAGTCTTTTGTATTTATCTCTTCCATAAGCAGCCAGGGTTCCGATTACAATAATCTGTAGGATCCAAAGATAACTGTTATATTCAAAGATATTAAAATAGCTCTCCCCTTTCATAATCTCCATTGAGTATTTTCCTAATACACTTAGTATAATGGCTAACTTTCCTTGCGCTAATCCGTGAACACTTACAATTAAAAGTGTGTACCAGAGATACAAGTCTATGGTTTCATGAAAAGCAAATCCCCACGTTGCAGAAATTACCAGCTGTATTATTACGAATAGTACAATATTTTCTATATAGGGAAGTATTTTACTTGTTCCTTTTTTAAAAAATTTATTCTTCTTATGTCTGTCATTCTGCTTTCGTTCTATTAGGGTTCTGTTAATGATTGCAGTATTCATTCTCCTGATACCTGCATCTAAGTTGTATTTAGGAATATACCCCAAGGATTTAATGGATCCATTTATAAATTTTCTCTTGGTCGCATTGCTTGAATCCGTCATACTTACGAAAGTTTCCGTGGCATTCTTCTCTTTATCACTCTTAACATAACTACTTAGCTTTAATAGGATATCTGTTCCCAAAACAGACTCTTCAGAACCAATATGATAGATTAACTTATTCTCTAATTTGGTTGTCATAACCTTATAGATTCCGTCTAATAAATCATCAACATATATCAGATTGTATTCTTTATATGGCTCTATGTTTATATCCTTCTGCCATAGATACCAGTAAATAATGTTGTTTTTAACAGGCATATCTTTATAATTACCATAGACTTGTCCAGCTCTTATAACGGATACTTCAAAAGCATGCTCTTCATTATGTAGAAAGCAGGCATTCTCACCCTGAAGTAATGTCCTTGCATATAAGGAATTCGGCTTAGGCAAGGATTCTTCTGTAATCACATCTTCTGTATTATCTTCAAATACTGCGTATGAAGAAAGATAAAGGAATTTCTTTACCCCTGCTGCTTTCGCAGTAAGTAATATATTAAGAAAACCAGAAATATAATTTACTGCTTCTTTTCCTTCATTACTCCATTCATATCCAGTATCCAGAGCACCCAAAAATATAACTGCATCAGGCAAAACATTTGACATAATAAATTCAATGGATGGTGCAGTGTAAGGAAAACAATATTCCTGAAACACTTCTGCAGGCTTCTTTCTTGTAGTATGATTAGTGCCTGATATTATAAAGATCTCATTATTCTCTTTTTTAATCTTTGCAATCAGACCAAGAGAAAAAGCGTCATAACTGCCACATATCATTACTTTTATTTCATTCACTCTCCCTATTTCTTACAAAACTTTTTTGATGTTCTCCCAACCTCAATTACGAATAAACAAATCTAATTTGTTAAATTTCCATCCGATTTATCCTGCTTATTCCCGGACATATTATTCTGTATATTCCTTTTCATTTGTTCAATTTCAAGATTTAGAAGCGAAACCTGCATAGATAATTCATTAATTTCATTTATCTGTTTTGATATAGTAACTGAAGTTTTAAATGCAATTAAGATTAACCCTATAATAGCAACTCCAAATAAAATAGCTGGAGGATACCATATTCCAAATAGCTCTGCAATCTTTGGAATTATCCACGGAACTAACCCCATAATTGTCATTGTTAAACCTATTAAAATCCAAAGAATGGCTTCACTTTCCATAAATTTTTTATTTATCATAAGTTTTACTACAAGTACAATTAAAGCCATTCCAATTAAAACTGCACTAATGTTAACTATAATACTCATACCTTTTAACCGTCTTTCTCCTTTACTTTTGTATTTAATTTATTTTTACATTGAATTAAAAAAGCAACTAAGAAATCGCTTCCGATTTACTTTAGTTGCAACTGAACCACCATAGGGAGAATATTTATAGATAATATATCCCCAACAGGCTTCTAGCTTTGCGTCCTTATTTTTCAATAAGTTTGCCATGAATTTATTTACTTATATTGTATAATAGATATTTTTCTTTTGCAATAGAAAGTTTCATAATTCTTTATCTGCTAAGAATTTTTGTCTTTATCCTCCATCAGACCCAATACATCCTCGTTAAATTGTTCCCCCAAAAAGGCACGGCCGGTCGGATATTTCTCCAGATAATTCCTTCGTATCTGGTCATTGACTCTGGCAATCTCCTCCTTCAGGTCATTTGCCGAGAGCCGGACGGCTCCCTTTCCCATGATGATTAATTGCTCCAAGGCATCCGATGTGGCAACCGTAACATAATTTTTCCGCGCAATCTCATGCGTTACCTTTTCGATATACTGGTCTGCCGTTTCTGCTTCCTTGGTATACACCACATGGATGTTATGATAATCCTGTACCTCACCGACTCCGCCCTTCACCTTATATGCATCAAAAACCAGGATCACAATACACTTTTTGAAGCCCTGATAATTGGATAGGATATCCATCAGCTTGGTTCTGGCAGCATCCATACTTTCCTTTGCCAGTGCATTCAGCTTTTCCCATGAGAAAATAATATTATAACCATCTACCAATAAATATTCCTTCATCGGTTCTTTTCTCTTTAACTCAAACTGCTGCTCCCGTACTGTTTCCCTGGGCTCATTCTTCTCATACCCGAATCTGTTCCGGGAAGACGGAAGCTTTCGCTTGATCGGTCCAAAGGTGCGGACAAAGATCTCTTCCAGCTCTTTATCCTCCTGCCATGAACTGCTATCATGGGAAGCGGGTCCCACCGGAGCCGTCTCTTTCCTTATTTCATCCGGATTCTCCGGCTTTTCTGCTTCTATCTTATCCCATTCGCTGTCTATGTGCATATAATCCTCAACGCTTTCCCATCCGACCGCAAAGCCTGCTCCGTGGGAGCAAAAGACAGAGCCGGTGGGGTTATCCGGATCCTTCTCACTATCATAGCCGATCGCATCTATCACTTCTTCCGAATTATGACAGGGCCGGTATCCCAGCAAGGTAGTGAATAACCTTCCCCTTCCTCTCGTGTAAGCAATTACCTCCGTCTGGTATCCCCGCATTTCCGAAACCGGTGCACAGCCTGTCAGCAACGACATTTCTCCATGAATTTCAGGAGGGTTCATATCTCCGCTCCTACGCTGAATATCCGACATGGCTCTTCCTACCATATCCGATGGAACTTCCAGTTTATAATGATAATACGGCTCCAAAAGAACACTTTTGGCTTTCTTTAAGCCGTGACGAACTGCCCGGTAGGTGGCTTGTCTGAAATCACCGCCTTCCGTATGCTTCTTATTTGCCCGCCCTGCAAGCAGGGTAATCTTCATATCGGTAATCGGAGAACCGGTCAAAACTCCCACATGCTCCTTTTCTCTCAAATGAGTGAGTATCAGCCGCTGCCAATTGCGGTCCAACAGATCCTCACTACAGCTGCTGGTAAATTCCAGTCCGCTTCCTGCCTCCCCCGGCTCCAGCAGAAGATGTACCTCCGCATAATGCCGTAACGGCTCGAAATGTCCTACGCCTACGACCGGCTCTAGGATCGTTTCTTTATATACAATATTCCCCTGACCAAATTCTACGCTGACGCCAAAGCGATCCAGAATGAGGCTCTTTAAGATTTCAACCTGTATCTCCCCCATCAGCTGGACATGGATTTCCTTCAGATGCTCGGACCATAGGATATGCAGCTGCGGGTCTTCCTCCTCCAGCTGGCGTAATTTAGAAAGCATGGAATACGCATTACACTCCGGAGGTAACAGGACCTGATAATTCAGTATCGGTCTGGAAAGCGGCAGATCCGATCCCGCCTCAATTCCCAAGCCTTCCCCGGGATAGGTCCTGGTAAGCCCCGTGACCGCACAGACGGCTCCTGCTCCCGCTTCATCCACCGTGTCATACCTGGCCCCGGAATAAATCCGAATCTGATCCACCTTTTCTTCCCAGAGATCGGTTTCGTCCTCCGCCATCCTGCTGCCTTCCTTCCTGCTGCCTTCCTTTCGCAGTCCCGCCTTATCTTCCGCTTTTTTATTCGCATCTTTTTGATATGAATTTTGGACTTTCTCCTCCTTGCGGTTCGTCAGCGGCATTTTTACCTTCAGGCTTCCTCCGGTAATCTTCATATAGGTCAGGCGGTTTCCCTGGTCGTCTCTTGCAATTTTGTAAACCTTTGCACCAAAATCTTCCGGATAGGAAATACGCTTTGTGTACTGCTCCAATCCACTTAAGAATTCCTCCACTCCAGAAAGCTTCAGAGCAGATCCGAAATAGCAGGGAAATACTTTTCTCTCTCCAATCAATGCTATGATATCCTTCTTTTCTACTATGCCATTATCGATATACCGGTCCAGCAATGCCTCGTCGCACATTGCCAGCTCCTCCATAAATGCCTTGGAATTATCATCATCACTAAAATCTACGCAGCCTTCCTCCATCCTTTTCAATTCACCCATAAGCGCCTTATGGTCCACTCCGGGAAGATCCATCTTATTTACAAACAGATAGGTCGGTATCCTATAGCGTGCCAGGAGCTTCCATAAGGTTTCCGTATGTCCCTGAATCCCATCCCCGGCGCTGATCACCAGAATGGCATAATCAAGGACCTGCAGCGTCCGTTCCATTTCCGCTGAAAAGTCGATGTGTCCCGGCGTATCAAGCAGTGTCACATCCATACCCCTGTATGAAAATGCCGCTTGTTTTGAAAAAATGGTAATCCCCCGCAAGCGTTCCAGCTCATAAGTATCCAAGAACGCATCTTTATGATCTACCCTGCCTAGTTTTCTGATGCTGCCAGTCAGGTACAGCATACTTTCCGCTAACGTTGTTTTTCCCGCATCCACATGGGCTAAAATACCGATTACCAGCTTTTTCATAAGTTATTTATCTCCTGTCTCTATCAAAATAAAATTTACATTTACTGATTTTCTTTTACATTTACTGATTTTCTTTTTCTTTATATAGATAGCCGATTTCTGATTAATCCAATTCCCGATATTTCTTAGGCGGCTGACCGGTTATTTTAATGAAATTACGATGAAAGGTTCTTAAATTATTATAACCACAATTCATTGCCACTTCGCTGATTGACTGCTCGGAATTTTTCAACAGGTAGCATGCCTGCGAAATCCGATAATGATTTAAGTAATCCGTGAATGTCATGTTCATCTGCCGGGCAAAGAGCTTGGAGATATAAGGATAATCATACTGCAGATGCTTCGCTACAGCCTTTAGCGTAAGATCAGAAGAATAGTTTTCCTCCACACAGAGCAGCATTTTATAAAGTACCTTCGTCTGCGGTGACTGCTTCACCGGAGTAAAGGAGGTCCGGTTGATCAAATCAGCACAAACCGCATATAGAAAGCTTTTCTGACGGTAGATGGAGCTCAGCTTACTAAAATCAATTTTCTCCTCGAAATGCAGCACATTATCATCCGGAATAACCCCCTTAAAATTCATGAAAAAATCGCCGATCAATTCCGGTGAAAAAAGGATAATCGTAATATCCGAATAATCCACGGTCTTAAATTCATGAATCTGATTGGGAAAAATAAAAATCAGATCATTTTTCTGCAACTGATACTCTTTTTGATCCACGGACACATACAGCTGCCCATCGCTGACAAAAATCATCTCGAATGCCAGATGGAAATGAATGGAAAAATGGTAATTCTTCAACGAAGTTAACCGAAAGAATTCTTTTTCCTCCACTCCATGCTTTTCAAAAAAAGCCATAGCTCTCCCCCGCCTCTTTGTAAACTTAAAAACACTAATATTGTCTTAAAGTATACTACAATTTGGATAGTGCTTACAATGGTTATTTTATATAATGAGATTAACGAAAAGATATGAGTATCCTAAGTCATGTTAATGTTTTGATAGGAATAGGACCTTAGGTATATTCATTTGGCTGCCTTTCCTGACTTGGCATATTCTCCTTCGAGCCTCAAAGCTTAGTGAAAATATCGTACAAGCAGGCTCTATTTTCACCTGAGTCTCGAATCGAACATAAGCAGCCGTCGTCAGCCGGTCTTAGCCAACCTGAATATATCTAAGGTCCTATTCCTGTTCATGGTTTTTTATATGACTTAGGATACTTATATCTGAAACAGCTCCGCTGGTTTTATCAAGCAGAGGCGATGATTTTTAACTGCGAAGCTTTCGTTAATTCATAATTTAAGGAGGATACATACTATGGAATATCATGTAGCAAAAACCGGTTCAGATCAAGGTCAGGGAACGTTAACGAATCCGTTTCTGACCATTAACAGGGCGGCTTCTGTGGCTGTGGCAGGTGACACGATTACCGTCCATGAAGGCGAATACCGGGAATGGGTGAAACCGAAACAGAAGGGGTTAAGCGATAAAAGAAGAATCGTTTACCAGGCTGCGGAGGGTGAAAAAGTAGTCATCAAAGGCTCAGAACATATCAAAGATTGGGAGCATGTGCAGGATCATGTCTGGAAGGCTGTGCTGCCAAACTCCTTTTTCGGCGGCTATAATCCTTATGAAATCGAAGTGTTTGGGGATTGGCTCGTGACAATGAATCACAGGCATTTAGGTGATGTTTATCTAAATGGTATGTCCTTTTATGAGGCCGATAGCTTCGAGGAACTTAATTCTCCAAGTGTCCGGACAGAGATATTGGATCAATGGACAGGAAAAATAGTGCCTGTCCATAACCCGGAGCAGACAAAATATGTATGGTTTGCCGAGATAAATACGGATACTACAACGATTTATGCAAATTTCCAGGGAGCCGATCCGAGAAAGGAGCTCGTGGAAATTAATGTGCGCAGATCCTGCTTCTATCCGGAAGAGACCGGGATCAACTATATTACGGTAAGAGGCTTTGAAATGGCCCATGCAGCAACTCCATGGGCGCCTCCCACGGCTGACCAGCCGGGACTGCTCGGCGTAAACTGGAGCAAAGGCTGGATTGTTGAGCATAATATCATTCATGATTCCAAATGTAGTGCGATCAGTATCGGGAAAGAAGGCTCTACCGGGCAAAACTACTGCTCCATCCGGAAGGATAAACCGGGATATCAATATCAGCTGGAAGCTGTATTTTCCGCGGAGCGCAACGGCTGGTGCAAGGAGAAAATCGGTTCCCATATCATCCGGTATAACACCATCTACGATTGCGGTCAGAACGGTATCGTCGGACATTTAGGATGTGTCTTTAGTGAAATCCATCACAACCATATTTATAATATCGCTCTGAAACGGGAATTTTACGGTTATGAAATAGCGGGAATCAAGTTCCATGCGGCAATTGATACCCAGATTCATCATAACCGTATCCATGACTGCTCTTTGGGACTCTGGCTGGATTGGCAGACGCAGGGAACAAGGGTCAGCAAAAACCTATTCTACCATAATAACCGGGATCTGTTTGTAGAGGTAAGCCATGGGCCCTATATCGTCGACCATAATATCCTGGCTTCGGAATATGCCCTGGATAATGTGGCACAGGGCGGAGCCTATATCAACAACCTAATCTGCGGCAAGATGGTACAGGCGAAGGTGCTAAATCGTTCCACGCAATATCACCTCCCGCATAGTACCAAGATCGCAGGTTTTTCCTTTGTTTACGGCGGAGATGACCGTTTTTATAATAATATCTTCATCGGGGCAAAAGGATTAGAAGGGGTCGGAACGTCTCACTATAAAAACTATACGACCTCTTTAGAGGAATATATCGAGGAGGTTCATAAAAAGAATGGGGATCTGGAAGTCTTTGAACTGATCGAACAGCCTGTTTACATCAATAACAATGCCTATTTTAACGGAGCAGAACCTTTTGAAAGGGAGCATGACAAGCTGATGGAGCAAGGCTTTGATCCTAAATTCAGTATTATTGATAAGGGGGAAGAGGTTTATCTATCCTGTGAGCTTCCGGAAAGCTTCGAGAATATTCTCGGCGGGATACATTCCACCTCCACCTTACCGCGGGTACGCATCGTAGATGCTGAATTTGAACGCCCCGACGGAAGTAATGTCGTATTGGATACGGATTTTCTGGAGGAAAAGAGAATGCCAAAGAGTCCGTTAGGGCCCATTACCTCATTGAAAAAAGGGAAGAATTATATCAAAGTCTGGTAATGTTGCAGCCTGACCAAAAGGGCTGCTCCGCAATAAGTAGTTTTAAAAAAGACATCCTCTGCCACCATATAGGTTCTTTCTTAGCTTTGGGTATATAACAACAAGCAAAAAGCTACTTAAGATTTAAGCTTGCGTAGCTTTTTGCTCATATTAAATCAAACAAATTGGCCTGTAACAGCATAGAGTAATTTATTCTGAACAGTTGCAAAGAAAAATTTTATCTTTCTTTCAACCTCGCGTCCACCTTCATTTTGAACTTGTAAGTAATAGTTACAAGTTCGATTTTCATCTAATTCGCCTTCTTTATAAATATTCCTTATGTACAGCAAGAATAAGTGGTGTTGACCTGCTATTATGTTTTCCGGCTTTCATATCCAGACTTAGTTTTTTGACTTTCTCACATATGAAACATTGAGTTTTTTATTTTACACAGGTAGTAGTAGCAGTCTGCATCTTCAAGATAATCCATATTTTCTATCCTGCATCTACAACGATTTTTATATATTTGAAGTTTATGTGCTTCTTAGCATCTTTTAGAGAACTCAGAATTGATTCAGAAGGCGGTAGAGGGATTAAAAGCCCTGGACGACCGTGATATTCTTATGAATTTAAGCTTTATCAACCGGTTACAGGAATCGTAGAATGGAAAAAAGCAGAGAATTATTTCTCCTGTTTTACGATACATTGCAGCGTTTTCATCGTCTAAAACGTATATAGGGTAAAGGAGGTGGAGCAAATGGCATATCGGTCCTTTCGGCCGGAGGACTTTGAGGTGTTTGTAACCAAACACGAAAACAGGCTTTATCGAACTGCGCTTGCGATTACAGGAAATGTAGCCGATGCGGAAGACATGGTACAGGAAGCATTTCTGCGCGCTTATGAAAAAGCTCCCGAATTCGAATCTGAGGAGCATGAAAAGGCATGGCTGATTCGGGTAACCGTTAATCTCTGCAACAGCTGTCTGCGGTCTCCCTGGCGCAAGCGCACCACGCCGCTTCTGGATTCCTATCCCGCTGCACAATCGAAGCAGCAGGAATTAGTGGAGCAGATTATGACCTTACCCTCCAAATACCGTACCGTCATCCATTTGTTTTACTACGAGGGCTATTCCATTAAGGATATCTCCATGCTGACCGGGCAGAAGGAGGCTACCGTCAGGAGCCATCTGACCCGTGCCCGTCAAAAGCTTAAACTCATCTTAAAGGAGGATGATTATGAAAGCGTATAACGAATACATGAATCAGATATACGTTTCGGATACACTGCATCAAAAAATACTATCGTGTGCCGGCAATGCCCGACCTGTGCGCCGACCTGTGATTCCCCGGCGCTATGCCGCAGCTTTTGCCTGCCTGATCGTGGTTATGCTTGGCATCTTTACGATACCCCAAATAATCTGGCATAATACCGTGCCGCTCCCGGACCAGTCCCTGCCGCATGAGGTGATGCCGTCACCGGACAATAATATAAATCTTCCCCAGCCAGGAAAAGACAAGAACACACCCGAAGAAGCAAAGAATTACACCCTGATTTTTAATCAGGCAGGTGCGCAATCGGCCGCCGATATCGATATCCCAGGACATTTCTGGCAGAAGCTAACGGAGGATGAGCTTACGGCGATTCTCCCCGGTCTGTCCGATACGCACAGCATTACGGCAACCGCTAATTATCGGAGCAATGAAAACGGCGCCGTACTGTTCAATATTGACGCCCATGCGGTATCCGCATCCGGTAGTAAGGCGTATATCCAGATTGCGCCCGGCGAGGTGATCCTCGATTATATCCTGGAGGGCGATGCCAAAACCTCCGATGTCCTCGGAACCGAAGTCACCGCAGGATATTTTAAGTCCAGACGGAACAGTAAGGGTATCCGCAATGTGATCTATTTTGCGTCCTTCAAGCTTTCGGATATCGCCTACTATGTGGAGCTTGGCGGAGAAGAAGCGGAAAGCGAGGCATTCCGGGAAGAAATCACCGAACTCGTCGGTCTGCTCGTTCAAGGAGGGGCGGCTGATCTTGACGTACTTTCTCCCGTTGTGCCCGAACTGCGCGACGACAAGCTTAATCTAAGTGAGGCACGTACCGATGCAGATTACGGAGCATGTCTGCCAGCTGCTCTTCCAGACGGATTTGTGCTTGGAGAGGCACGGCGCTTTATCAATCAGGAACAGAATGAACTGACCGCTTATTGGAGAAAGGGTATGGGATATATCATTTGGCGTGTTACGACACTGGATGAAGACGACAAAATGCGGATCACCTCCCTATCTGACACACAGAATTACGATCTCACGCTCTATCCCATTCCCCGCGCCGATTCTGTGCCGTGCGAAATACGGGAAATCGTAGATAATCCTATCTTTCTAAGCGAAGAACTGACGCTTGAGGCTGTACAGGCTCGAACGTATGAGGTTTCCGATTCCGGAGATGAACCGGGTCCGAGAATGCGCTTTAGCGTGCTATATGGAGATACCCTGGTGGAATTAAACGCAAAAGGAGCCTCCGCAGAGGAAATGTTTGAGATTCTTCAGCAGATCAAGGAATGATGTAAGTGCCAAAAGCCGGTTTATAAAATTAACTTCATCAATTTACACAAATTTAAAGAGGCCACAGAAACGTTGATATTTCTGTGACCTCTTCTTTGAAACTTTATGTTTATTTTTAAGTTTGCTTTACCAGTAATAAGCTTCCTATTTTAGTTTATACCACATAACAGGACGTACCTTGAACTGGTTACTCGTTGCCACATAGCCGTAATCCATAACAGAACCTTTATCGGATAGGAAAGCCGCACTGTATGGATCGTTACCGGGGGAACGCAGCCAGGTGTTCGTTTTAAAGTTGGGAAACAGACTGCTGTAATTCATGGCTTCCTCCGCACTGAACATAAAAATGTAATCTTCCGTGTCCTTGCCGCCTTTTGTTCCATACACGGCATTATCATGATTAGCGACCTCGGTAAGCCAAATATTATTCCGCTCGGCCGGTGAGAAGGAATCCTCCAAAAATTGTGTGTTCAGCCACTGCCGGAGGGAAGCTTTCTCCCAGGTAATCTCTCCGGGCTCCGAATGATAAGGCATTTCCTCCATGGAGGAGTTTTTCATCAAAAAGGCACGGTCATCTAAGATATCCAGTATAAGCCACTCATATTTGCCGACCTTAATCTTCTGTCCGGGCTCACTGTTTTTGATAAGGTTTTTCTGTGCCGCAATCAACTGCTCCTCACTGTCTTTATAATTCCCTGCTGCTGCAAATTCTTTGGCGGCAGTTTTGTAATTTCCTTCCGTCGCTGCTTCGGTTCCATACCGATAGCGGCATTCCTGCAGCCTTTCGTTGCTGTCCTTATAGGCGCCGAGTTTCTTATACATATCAATGGCAGAGGGATAGGAACCTGTCATCTGATACGCATTTGCCAAATAATATTTTGCATGGGAGGTCTGGGACCCCAGAAGCAATGCCGCTACGCACAGAATAAAAATCCCGCCTCCGATCCATTTTTTCCTGACCGCTTTCCTTTCCAGAATACCGCTCCTCTTTTCACATTCCAGAGCCATATCGTCTGCATCCTGATAACCGCTTGCTTTTTTGAACTCCTGCGCTGCCAGCTTATATTCTTCTGCTAGTTTCGCCGTGCTTTTCCTTCGCTGGGCCTCTTGATAAATTACTTTTTTTGCCTCCTTGTCGGTCTGTTTGGCAGACTCCATACATAACTGAGCAAAGGCATCGGCTTCCTTGTAGCCGGATAGTTCTTTAAATTGCCCTGCTATCCGCCGGTACATCATCGATTTATCAGCAGAGGCAGTCATACAGCCCATACAATTTCTTAGATCCACCAGCTTCTGATAAGTCTGCTCCTTTTCCATATCGATATCGATTGCTTCCTCAGGATTACGGTCCGGCATACCCGTACTTTCGTCCGGCTTTCGTCCGCTTAATAAATTTTCTGATGAAGTATTCTTCTTATTTCCCATATTAAAAATCATGCCTTTCTTGTAATGGCTCGTGTTCTTTACGAGACGATTCCAACTAACGCCCCTGTTTTTTGGGCATAAATTCTGAAGAATAGCTGCTTTTGCTATTCTTGTAATGGCTC
>ENA-UOOK01001184-UOOK01001184.1-fermentation-metagenome-genome-assembly--contig:-NODE-1184-length-34627-cov-8.746182_pt1 | contig 34627 bp, 25 predicted proteins | sample MGYA00245777_ERZ724023 | MGnify/ENA primary metagenome ERZ724023 (study PRJEB28704, sample SAMN03018312) | fermentation metagenome | biome: anthropogenic terrestrial biome; feature: soil; material...
AAGCTTTTAGCATATAAGGAAATATTTTCTATAAAGATATATAGTTTTCTTTAGAGATATATTCGTTTGGAAGTTGACGGCTCTCACCTCCCACCTGCCAGCCTGCGGCTGTCGAGGAAGGAGTCCTCTCGACTTATCGAGATAGACCCGATTACAACATATATATGACTCAGGTGTTATATTTTAGTATACAACAAAACAAGGGGGGAGTTTTAAATGGAACCAAAAGCCTCAGATTGGATTAACTTCTGGAATGCAAATGTTTTTGCAGTAATCACTGACAATACAAAGCCAGCCATGAAATGGGCTGCCTCGGAACTAAAAAAGCGGGGAAAAAATGTGTATTTAGTTGACCTTTCAGACAAACCTGCCGCCGATTCATTAAAAAATATTTCAGAACTTCCGGGAGGCATTGACCGCGCTATCATCGGCATAACAAAATCAGAGCCTGGCAACCTGATCCCGACACTGAAAGAAAAAGGCACAAAAAAGGTCTGGATACACTGGAAAACCGAAACTGAAAAAGTACTCGGCGCCTGTAGAGATGAGAACCTTGAATGCCTGGCAGGGCGCTGCCCAATGATGTACCTCGGAAGCGGACTGAGCATACATGGTCTGCACAGGACGATCGCAAAAATGACGGGGAATTATTAAAAAACGCACAGAAACTCTTTGAATTACCGGCACAAAAAATGAAAGTACTTGAAGCACTTTCATGCCAAATATTAAGGAAATGGGGGATTGGTTTAATACGGAAACGGTTAGTGTTGGCGTTGAGAGCTTTGCAGAAGATATAGATTGATTATATAGAGTGATTTCTCTGCTGTAGTTTCTTATTGCCTATTGTTTCCAATAAACAATATGGTTTTTCAGTGAACTACTCCTCGGCTCAATACTGAGTGGCTTCCTGAATCATAGATGACCTTCTGGCATCTCAAAGAAGCTTTAATTCCGGCTGAAATCCGTACTGAGTCTCGCTCTTACACTCGTTTCGGCTTTTCATATAATAAATAAGTACGCACTGAAATTCAATTATTTGTGCTTATAAAAGTAAACCAGACCCTTGGCTACACCCATTGAAATTATACCTATTAATAGTGCAGTTAAGATAACCATGAAAAGGTTTTCCTGTTCAGCAAATTGGAACATAAAATAGAATAGAATTACAGTAAATACTCCTCCAATAAACAGCAGAATTGCTGCTGGTCCTCCCAAACTCTTTTCAGTGTCCTTAGGCATAAAAACGGTCCCTCCTGAAATAATTACATCAAATTATATTTCAAATATCAGGTAGCATTATATTATAACGGAAAGAATTAACTTTTAATTCTGTATAGCAACCAGAGATAAGAATGCATTGGTTAAGGGGATTTCTACAGCTTTAAGCATACCGATTCTCAGGACATTATAAGAGAACCAGGTTATTGGAGCATATGCTTCAGTACTCTGACATGTACAGAAAGTAACAGCCTTCTAGTTCTAAATAAATTTATAGTTTTTGATTTTGAATCTCGTCGTGAACTAACTGAAAAAGGGCTCGCGAACTAACTAAAAAAGAGCTCACTTTTGAAATTGTTGGAAGGCATAGACTTGAAAGATGCCATTTTTGGAGATTCTGGAATAATACAAACCTGCTTACGGCTATTTGAAAGGTAAAAAATCCCAGGAATCAGTGATTAGAAAATTAAGCTTTTACAGAAACTCTAGGCACAGAGATACATAATATTCTCTTGCAATATTTTTAAGCCAGTCTGGGACCAGGAGGTATCTGTCGACGACAAGCTCATTCAGGTAATAAAGAGATTCTTCAGTTTTGCATTCACTGAGCCTCTTTACAGCAGTCCTTCTTCCCCATGCAGACCTTTCTTCGTCAAGAGCTTCGAGATAAAGCTTGTATTCTTTGCTGTCATCCATTACATAAAAATTATCTATTAAAGAATATAAATATTTGTATCCGGCATCAGAAGCCGCAATATTCAAAGGTTTTCAAGAGGATGCCTGTGATCCCACAAACTGCAATTAAATTCAATTATATGTTTTGGCAGACAGGAAAAATTCACGGAATTGAGGCTTTAATAATTCAAGTTCTCCTATCTGGTCAGGAGAGTTCGGGGTTTGTAGCCATTTCTACTGGCTTTACGGGAATCAGTCCTCTCATAGCGTTGTGTAACTCTGCATCCTGTTTTTTGTGGTGAAAGAAAAAGGATACAGAATCAATCATAATTTACAGAACTTTCGCTAACTGCCAACAGGTAAAAATAAGAACAAAAAATTCTTCTGTATGAAGGTACTCTTTTAATTTTTTCAGGCATCGTGTCTGCTTTTCTTCTTTCCACTTCTTCTTTTTGAAAAGGGCCGCCAGACAAGCTGGCGGAGGTTTCCGATACCACGCGAATTTAAAAACCCTTTTTGGGAAGAGGATATTCTTTCTGAACCTCAAAACCTTACTCGATTTATTGAAACATTCTTGTCCTGCTCGATGGAGAAAAGTAGTCAGTCAAAAAAGAAAGAGAAAAAAAGAGGAATAAAACCCACTTTCAAAACCCACTTTCCGCAGTAAATTTTCGCATATTCACAATTTTTCCTGCTATCGATTTTCAATATATCATTCAATTTTCACCAAGTTCCATTAAAAGTCCAAATTAATTTGATTTGTTTCAAAAACGTTATCAGGAAAAATATTGATTTTCGAAAAAATACTACGGAATGTGGAATAAAAGATTAGAACTCTTTTTAACTTAGTCTCTTGCATAATCTAAAAGCAACATCTCTCCTGAATGTGCATCAATCCATGCTGAGGCTGGATATTCATCACCTGTTGTAAAACTTGAATCAATGAACCGGACCCACCACGCCAGATGAGTTTCATCATCATCCTCTTTCCATACAAGGTTCGATGAAATAACTTTTACAGTATTTGCTTTTTCTTCTCCTATATAAGGTTCGGTATTCATGTACTCTTTAAGAATCTCAACTGCTTTTTCATCCGTAATGCTTGGTTTCGTATCAATGAGTGCTATCTTTTCCTCATCCATAGACCATCTTTTGCGGTAACTCGAAACTTCGCCTGTTTCTTCATTGACCCTGAGCTGTATTCCATCAGAAAGAGAAGGTATTCCCCTGATAATTCTTGTGTAGCTAATTTTATAAGTTCCTGGTAGATCGTACGCAGCAGGTTCTATGTAATTTACGTCTTCAAGTTCAATCTCGTTAATTTTTTCTGCTGAAACCTTGGATTCAATATATTTTTCTGCTATTTCCAGAGCAGCATCCTTGCTTATACTGTTTTTTCCCTGTACATTCTTTGATCCATCGTATACAAAAAGTCGCTCTCCATTAGAGGCATCTATTCCTATTACAATGCTTTTTCCATTAGTTGTTTTTGAGCTCATTTGCCAGATTATTCCAAAATCATCATCATCAATCAGTTCCCCATGAATAGATTCATTGATTACTTCCGGGTTTTCTGACATTAGCTTGTTTTTTGCATTCTCAAAACTAATATTTACTTCTGAAGTTGACGGATCAAGGTATTTTGTTTGCTTCATGTTTTCTTTTGTAAATATTATTCCTCCCTCTTCAAAAGCAAAAGCCACAAATATTGCACATGATAATATTAGACATAATATACAAATTAGCTTAAGTTTCATGATCTCCACACCCCTTAAGTTCTTAAACACAAGTTTGAGTTTCCTATAAATCGATTGTTAGCAACATCTGTTGCATCTCCAAACTCTTCTTCTACTTCATCTTCTGCATAGTTGGCTGCTTCAGAAACAGCGACATTCGTGAAAGTACCCATACTAAAGAATTCAGAATAAAAGCGGGCATTATGTAATGTGTTAACAGTGTCTTTATATCCAAAATAGGTATCAAAACCCTTGTTAATAAATTCATTTCCAAGATCGGTATTTTTTGCAGATTCACATGCACCTGCAAAAATGAACCCTCCGTCTCTTTGGCTCATCCAACTATTCACATCCGAATTATATAGATGGCTTCCATCTTTGAATTTTAAAAAAGTTGAAAGAAGAAATATTCCACCATGAGTATGTATTAAAACAACATTCACATTAGTTGTATCATCAAGTGAATTGATTCCATTTATAAAACCGTGATCATTCACAGTTCCTGATTGATAATCTGCAATTATAGATATATCGGAAATTAAAATAAGATCATTTCTGACTTCATTAAATCTTGCATTAATGTAATTAATCTGGTTTGTGCTCAGGTCTCCAAATTGGGTTCGGCTTCGATCTAACATAGCATCCGGGTCAGCAGACGCTGGGGCAGCAAACAAAGTAGCAATAAGCAATATATATATATATAAACTCGTTCTTTTCCTGCTCATTTCTTATTTACCTCATTAGATTTACTCCAAAGGCAAGATTATACAACTCTAAAAACTATCAAAATCAACTATCCATTTGCCTTTGTGTGTTCAGGGGTACAAGCCGATTTTACAAGTTTAGTTGAAATCCCCTTTCACATTTTTATATAGTAAAATAGAACAATTATGTATATAATACCGATAGTTTTTCACCATATTCTCAAACTAAATAATAATAAACTATATTACTATTTAGTTAATAATTAATATAAAAATAATAATACTTTTATTTACAACATGACTTTATGAAGCTATTCTTACATTAATTCATATGAAAATGAAATGTCTCCGTAATGAGGAAATGAAAATTAGCGAACTACTGAGTATAGATATATCAACCATTTAGCCGAACCAACTATAATAAAAGATGTAGAATAAAATTGGCCTGGACTGGTTTGAAATTTTGAAATTTCCATTCTGACCCACACAACATTATTAGCTATACCAAACAATTTTTGTCTCGCTCGACGCAGGAGAGTGGCCTTCTCAAAAAGCTAAAAAAGAACATGAAAAAAGCCAAAAATAAAGTCATAGGGTAAAAATAAAGTCAAAAACCTATTAAAAGCTAAAAACGAAACAAATACTGCCAAATATACTTATTCCATGTTTAATTTATTTTTTACTGCTTTTCAAGCCTTTTTTCTTCATTCTATTACTGTTCGCTTCTTTCTTCTTTTTGTGCAGGGCCGCCAGACAAGCTGGCGGAGACTTCTATAATATATTGATTCGAAAAAGGTTCCGGGGGGTTAAGGGAAATTTTTATCCTCAACCCAGAGCCTTTCTGATTTTTCCCATTTTTGTGAGGGTTGAGCATACGAGCTGTGAGACTTCTTCATCCATGCAGTTTCCTTCTTTTCCTGCTTGCAGGAGGTCAGGCTGCATCATTTCAAGCAGGATGCGGTATGATGGTTCTGGATGGGGATCAAGGTTGAACGTATCGCGCAAAACCTCGATGTCTTTACGGACTTCTTTCATGCAGGCTTCTGAAATAAAACGGGAAGCCACATTAAGGTCCAGGTAACAGGATGCAAAACTCAGGTCGCTGCCAAGGGAGGGGAAATACCTGGTAAGCAGCCTTTCACAGGCTTCGTCGCCGAGCTTTTCCCGGGCTTCTTCAATGGCAGTACCTGTGCCTATAAATTCTGGAGGCAGGCCTATTGAGTAGAGGGCGCCTGTGAACTTTATAGCCCGTGGGATGTGAAGGTCTTCTGCAGGCATGCTGGAATTAAGCTCTTTTCCAATATCGCTGCGGCAGAGGCTTACCAGGCCTGAGATATCGGGGGCACTCCTTGAGTAACCGCCGGTTCCGTTATGCATCAGGCGGTCCCGCTGCTGGGGGAGGAGGCTTGCAAGCTGGTTTATAGTTGAGGACATCTCGCGGATAATGCGGCTGTACCTTGCCCCAAAAATTCCTATAAGGTTTGCAATCTCCTCTTTTTCTTCACTGGAATAAATGTCAGGAGATTCCGGAAGCCTTTTTTCTGCAAGGCGGACCAGGGCTTCAGCTTCTCCTTTTTCGTGGCTGTACCTGACAGCGGACTGAAGGGTGATCGTCCCTATGCCCCTGTATTCCCTGAAAAAGTTTTCCGCATTTTTCATGTTCAGGTGACCCCGGAAAGGCAAAGTACCTGCTCCGAATATGATGCCTGTGCAGGTATCAAGCTCAGAGTTCAGTTCCGAGATCCCGCTTATGGCGTATTTGCATGAGAGTGTGCTTGCCACGTGGCCGAAAGAGAGAGCAGAGTCGGATTTTCCCAGGAATACCCGGAACTTTTCGGGTGCTTTTCCGAACCGCTTTTCCCAGGAAAGGATAGTGTTTTCTGCCAGTTCCTTTGCATGCATCAGGGCAGGAGTGTCTTCTATAAGTGGAATTATACGCGGGACCTCCATTGAAACCCCGAACTCCTTTTTTGCAAGTTCGCTTACGTCCACCATATGCTGCTGGGCGTCAAGTATTTCCCTTACCGTGCCTGTCATGGGGTGCACGAACTCATTGATTGCCTGCACATCAGAGTATTCAAGGGCTCCGTGATTGGCTTCGGCGATGGACATCATGACCATAAGCTGCCTGAACTGGTTTTCCTGGACTGCGCTCGGAGCCCGCGGAGTGATGAAAATGTCTTTTCCGGGTATAAGGTCTGTTTCTTCTATGAATTTTGATACAATCTGGACGTTCTGGTGGTAAGGAGTTGCTTTCCCTTCATAATCCGGCATATATTCGTCACAGCCGAATACCACCGCAGCTTCAATGGCTTCACCGGGTTCTTCCTGCGTGGAGATATACTTTGATGCAGAGTCTGGATGCTGCGTACACATTACTTTAGGATAGGTTGCTTTTTTGCTCATGAAACTGGACCCTCACTGCTTAACAGGGGCAACTTTTAGATTCCTTTGTTTTTCCTATAAGATGCCAAAATAATTGTCTTATTTTGTGTATTGTTAACCCTACAATTAATTCAAATTAACAGCGGTAGAGAATGTTTACTTAGAGATAAATGTTTTCGTTGACAATAGGTTGACAATATGGTGCCGGCTTTGAAGCTCCCTTAAATATTCATCAAAGGTGCCCGGAAGTTCTTAACAAAAAAGGCTGTACAAAAAAGACCATGCAAAAGGCAAAGAAACAAGATATCAAAAGGAAAAACCGGAGAAAAGAAGACTGTTTGAGTCCGGCAGCCAGGCTAAAAGACGTAATGATCACTTTCGAGAATAAACATAAAAAGACATTTTAAAAGGCATTAAAAGAAGAAATAAATTCAGTAAATGAGTCTGTAGCGGTGCTTCATGCTGACAAACTTTCCCCGTCAGGCTCTTTCCAGGCAGGCTATTTTCAGTTTTCTTCATTTCTTCCGTGCTTTTTCACATTCCGGTATCATCTTCGATACTGATACCCACTTTGAAACTGTCTGCTATATATGATCTGGTATCACATTAAAAATGACATTAATTGTGGTATTAAAAAGATATCAGAGTTGAAAGCAACAGGAAATCTCTAAAATGCAGCGGACATTAAATAAGCAAGGGAAAAATGGGAAATTTTGTGTAAACAGATATGAGGTGAAACAATATGTTCTGTAATCAATGCCAGGAAGCGCTTAACGTAAAAGGTTGTACTAAAAATGGGGTATGTGGCAAAAAAGGGGAAGTTGCAGACCTCCAGGACAGGCTGATCTATGTACTTAAAAGCATCTCTTTCTATAACCAGAAAGCAAGGGAATCCGGCCTTAACAAAGAAGCAACCGACAGGTTTGTGCTTGACGGTTTCTTTGCCACCCTTACAAACACAAACTTTGACAAACAGGCGATTGAATCCTATATAAAGAAAGGATTTGAGATCCGTGATGCCATTAAGGCAAAGCTGCCCGCAGGAACATTACCTGCCGAAGAAGCCCTGCCTGTCATAGCTAGGGTCACCCCTGAAAGTATAACGGAAATGGATGTTGCGGTTCATTCCACGCAAAACGAAGACATCCGGTCTCTTCGGGAACTGCTTACATTTGGAATGAAAGGGCTGGCAGCTTATGCACACCATGCTTATATCCTCGGGTATAAAAATGAAGAAATTTTTAAATTTATAGAAAAAGGGCTGGTTGCCACAACAGATGACAATCTGGGCGTGGAAGATCTCATAGGTCTCGTTCTTGAATGCGGACAAAAAGGAGTATCCGTCCTTGCCCTCCTTGATAAGGCTAATACCGAAACTTACGGAAACCCTGAGCCGACAGCAGTCAACATAGGAGTAAGAAATAATCCGGGAATCCTTATCAGCGGGCACGATTTGCGGGACCTGGAACAGCTCCTTGAACAAACAAAGGGAACAGGAATCGATGTTTATACTCATGGAGAGATGCTGCCCGCAAACTCATACCCTGCTTTCAAAAAGTACGAAAACTTTGCAGGCAACTACGGGAACGCCTGGTGGAGACAGAATGAGGAGTTCGAAAAGTTTAACGGTCCGATCCTCATGACTACAAACTGCATAATCCCTCCAAGAGAGTCATACAAAAACAGGATCTACACGACAGGGGTTGTGGGTTTTGAAGGGCTTCCGCATATCTACGAAAAAGAAGACGGTACCAAAGACTTCATTCCGCTTATTGAACAGGCAAAGACGAGCAAACCCCCGGAACAGCTGGAAAGCGGGACAATCGTCGGAGGTTTTGCGCATGAAGCCACCCTTTCAGTTGCGGATAAGATCATAGACGCCGTAAAAACCGGAAAGATCAGCAGGTTCATGGTCATGGCAGGCTGTGACGGCAGGCACAAGGAAAGATCCTATTATACCGATTTTGCAAAAGCCCTTCCGAAAGACACCGTAATTCTGACTGCTGGCTGTGCCAAATACCGCTATAACAAACTTGACCTCGGCGACATTGGAGGAATCCCGAGAGTTATCGACGCCGGTCAGTGCAATGACTGTTACTCGCTTGTGGTAATAGCCCAGAAGCTTGCTGAAGCCTTTGGACTTGAGGACATAAATGAACTGCCTGTCTCTTACAATATCGCATGGTATGAGCAAAAGGCAGTGCTTGTTCTGCTTGCCCTTCTGAGCCTTGGTGTAAAGAATATTACCCTCGGCCCCACGCTTCCGGCTTTCCTCTCTCCGAATGTCATCAAGGTGCTGGTCGATAACTTCAATATCAGGCCCAACACAACGGTAGAAGAGGATATGAAAGTCCTGCTGGGTTAAAAGTAATTTTTAAAAAATTAAGGTATACTTCCCTTCAATTAATGGAAATGTGAGATGTTCTCATAGTCCACATCTCACTTCATTTTTAATTTTATAGTAAAATTAATCCTGCCAAAGCTTACTGTTTTAATCTCTGACAGGATATCCTTTGCATGTTCTTTTAACCCTTTAAAAAGAAATTATAAAAAAATTGAATTTATGCGTTTAAAACGCAGAAGCCAGGTTTTATTTCCGCTGTTTATCTTTTGCAGGGTTAAGAGTGAACTCTTCTGAAGTGTCTCCTATGGTTATTGTGTAATTGCCTGCAGGAAGCGAGTCTGTATCATAGCTGCAAATGAAATTTCCTTTTGAGTCAGCTTTTGCAGCTTCATACGAAGTGTTGAATGTAAGTTTTACCTGTCCGTTGTTAGGACCATTCTTGCACTCATTTTTTTCAGGCTTTTCTTTTACCGAGACATCTCCGTCAATTTTCACGGTATAACTCATCCAGGACGGTACATTCGACTGAGAAGCAGAAACGTTGCCATCTATGGCATTAAAGTGTCTTGTAAACCACTTAACTTTCTTAACTCTTACATTCATGTCCTTGACCGTGACACCGTCCTCACCCGTGGCATTAACTTCAAAGAAGTTTTCATTACTAAATTTAGACTTTGGAATCGTCAGCTTATTTATTTGATATTCGTAATTTTTTTCTGAAACCGGAACCATTTCTTCATGTAAAATGGATACTTCAATGATTTCATTATTGGAAGCCTTTCCAGAAATTGTAATAAGATCTCCTACGCTGGGACAGGCGGGAGATAATTTCCAGCATGTAACATCCGCAGATGCGGGGGCTATTAAGATTCCTGCGGCTGCACAAAACAGGATTACCATAAAAAGGGCTTTTCTCTGAAATACATATGTCAAACTAAATCCTCCAGTCAATGTCTACCTGGCTTTCCATGAAGGCAAAAATAATAATTAATAAATTTAATTCTCTTAAATTATCTTTGGAAAGCATTTTTATTATTAGATCATACTTCATTAGTTTTAAAATTTTTGCTCATACTTAACTGTTCGTAACACTCTTTAAAATTTTATACTATTCGTCTTTGACATTGTGAGATCCATGTAGAAAAAAGACAGGATTTCATGAGCCTTTTCTGCGGAATCAGGGGTCAGTTAAATCATTACTGTCTAAAGTGCATGTTTTTGCAGATCTGGTAATGCTCAGAAAACAATTGATGTATTTCTAAGAGAAATAAAAATGTGGAATTGGATAATTGATATAATCAGCGGGTTTTCATATTACAAACTTTTACATGTCTCCTGGCATGAAAGTACTGTGATTTGAAAATCAGGCACACTATCATCAGATTTTACTTCAATATGCCAAATTTTACTCCAATATGTCAAATTTTACTCTAATATTAACCATTTGAACTTTCAGAAGCTGAATGATCCGCATTTGCTTTAATTTTATCATCAATATCCTCTTCAGAGGTTTTAGTTTTGGCTATTTCATCGACCTCTTCTTTAACCTCCCCTCCAACCCAGCGGTCCATAACCTTGCAGGTTACAAGATCTCCTGCGACATTTACTGTGGTCCTGCTCATATCAAGAATTCTGTCCACTCCCATTATGAGAGCTATCCCGCTTGTTGGGATTCCTACACTGTTAAGGATCATGGCAAGGACAACAATTCCCACTCCCGGTATTGAAGGCGTTCCTATTGAAGCTGCAACAGCCATGACCATTACGACCAGGAGCTGGAAAGGCCCGAGGTCTATCCCGAAGGCTTCGGCCAGGAAAACTGTGGCCACACCCTGATAAAGCGCAGTCCCGTTCATATTTATCGTAGCTCCGAGAGGGACTACAAACTCTGAAATCGAAGGCTTTACTCCTAACCTATCTTCTGCTGTTTTGATGGATAAGGGCATAACTGCAGCCGAACTGGAAGTGGAAAAAGCAAGTAGCATAACATCGCGGATAGCCTTCAGGAATTCAAAAGGGTTATACCTTGCAACAAGAGAAACAATAACGAGGTTCAGGCACATAAGGAGCAGCAGGCTTACAAGAACTGTACCCACATATACCGCCATTCCGAGAAGAGCTTCGATTCCCAGCTTGATAGTAAACTTGGTAAGAAGCCCGAAAACTGCAACCGGAGCGAGAGCCATGCTCCATTTTACCACTGTCATACAGACAGCCTGCACGGAGGTTAAAAAGCTGACCATTGGAGTTGACTGGTCCTTATTCAGGGATACAAGGGCAACACCTATAATTACCGAGATAATAACGACCTGCAACATCTCCCCATTAACGAGAGCTCCAAGAGGATTTGAAGGTAGTACTCCTCCTATCAACAGCGAGGGGAGGGTGAGAGCCGAGGGGTTGAAACTTATCAGGTCAGTGGACCCTGTCTGAACCTGGCCCCCTAAAGCGCTCTCAACAAGTTCTCCACTTATATACTGTCCGGGATGGATATATAGCGCCATTCCAATGCCAATAACAGTTGCAATTGCAGTGGTTGTTATAAAATAAACAACTGTTAAAAGCCCTGTCTTTTTGAGGGCGCTCATGCTCTGACCAGCCACCCCAAGAATTATGGAGGCAAAAACAAGCGGGACTACAATCATCCTCAAAAGCCCCAGGAAAATATAACCCGGCAGTGCAATCCATTCTCCTATGATTTCCGCAGAAACCGGGTCAACATACCCTCCAAAAGGCCCAAGAAAAAGACCCATAAAGACTCCAAGCCCCATACTTATTAGAATCTTCAGCCAGAGCTTCTTTTCAAGTAAATCATGAAGCTGACTGCTCAGGTTTTTAAGAGAATTATTGCGCCTGAAATCCAGAGGGTAATAAATACGCGTAATTCCATCAGTGATTTCCTGGCGAAGAAGCCTTGTCTCCTCTGCGATTTCCTGAGCGAACTCCCTCGGGTTCGGGATATAACGGCTTTCCTTTTCTTTCATGGGGGGTCACAATAAAAATCGGTGTGGTGCTCAAAAGTTTACTTTTTTTTCAGAAATTTGGTTCAATTGGATATCCGGTTCAATTGTGCATTAAATTCAATTGTATATTACATTCACATTAAATTATATAAAAGCTTAGAAAAATACATAATAACTTATCAAGTTGAACCAATTCTCCAGATGAATTTCCTTATAAAATAGTTAAGTGGAGAATATAAACAGGCCTAAGTATAAGGCGCCAAAACTGGCATAATATGGCTATTTTTAAAAAGAGGTGTTGATTAAATCATGGTTCACTTTAAAATTATTTTCTTATAAACTCTCTTAGTTTTGCTTTTTCTTTTAAATAGAATAAAAAGAATAAAAAAATAAAAAGAATAAAAAATTAGGGACATATAATAATACTCCCTAATTTTCCTGATTGCTCATTTTTCAGATTACTTATTTCAGATTCTTTTCTTAACAAAGAACAAAGAAGAAAGGACTCCAAGAACTGCAAGAGTACTTTCGAATCCGGGTGCCTTTTCGTCCTTTGTCTGTTCATCACCGGTGGCTGCGGTTTTTTCTTCTTTAACCGGAGTAATTATTTCCGTTCCCTGCGTATTTCCGGCACCGATTTTATCCCCTGTAACCGCGTAGCGGGAGAATCCCGGAGTTTCTGCACTGAAGTAATAGAACTCTTCGTCTTCGCCGGTCATTTTTGTGGGAAGTGCGTTCCATTCATCATCGTGGAACCTGTTCATTGTTATTGTGGAAACGTCAATGTTGTTTTCTTCGGTCCAGCTCCTGGACACCCTGAAGTTAATGGATGCTCCATTAATATTGTCTCCCCTTTCAAACCGTTCGTTTCCTACCTGGATGTTCATCAGCTTGTAGACTTCTCCTTCTGGGGTTTCTACAGAACTTCCGTTTCCAAGAACCTCAATCCTTACAATGACATTTCCAGAACACTGCCGCGGAGTGAAACTGAGTCCCAGTACGCCGGAAACAGGGTCAGAGAATCTGAAACTTGTTCTGGACCCCGCAACAACCTTTTTCTGTGAAATGTCAATGCCTGTCACACCAGTGCTTTCTCCAATCGAGGGAACATAATTGGTGGAACTTTTGTGTCGGTGGGTTGTGGTGAAAATGGGTGCAGAGGAAACATTTGTAAGAGGCAGATAGTCAAAGGTCCCGCTCACGATCTCATAGGAAGAGTCTGCAATTCCGTCCCTGTCCGCATCTGTGCAATTTTCGGAAAAGCCTGTCCCATAGGGAGTTGCCCAGTAGTTGCCTCCGAGATACGGACCGCCAACTATGTTTTCTCCTGCTGTTTTACTTTTGTTCCATGCATTGTTTGCCCCGCTTTTAATCAATGTGTTATTTGTGTTGTTGAAATAGTTGTTGTAGATCGTGTTATTTCCACTTTCGGGACTTTCTATGTTCTTTACCAGTCCGCTGTGTGACATAATTTTTGAATCTTCAAGGTCAAATGCAAGTCCTGCAAGGCTGTTCTGAACTATTGTGTTGCCGCATATCAGGCTGTTATTCACATCATAGAGTATCAATCCATACAAGTTTCCGGATAAAGTGTTCCCTGAAAGGGTACCTTCTCCTGTAACCAGCATCCCGATATTACTTCCTTCTACAGTACAATCTGCAACCGTATATCCTGTCCCTAAACCTTCTTCGGGGTTAATAACCAGAATTCCTCCTGAAGTACAATTTGTTACGGAACAGTCATTTACGCTCAAGTTCTCACTCAGGATAGTAACAAGTCCACCCTTGCAGTTTTGAAGAGTATTGCTTTCAAGGGTTGCATCCACAGGTTCAAGGAGATAAATACCCCATACAGGACAGCAATCTTTTACGGTGTTGCCCTTCAATCTGACGTCCTCCGAATTGACAAAGCAGATTCCATACCCTGGGGCTTGACCTTTACCGACAAGGGGAGAACTGACAAGAGGCGAACTAACAAAAGAGGAGTTACCAGAGGTATATAGTGAGAGCTCACCTGTCATATTTTGAACAGTGTTGTCCAGAAGTTCTACACTTGAAGAACCCTCTGAATAAATACCCATGTATTCGATATTCCGTACTGAGTTCCTGACAATCCTGGCATTCTGACATCCGTCAAGATAAATTCCTTCCAGACCTGTGTCAACACTATTGTTCTCAAGCTTGAGGCCCTGAGAATTTAGAGAAAAAATTCCAAAAATAAAGGGCCTCGAAACCTGTACGAGGTTCGGGTTTATTAGGGTGCTTTCCCTTATGAGACTATTCTCCCCCCCTCTAACAAGCCTTGAATTTTCAGAGGAAAGAAGGCAGTTATTGTTTATTGAGCCCTGAATATAATTACATGTAAGTGTGCAGTTCTCGCAACCAACTGTGGCCATCCCACAAATGGAATTCTTGACAACATTGTCAGCCAGGGTGACATCCGTAACCTCTTTTAAATTTACTCCCATCATGGAGTTCTCAACCCTGCTGTCCGAGATATTTACATTATGAGAAGATAATACCATTATTCCGTACACACTATTATTTATGGTATTATTTTGCATCTCGGAACTTGTATTATACAGAAAAACACCATATGAATTGTTCTGCAACACGAGGTCTTTAATTTCGGCTTTTCCGCATTTTATGCAGTAAACAGCCCCCGCATCACTTTTGATAGAGGGTTTTGGCTCTCCTTCAAAATAATAAATCTTTTTTCCGTCAACAAGGTTACTGGTATCGATCACATTCCCGGTTTTATTCTCAAGGTCGTAGATTTCGAGATTGAAATTGTACCAGTTTCCAGACATTATATTGCCAGTAAAAGTACAGTTTTGGATTCCACTCAGGCTGATCCCATATATTCCTGAACTTGCCTTGTTATTTCTCAGGACACATTCATCAGAAGAATCCAGAGAGATGCCGCTGTTAGCATCTGTAACTGCATTATTGATCAGAGTACAGCCGTTTGAGTATTTTACACGGATGCCTTCAGAACCTATCCTTGAAACTGTATTGTTAGTCAGGATACAGTTAATAGAATTCTTAATTAATATGCCCTCTTCCCCCGTGTACGAGATTGTATTGTTAGTCAGAATACAGTTGTTACTTGAGGAAGAAAGATAAAAACCATGTTGAACAGCACCATTTACCGTATTATTGATCAGACTGCACCTGCTAGACCTTTCCATTTGGACACCGCAATCAACTTCAGAGAACTTGTTATCTGTGATATTAGCCCCTGAAATCTCGTGCATATAAATTCCTGTGGCTTTTTCTCCGGTAATATTGAAGCCGCTAATAGTCACATTGTTGGCAGTTATTTTGAAAGCATGGCTCAGTACACACAGGCGTTTTACAATAGTATCATCAGGATTTCCAGAGAAGGAGCGAATGATTATGTTTTCTACACTGGCATTCACATTTTCCGTATAGGTTCCCGGATAAACAAGAATTGTGTCTCCCGAACTTGCATTGTTAACCGCGCCCTGGATAGTTGTATAATTTCCGTTGCCCTGGGCATCCACATATAATGTGGAAGCTGCAGGTACAGCGGCCGCGGTTCCATTCATAAGAAGAATAAGAAATAATGCAATTGTTAAAAATTGCAGCTTATTTTTTTTACATAGTAGTCCCATTTTTTTCAGGTCCCCATATATTAGGATTATATTAGCTGTGCACTTAAATTAATTTTATTTCAAAAGAAATATTGGACAAATTTTTGTATATTGTTAAAATATAGTGTAAATAAATGTATAAATAGTTTGATCCTTAAGGAGATGGCCTGATCATAAATATTTTTCACTGTGCAAAAGCGACCTTGAATATTTATTCTCGGAAAAATGGGGATTTGTCTTTCTTGAAAGAGGAAAATTGCAGCCTTTGAAAAGCTACCTGAATGTTACCAAATAAAAGTTCATACTCCCGATGCCTTCGGGAGTAACTGCTTCATCTATGTAAAACAACAGCAATGGACCTATTGACATTAACATATGTATAGACGTTATACCATATACCCATGAGGAGATAAGAGACAACTCCGATACGATTGTAATAGGCACAGTTAAAGAAATACTCCCACCCAGATGGAATACGGCAGATGGAAAAAAACCGAAGAAATTACTTAATAAACTTGAATATCCTGACGATATAATTTACACTGACATCGTCATAAGTGTTGATAAATACCTGAAAAACCCGTTATCGTCCAGAGAGCTTATTGTAAGAGTCACCGGCGGGACGCTTGCAGCAGTGCTTGAGGCGGTTCTGATTGTAAGACACAGGCAGTAATAAGCTATTTAAGATCTCAGTTTGGAGAGGGGGAGAAAAGTGAGTACTTATAGCAATGGCATTCTTTTATTCAGGTTCAGGGATGAGAGGCTCGAAGTAATGCTGGTTCATCCAGGCGGTCCAATCTGGGCAAAAAAAGACTATGGTGTGTGGTCAATACCCAAAGGGCTGCCCGAAGAGCATGAAAACTCTCTGGAAACGGCAAAAAGAGAGTTCAAAGAAGAAACAGGTCTTGAGGTTGACGGCGAGTTTATTGATCTGGGAGAGCTAAATCAACCCAGCAAGAAGATAGTGCATGTATGGGCTCTTGAAAAAGACCTGGATGTAACAAATATTGTAAGTAATACATTTACTTTTGAGTGGCCAAAAAACTCCGGAAAAATACAGGAGTATCCCGAGGTCGACAAAGCAGGCTGGTTCGATATTGAGCTAGCTAAGAAAAAAATACTAAAAGGACAGATTGGCTTTATTGATAGACTCATGGATGTTATAAATTACTCCCGGAAGGAAGAGCGTTTGGACAGAGAAAAAAAGTACAGGCAAACTACTCTATTTTAAACGTTGACAAAGTTTGATTATCTGGAGAGAAAACTTATAAAACTAAATTGCCGTAGACGTTTCCAGAATATAAATGAAAAAGTTAGGGAGAATAATAGAAACAGCAACTTTCTTATCGATTTTGCCCATTTCATCCCCGCAAAAACTGAGGGGATTTACCCCTAAATACATTATACTTTGAGAAGTTCAAATCTTTTGGAACTCAATTCTTAGGAACTCAATTCTTATTTAGTGGATCTTATTCTTGAATATATAATAAATCTGTCAATACGATCCCATACAACATCATATGAAAATATAGCATAAGAGAAAGGATAACTCACCCAGAAAACCAATTTCTTGAAATGCGATAGGTCTCTATAGCCCTCTATCCACATGGATTCGCTTAAAAATCCCTTCCATATAAGAGATTTTTGCATATGTTTCCATCGCCTGAACATATGAGCTATTATGAGTAAGAAAGTACAAGCGATTGCGATTTGTTTTTTTGTCAATTTTTCACCCTCAACGACTTAATAAATTTAATAAACTTGCTAACAGATTCTCGAATAGGGCAAAATTTCCTGTGTTTAGCCAAACTAGAACTAAAACCAACCTTTTTTTGAGATTAAAAGTTTTGTTGGAAAATTATCAAACTCTTTTAAATGATAAGGAAATCTTTTTTTTTGATAGTTTAATATGTTTAAATATATCTTCTTTTTTCCTATATATTTTTGCTCCAAAAAGATCTGTAAAGTTTTCAAATGTTTTTCAGCCGGTTATCAAAGAATTAAAATTGTACTCCTGAGCATGTTTCTTTTCCTTGAGATCGCTGTGATGCTTTTTATGGTGCTGGTCACATCCTTTATAAGTGGCCCGATTATCAGCCGCTTACATGCATTTAATAACCCCAATGGAGGAGTAACAGGATGAAAAATTATAGATGTCTGATAGATGCCTTTCAATCCCTTCTTTGAGAGCTTGCGTTCAAAGTATTTGCATGCTCCCTAATTATTTCATATTATCAGGCATCATCAAGGATGATGAACTCTTTTAAGTTCTGACATTAAAAACATTCTACAAAGTCATAAAATCTCAAGACACTCTTAAAATAAAAGAGTATTATAGAGTCCTGTTCTACAATAGAGTCCTGTTCTACAGGACATTTCAGAACGGTTTTCTGAACATTTATTCCTAAAGATATATGCCCTTAGAAGAGAAACGATACTTAATGTGTGAAATATGTTTTAATAAGACCCAGATTAAGTAAGACTGAATTCAAATAATTTCAAGTTGGGGGTTCAAGAAAATGTTGCTTATGGACATAATAACATGGGAGCCGAAAGACTCGTTAAAAGTCGCAGAGTTCTATGCGAATTATGAATACCCGAAGGGCATAAAAGTGATAGACGAATGGACTGACCTTACAGGCTACCGAACATTTGTGATTTACGAAACTGATGACGAGAAAACGTATGCAGCTTCAGTTTTTCCGTTCATAGGGCTGTGCAGGTTCGAGACATTCCCTGTTATGAAAATGGACAAATTTATGCAGCTGGCTCAGGAACTCACGGAAAAAACCGGAGAGAAAGGGATGGGAGCTGCTCAGGTTAAGGAGGCATCAGAAGAAATTTCTGAGCAGATAAAAATGCTTGAAAAAAGAGTCGAACGCCTTGAACACCACTCTTTCATCCAGCAAGAAGATACGACCTGAAATTCTTAAAAAGAAAAATCCCAGGTAAATATCTCCGAATTTTTTCAGAATTTATTTTTCAAGAGCACTTTCGAACTTATCAGCACCCATGCGGTAGACGTGCCAGCCGTCAACAGGTCCTGCCCCGAAGTACTCGTAGAATTCTCTTGCAGGGTTCCAGTCAAGTACTGCCCACTCCATTCTCCCGCAGTTCCTTTCTTTTGCGAGTTTAACGCAGTGCAGAAACATTGCTCTCCCTATCCCTTTGCCACGGAACTCGGGTTTTACAAAAATATCTTCGATATAAAGCCCCTGCTCCCCTACAAATGTGGAAAAGTTGTGGAAAAATACCGTAAAACCTGCAGGCATTCCGTCGAGTTCTGCAAAGAAAACCTCAGCATAAGGTTTTTCGCCAAACATTGACTCCTTCAGGTTTTCTTCTGTGGCTGTGACAAGGTGAGAGAGTTTTTCAAACTCGGCAATCCCTCTGATAAATTCAAGAATTAGAGGGACATCTTCTTTTTTTGCAGTGCGGATATTCAAACCAGGTTTCTTCTCGGTTTCGACCATTTTTTATTCCTTTTTAGTTAATCAGTTGATATAAATCTTAAATCCAGAAAACTTGTAAGACTTTAAGAGGCTGTACATAATTAATTTCAAAAATTAAATTCGTAAGCCCTATAAAATTGGAGATAATATTTTAATGTGATTTCTAGAATTCAACTGCATTCACGCACAGCATAAATGATAATTATTGTTATATGCCGATAAAAGGTCTATCAAAGGAGTTAATAAAAAAATGGCGGAACGGATAAAAACTGATAATCCTGTGTGCTGTACTATCACAGAATTCCATTTACGGACTTCAGAGGATTCCTGATGATCTGTCAGGAAGATTTCAAACCTGTTACCCTTGCTGACAGGGAATTTTTCGAGAGGCATTACGCACTTTACCCGCAAACCCACAGCAGCAACACATTCACAAATATGGTCTGCTGGAACCATTTTACACCATACCGATATGCATACGTTAATGGAAATGTGATTATTTCGTGCACCACCGAAGGGGTTACCCGGTTCCACCCACCAATAGGTCCCCGAGATCCCGAGCTTATGCGTGAGCTTATACAACTGGCGCTGGACGTAAGCGACGACACTCTCCTTATGTTCATAGATCCGGATACTGCACAATGGATACATGAGCTTGAGCCCGAGCTTATGCTGGTGCCTGACCGTGACAATTTCGAATATGTTTACAGGGCTTCAGACCTTGCAGAACTCCCTGGAAAGAAATATCAAAAAATCCGCAGCCAGCTCAACAGGTTCCGGAAGAACTGCATGAACACAGTCGAGCAGATCACATCAGGAAACCTGGAAGAGGTTATGGAACTCCTGAGAAAATGGCGCGATTGGAAAGGGTGTGACAAGAACCCAGTCCTTGCCCACGAGGTCGAAGCAGCCTTCTATGCGGTTGAACATTTCACAGAGCTTCCCCTGAGAGGCTTACTGCTCAGGGTAGATTCGGAGGTCGGCGCCATTTCCCTTTTTGAGCGTCTTAATGCGGATACGGCACTGATCCATTTTGAGAAAGGGCTTCCGGACTGTGAAGGCATCTATAAGGCAATCAACGCGAGTACGGCAGCGGCTCTTGCAAACGAAGTAGAATATATCAACCGTGAGAGCGACCTCGGAGTCGGCGGCCTCAGAGAAGCAAAGCTGAGGTATCACCCGCACCACATGGTTGAGGTATATTCGCTCAAACGCCCCGAGTTGCGCCACCCGAATTGCGATTCGGGAGCCCGCAGTCCTTTTCGCTTCGCTCAAGAGGACTAATTGATTGGTCAGAGTAGGAGCTTCACCCAAAATGACTGTCCGTTCGGCGAAGGAGGGAGGGAGTTTCCAAAAAATGGATGAAGAGACAGGGAAGAAGAAAAAATCAGAGAATTGAAAGAAAAAGGAAAAAAAGAAATTGCTTCTTCTGTCTTTACGCTTCTTCTGCCTTTTCTTCTGTCTTTTCTTCTGTCTTTTCCCCGAAAGCTTCTTTTACAATTTTAACTGCGCAGAGTTCCCCGCACATAGAGCAGGCATCGCTTTCTGTCTTGCGGGCGTCCCGGATTTTACGGGCGCGGTCGCCGTCGATTGCAAGCTCGAACTGTTTCTCCCAGTCAAGGTCCCTGCGGGCATAGGCCATGGCTGTGTCCCGCTTCCAGGCGCGTTCTCTTTGCCCTTCTTTTATGAGGTCGATAGTGTGAGCTGCAAGCTTTGTTACGAGCAGGCCCTCTTTGATGTCCTCAATGGATGGGAGGGCAAGGTGTTCGGAGGGGGTAACCATACAGAGGAAGTCAGTGCCGTACATTCCTGCTACTGCACCTCCGATTGCACCCGTAATGTGGTCAAAGCCTGGGGCAACATCGGTAACAAGCGGACCCAGAAGGTAGAGAGGAGCTCCGTCGCAGAGCTCTTTCATGCCCCGGACGCTGAGTTCGATTTCATTTAACGGGACGTGCCCCGGCCCTTCCACAAAAGTCTGGACATTGGCAGCCCTTGAACGTTTTACAAGTTCCCCGAGGGTAATGAATTCCATGAACTTCGGGCGGTCGGAAGCGTCAGCAATACAGCCGGGACGCATACCGTCTCCAAGGCTCAGGGTCATGTCGTATTCTTTTGCGATTTCAAGGAGATAGTCAAATTCGGCATAAAAGGGGTTGTCTTCCCCGTTGTGCAGCATCCAGGCAAGGGTAAAAGAGCCTCCGCGGCTGACCACATTCATTATCCTGTCACTCTGGCGCAGGCGCTCAAGGGAGTTTAAGTTGACTCCGGCATGTATAGTTACAAAGTCCACTCCCTGTTCGGCATGTTTCCTGACGGCATTGAACATGTCGTCGGAAGTCATTTCCACCACTATTTTCTGGGAAGCTGCAGCCTGGTAGATAGGGACAGTCCCTACCGGGATGTTTACGGCTTTAAGAATGCGGGTGCGGATCTCGTTAAGGTCTCCGCCTGTTGAGAGGTCCATTACTGCATGAGCCCCGAAGGCTTCTGCAGCTTTTGCTTTCTCGACTTCGGCATCAATATCGATGCAGTCCCTTGATGTGCCTACATTGGCGTTTATTTTTGTGCTCATATATTTGCCAATCCCGACAGGGAGGGTTTCTCGCCTGATATTTTTCGGAATAGCGATGAGACCTTTTGCAACGCAGGAACGGACAGTATCAGCATCTATTCCTTCAGCTTTTGCCACGGCTTCCATTGCAGGGGTAATGATTCCCCGCTTTGCATCTTCCATCAGCGTCATTTTTTACTCCGTATGTGAGGTGGATGAGATAAGTATTCAGTCCTAAGGTATTCAAGCCCTGAAGTATTCTAACCCTAAAATGTTTCAGTTATGAATAAGGACGTATTGATAAGGACACACCAGTAAAGAAAACAGAACTACCGGTAGATGTACCAATAACAATGATAATGAAATAATATAATTGGATTAACTTTCTAATTGGATTAACTTTTTAATTGAACAATCTTTCAGTTAGAACAACTATAATGATTAATCCGGGAATTCCAGTTTGTCGCTTAGAACAGAGAGTAAACTGATATATAGCTTTTTACATTCGGAAAAGTCTCCAAATAATAAATAAATAGACAAATATATAGATAATGTAAGCATATTAAGCAGGTCACACATGTGCAGGAAATCCATACCTGTTGTTTATAAAGCGAAGGGTTTTTACAGATGGCAGGGGCTTTATAGACTGCGAATAGATAACTAAAGTCATCAGTTAGGGTAATTGGTCATTTAGAGTCAAAAATCAAATCGGGAAACGGTTTATTACCTACCATTACATACTTCCTTTAATAGACCAATAAACCACCCTAATGGCATATACAGTATGACGTTTCGTATTACGTTTCATATAATGTTTCATATAATGTTTCATATAATGTTTCATATAATGTTTCTTAAGATTATCCTGAATTCTTCATGACGTTCCCTTATAATATTCTATATCACAATAACAAGAGGTTAAGGTACTTCATATGACAGTTGTCGCATTTGCAGAAAAAAACAAAGCAGCAGCCCAGATTGCCAGCATCCTTGGCGATGGGGATGTGGATAAAATATCAGTGGAAGGGCTGCCTGCTTATGAGTTTAAATGGAAAGGAGAAGAGTGGCTGATAATGGGGCTGTCCGGGCATATTATGAGCTACGATTTTCCGGAAAGGTATAACAAATGGAGTGAAGTTGACCCGGGCACACTGCTTGGAGTTGACCCTGAGAAATTCGTTACCAGAAAAGAGTATGAAGCTGCAATAAAAAACCTGGCAAAGAGGGCAGACAAAATAATCCTTGCATGCGACTATGACAGGGAAGGGGAAAATATAGGTTTTGAAGCAAAAACCCTTGCCGAAGAGGTTACAAACGTGCCTGTATCAAGGGCACGTTTTTCAGCCCTTTCCCCAAAAGAGGTCAGGAAAGCTTTTGAAAGCCCCGTAGACCCTGACCATAACCTTGCTATGGCTGCGGAAGCCAGGCAGATCCTTGACCTGAAAATGGGGGCTGCTTTTACACGCTTTGTTACGCTCTCGGTCAGGGAAAAGGCAAGGACAAAAGATGTTCTTTCAATAGGGCCCTGCCAGACTCCTACCTGCGGGTTTGTTTATGAAAGGGAAAAGGCTATCCGGTCTTTTGAGGCAAAGGACTTCTGGAAGATTACTGCAATCTTTGCTGCAAAAGGCGGAGAATTCGAAGGTACTCACAGGGCAGGAAACATCCACGACAAAGAAAAAGCAGCCGAGATCTTCAAACGGTTAAAAGGGGCAAAAGAAGGGCTTGTTGTAAAAAAGACAGTAAAAGAAGCAAAAACCAGCCCTCCGAACCCTTTGAATACTACAGAGTTCCTGAAGCGGGCTTCAAAGTTCCTGGGGATAAGCCCCGAAGTTGCTCTCGAAACAGCAGAACAGCTATACCTTGCAGGGTTTACCAGCTACCCGAGGACAGAGACAAATAAATACGCAGATGACTTCGATTTCAAGTCGTTGCTCTTTGATTTTGCAAGGCAGAAAGAGTATAAGCCCTTTGCAGAATCAATCCTCTCTACCCCGATAGTTCCTAAGAACGGAGATAAAGACGCACACGACCACCCACCTATACACCCCATCCGGGCAGCTGCAAGAGGAGAGGTCAGTTCTGCAGTAAATATCCCGCAGGCGGCAGAAGTCTATGACCTTATTGCAAGGCATTTTCTGGCAAACCTGATGCCTGCTGCGGTTTTCGAAAAGACTCACCTCCACCTGCAGGTCCATGAAGAGCCTTTTGACTCCTCAGGTACCGTGCTTAAAGATGCAGGCTGGCTAGAAGTATATCCATTTGAAAATAAAAAAGATAAGCTCCTCCCGTTTGTAGAGGAAAAAGAGAAAGTGGACGTAAAAAAGCTGAGCAATACAAAGTCAAAAACCAGCCCTCCGAAAAAACTTACTGAAGCCGAACTCCTGACCCTTATGGACAAGCACGGGATAGGGACAAAAGCAACAGCTCCAAACCATATAGAAACAAACAAAAAGCGGGGTTATTTCGAGAATAAAGGAAAGACAATATCGATCCTTGATACAGGCTTTACCCTGATGGATGGGCTTTCCCTGTCTGTCCCGATCCTTGTAAAGCCGGACATTCGCGCAAAAATAGAAGCCCTTATCCAGGAAGTCGAAGACGGAAAAAAAGAGTTTGAAGCCGCTCTCGATGAGGGTACGACCCTGATTAAAGAAATGTATGCCCAGCTTGAAGCAAACAAAAAAGAGCTGACTTCAAACATTGCAGGCACGATAAAGGACGAAGCTGCCCTTGAAGACAAGAAAAACTACATAGGGACCTGCAAGGCTTGCGGGCACGTGCTCAGGATCATACAGACGGATTCAGGGCGTTTTGTGGGCTGTACGGGATACCCGGACTGCAGAAACTCCTTTTCTCTGCCGAAAACAGGAGCCCTGACCGTTCTCAGGAGTAAAGAGTGCAAAAAGGAAGGAGCAGCCGTCCTGAAGGTAGGAAACAAATACAACTGGTCTGTCGGTGTAGGCCCCTGCTTTAAGTGTGAGCTTGAAAAGGAATGCTACCCTCCTGAAACCGTAGGGCCCTGCCCTGAATGTGACGGGAGCATGTTCCTTATATCTTTCAAAGATAACCGCTTCCTGGGCTGCACAAAGCGCTGCGGGTATACTCATTCGGTCCCTAAAACCGGGAAATTGACTATTCTTGATAAAACCTGTAAGACATGCGGCTGGAAGATGTTCAGGCTAAAAGAAGATGGAGAAGGAAACGAAAGCTCGGAAGAGGATTTCTGCTTAAACCGGCGCTGTACGGAAGGCATAAAATACTGGAAAAAAATGAGCCCCAGAAATGAAGCAAGGGCGCAGAGAAAGATTTCTGCAGAGCCTGCAACAGGGCAGAGAGCAAAAAGCGCCGCAAGAAGTGCGGAAAGACCGGCAGCAGGCAGAGTTTCAAGAGCGTCATCTTCCGCAGGCGGCAGTAAAGAGAGTAAGTGAAGGACTTTTAAAAGGGATAAAGTTGTGAAGAATAGAAGTGAGCTTCGCTTAAGAGGACTGAATTACAAATATATCTGAGCCTCTGACCCTGACAACAGTATTAGCTATACCAAACCATTCTTTTCACGCTCGACAAAGGAGAGCGGCCTGTCCCAAAAAGCAGAAAAAGAAGAGGAAAAGGAAGAAAAAAGTGGCAAATAAAAATCACAGTGTAAAAAGAATGTAAAAAGCCCCTAAAATGCAGAAAAACAAATTCTGTCAAAAATATTTTTCATCATTGTTTCTTTTTACTATTTTTCTTTTCTTCTCTCTACTGCTTTCTGCCTCTTTCTGCTTTTTGGTTAGAGCCGCCAGACAAGCTGGCGGAGGTTTTCGATACTATGTGAATTTAAAAACCCTTTTCGAGATAATAGAATACTTTTTCTAATCCGGGCAACGTTATTCGTCTTACCGAGTCATTCTTTTCACGCTCGACGCAGGAGAGCGGCCTGTCCCAGACGAAGACAAAAAAGAAGAGAAACCAGACAAAGACAAAAAAGAAGAGAAGAAAGAAGAGAATATTACTTCTGCTCTTATCACATTTACAAGAGTCTTCCACTTTTTTATCCATTTTACTACTTTTCTCCTTAATACTTCTTTTCTCTTCAATTTCTTTCTTGTTTTGAGAAGAGCCGCCAGACAAGCTGGCGGAGGCGTTTGTATTAAACTGTGAATTTAAAGCCGGTTGAAAATTCTAAAAGAGAGATAATAAAATACTAAGATAAGAAAATTCTAAAAGAGAGATAAGAAAATCCTTTCGGATTTTCTCCTGCTTCTAATTTTTTAGTTGAAATGAATTATGCTGCTGCAGGTTCGGCTGGTGCAGCTGCGGGAATTGTTTCGACCTGGGTCTTCCTGATCTCGACTCTGCGGAGCGGGTAGATGAACTTGGCCTGCCTGTAAATGGCTGCTGAGAGCCTGCCAAGGATTGCTTCCTGCATAAAGGTCTCGAAATCGGATTCTGATGCGCGCTTTTTGACGATATCAACCATCATTTCCCTGATGGCCTGTATCTGGCTTGAGCGTGCTCTCTTGATGGTGAAGCAGGTTGGCTTTACACGGATAACAAACCCGTCCTTGGTCTGGACTTCTATGTTGGCATCAATCCTGGAGGTCTGCCTCTTTACGATTGAGCGGATATAGTCGGTTGTGAGTTCGTGGCCTATGAGGTCGGTAGTAGCTACTTCTCCGACAACGTTGTTGATCCTGAGGATGACCTTTGTGTTGTTTTTGGTCATGTCGTTGGTAAGTTCCCCAACTGTGGTCTCAACATTGCGGCCTACGAGCAGTGCAGGGTCTCCTGCAAGTGTGCTTCCCACAACAGTCCTGTTTAAGTAAACAGGGGCTTCAATATTGTACCATTCCTTGGATTTCCATCCGTCAAGCTTTCTCTGTACTTTCTTTCTTGCCAAGTAATTCCTCCGAAGTAACTCGTATATGTAGTTTTATTTTGCTTTGTCCTGACGCCCTCAGGCGGGTTCAGGTTTTTATCTTCCGGATGCTCGGGTGAGCCTTTCCATAATCAATGAGTGTGAAAGGTTTTCAGGCGCTTCTGCACAGTTTTGCACTGCCGCAGGATTTCACTCTTCTGCAACCTTCTTCATGCAATACAAAAATCTCTGAGCCTCTTAGCGTTTCCGGACTGGGGCCCCATCCCATCTGCCGACAGCCACAGGCTCCTGATAGTCAAAAATGCGACCGGAAATCGGCCAGATATTCTCAGAAATTAGCGGATACTAACTAGTTAATGGCTCCACTATACACATCATTTCCATATATAAAGAAATCGGTCAGAAACACGTTCTGCCCTGATATTCTCATGCCAGGAGAAAGGAAAAAAACAACTGAAAGGAGCAGGAAGTAGTTTAATAATGTTGAAAAAAGAGTAAGATAAAGAAAGAAAAAAAGGTAAAACAAGATGGAAAGCTCTTGAAATTGTTGGAAAAGCAACAAATAACCTTCTTGATACTTTGAAAACTTCGGAATGGTGAAAATGCGTGTTAACCACAGTAAGTTAAAAGAACTTCTTTCAGAAGATGCCTTCATAATCTCAAACCACGCCAGAAGACGAATGTTTCAAAGGAATATTTCAACTGAAGATATAGTAGAGGTTATAATTCAGGGTCAAATCATTGAAGATTATCCTGATGATGAACCATGCCCTTCAGCTTTATTATTTGCATATTGTGAGGATAAACCCTGTCATGTCGTGGTAGCAGAATGTGAAGATCATATACGAATAATTACAGTGTATGTCCCAGAAAACGATAAATGGATAGATCACATATTCAGGAGAGATCAAAAATGAAACCTGACAGGTGCAGTTTCTGTAAAGGCAAACTCGTTGAAGGTAAAACCGAGTTTGTGGTAAAAGTCGGAGAGCAGATTATCGCCATTAAAGACGTTTCAGCCTATGTCTGCGAAAACTGCGGGGAAGCATATTATACTCCGGAGGTTTCAAGAAAGATCGATATAGTTATGAAAAAGTTCCATGAGTCCAAGTTGCTTCTCCACCCCGTAGCTGCCGGAGAACTGAGTTTTGATGAGATTGTAGTGTGATTTTCAGCTAGCCTAATATCCGCTTAGGGAGCAAGGGAGTCCTTTTCACTCGCTGAGCTCCCTTGAGAGGACTAATGAAGAGTACAAAATCAGGTCTCTTTTTTGGGGGTCTCTTTTCCCAGTTTCTTCTTTAGTTCTTCAGCTCTTGCACTGTATTCCTCTGCTTCTTCATTCCGGCCAAGTTTTTTGAGCAGCTTCGCATATTCCTCAAATGTCACAATTGAATCTCCTATGTACATGGGACTTTCCGGATCTTTTTGAAGCAGTTTTGCGTTCATGGACAGGGATTTTTCAAAGGCCTCTTTTGACTTTTCGAGCTCATCGGCTGAAAGGTAAACAATGCCGAGCTGGAGATATACGATGTTAACTTTTTCCTGGTATTCAAGTTTTTCAGGATCGGACCCAAGGTGTTTGTTAAGAATCGGAAATATTGATTCATACCTTTCGATAGCCGCTCCGTAATTTTTCATGGATTCCTGTAAAATCCCTTCAAGGAGCCGAATCTCGTAAAGGCTTTTCCAATTTTTCGGGCTTTCAGGGTCATTTTCGTATAATTTTTCATAGTACTCACGGACAAGCTCCAGGTATTCTTTTGCAAGGTGATGTTTTTTTGCACGGGTGTAGAGCGTTATCTGCATCCTGAGGTTCATAGCCAGCAGGTCTTTTGAAATGGGGGTTTCATCTTCATTTTGGAAGATCTGCCTATATATATCGACTGCTTTTGAATACTGCTGCTTTGCAAGTTCTGGCTTTTCTGCCCTTTCGAGAAGTAGCCCAAGCTCATTGTAGGCAGCACCCAGAGCTTTTTCATACGCCAAGTCTCCCGGGTTTTTCCTGACCATTTCCAGACGAAGATCTTTGATACGTTCATGCATCCTTATCGCACTTTCATACTGTTCTTCCCTGATACTTAAGGACGCAAGATATTTCATAGTATTAATGAGCTCTTCCCTGTAATTGGTATTTTCCGGGAACATTTTCACCGCTTTTTCGTTTATGGCGAGAGCTTTTTCAAAATAATGGCGGGCGGTTTCAGGTTTAAGGAAATTGTATAGTTCCCCGATGTAATTGAGGGAATCTGCAATGCCTATTTCATATTCGATATTTCCGGGATCGGATTCAAGCAGTTTTTCATAGGTTTCAATTCCCTGTTCATAATACTCTTTTGCAGGCTCCGTTTCCCCGCGTCCTGCGTGGAGGTGCCCGATCTGGTCAAGGGTAGCAGCTATATTGGCCACACTCACCAGGTCCTCAGGGTCTTTATCGTGTATGTTCCTGTAGATCTCGATTTCCTGCATACGGCACTCTTTTGCATGTTCTATGTCGCCGATCTCTCCAAGAAGTTCCCCAAGCTCGGTGAAGTCATCGGAAATATCATGTTGATAATCCAGGTCATCCGGTTTTTTCCCTGGAAGGTCTTTGAGGATTTCGAGGGCTTTTTCAGCGTATTTGCCCGCTTTTTCAGTCTTCTCTTCCTGAGAAAGGGACCTGCTAAGGGACTGGAGGATTTCACTCTGCTTCCTGATGTTAGAAATGTCCCCTGGCTGTTTCCGGAGCTTTTCGTCCAGGACATTGAGAGCTTTCAGGAAGGTTTCTTCAGTTTTCTCGACGTCCCCTATTTTTGAGTACAGGTCCCCAAACTCTTCATATAAGGATATGAGGCCCCTGAAAGCCAGGCTATTCCCAGGTTCTTTTTTAAGGACTCTTTTATAGGCTTCTTCGGCCTGCGCAAAGACCTCTTTTGCCTCCTCACGCTTCCTTAAAACCAGGCAGTAAGTCTTAAACTCTCCAATCAATTCGTGCAGTTTATCAAACGGTTCCTCTTTTTTTGACTGAATTTCTAATATTTTTCCGTAGTTCTGTACGATCTTGCCCATGATCGGGATCTGCTTTTCAAATTCCTGGGCTCTTATGTAATAGCCCCGGATATTTTCCAGTGTTTTCAAATAATTTCCAATGGATTCAAAATTTTTCGTCTCCTTTGCTGTCAGCTTTTCAAACGCAGCAAGGGTTTTCCCAAAGTATTTTTCATTCCTGGAAAGGAACTCTTTTGTTATTGAAATATCACCAATATTTTCAAGAATTTTTACAGTAAAACCTATAGAATTGTAGACAAAGTACTGGTAATTGGTATCTTCTGAATCCTTTAAAAAGAGTGGGATAGCAAGCTCCAGCATCCTCTGGAACTCGACCAGGGCCTCTTCCTGCCTGTCCAGGGCAAGTAGAGACCTTCCTTTCAACATCAGGGTCTGGCATAATAATTCCGGCCTATTTGCCTTCTCCGAAAGCTTTTCAGCCTTTACAAGGTTTTCAAGCGCCTTTTTATGCTGCCCCTTCTCAACCTGCAATATAGTAGTATCGAAAATTCGGTATATTGAATCTTCAAGCTGCTTGGACATAAGATGTAGATAGGAAAGAATATATTATAAACTAACCCCAAATCAAGCTCTGTCTTGATCTTTTGGCCCGGAAAATTACTGAGAAACAGTTAATTCTTTTTGAGAAGAAAAAAGTTCAGACACTTTACTTAAAAAAGTGAAAATAATTCTGAAGCCTGAAATTATAAAAAATGAGGTTGCAACCAGGTTACGCGACGTCTTTGATATTGTTTTCCTTACGAGAATAGGAAATCCCTGGCCGATGATTAGAGCGCATTCTGTCCTCAACAACCTTCATTCAGTAACTGCAAAACTCAGTTTAAATAGTAATCAATTAATGTGTTCAGTTACAGTTACGCGGTCAACAGCTTCCTGCCGGGCAGGGACTGAAATAACCTTTGTAGCTGCAATTACCATCCCCTCTGACCCTTTGCTATTTATTTTTTTAGCAGGAACGCCTGCAATTGAAACCCCTTTTTCATAAAAGGATTTGTTTACTACGGAATTTGCCCCTATTGCAATATTATCAGCAATTTCAATATTTCCAAAGATTTTGGCCCCCGGGCCAATATATACGTTGTTTCCTATTTTTGGTGCCAGAAGATCACTACCTCTACCAGATCCTATATTGGTGCAGGCATGTATTCTGCAGTTTTCTCCAACCCTGGCATCTTTATTTACAACAATGGTTCCTCTATGTGCTATACATAATCCAGGACCAAAAACATTTAGCGGAATACTATATCCGAGATGGATACTCATTCTGTGCAATCTGAATAATATATAGTTCAAATATAGTTTATGAATAAAGGACTTTGGGCAGTTATTATAATACTCAGCCTTTCTTAATAACCTCTGGAATTTCCATATATCATCGCCGATTAATTTAGGCCTTTTATATTTTTTTCCTAAAGCTATTCTGTCTGCTTCAAGATATAATTCATAATCTTTCTTTGATTTAATGGTAATAGGGATCCCCTCACTCATGATTAGTTGTACAGATATGATTAGTTGTACAGATTGAAGTTTTATGCTGGTTTCTCAGTTTAACTGTACAAGTTTAAAAGTAAAAATACAAAACACTTAAACCCGCTTTAATCTTACCCATTGAGAATTTCAAAATCGCTATCGAGATCTGAAACTCAATTTATCGGTTGATACAAAGTTTAATGTTTGCCCCTTTGAATTTTTGATACACCCATTATAAGTTAAGTTAACAAATATTTATAAGTTCCCTGGTTTATAAGTTATACATAAATATTTGATAGTATCTGTGAGATTTGAATAAAACTAATAAATTGGCAAACTCGTTTTTTTATCCGGGCATGAAAACCGCCTCTTTGAGAACTGTCTCTGAAAATTAGAAGTTCCTTTAAACTCCACATCTGATAGATTAATTCTTCTGCTATTGCTAGAAAAATAAGTGAGAAAATTGAAAATAGGAAAAATTACATGAAAAAATTACATGAAAAATCACATAAACCGTTCAAACCTTTCCTTTTTTGCCTTGCAGATTGGACAGACTCCTGGGGGTTCGTCCATGGCACAGAGATACCCGCAAACCTTACATCTCCATACCGGCTTTGAAAGTCCTGAGAATTCCATAGTTTCCATCATCTCCGCTCTTTTAGCTTCCTCGGCTCTTTCAGCTTCCCTTTCCTCGCGAGGAGGACGCCTTTCCGGGATAGACTCTATTTCTCTTTCTCCCCGAATGGCCTCGTCTGAAACATAGAGTGCACAATAACAGGCACCATAATCATTCAGGTCGGGGTCTCTGTAATAGCAGGGACAGATTATATCCAGGTCTTCCTCTTCATTTCCTGAAGACAGTCGACACGGACAGGACCAGTAACCGTAACGCTCTTCATTTGCCAGCAGCCCACGAACAAGGTCTTTTGTGAACTCGACATCAGGGTTAAGGTGATAGCCTGATTTCTCAGCCTCCTGTTTCAGCCGTTTATAGACTGTGTCCACTTTCTCTTCTGATATGCTTTCTCCAGCAATCTCTTCTTTCAACCTGCTCCCCCCTCAAAAGCCAAGACTTTCTCGGATTTCTTTTTCCTTAAAGCCCACAATTGCTTTTTCGTCTTTTATGATAGTTGTTGGGAAAGAAATTGAAGGATTAAAACGTTTGATCATCTCAACTGCGTTGTTTTCTTCCTCACCTTCTAGCCTGTCTACATAAATATACTCAAAGTCCACACCCAGATCCTTGAGCAGTTTTTTTGTTTTTTTACACCATACGCAGGTACTCAGCCCATACATTATGACTTTACCCCTGTCAATTCCGGAAACATGGTTTCCTTTCTCTTTCTGGCCAAACAGATCCACTTAATATTCCCCCTGGCAATAATTAAGTTAGTTGTATTTACACAGCGCTTTATCAAGATAGACAGCGCTTTACCCAAGATAGAGTCTTGATATGGACATCTGACAGTAAATAAAAAACCTGCCAGATCGTAGATTCTATAAACCCCTTATCAGAAAATGCCGGATAAAGTATATAAAATTGAGATATACCCTGGCTTTATTCACCTTACGGACTTTTTACCACCTTCTGGCATTCCATGTTGAGTAGGACCTGTTTTTCCTCTGACCAGAGATGCAAATACCCCGATAATACAAAGTACCGTAAACAGGATAAATGCATAATGCAGGCTCGAAATAAACTGTGGATAATACTCAGTTGTGATTTCTACAGGGCCGATAACAACCGCAAAAATCATCATCGCAATACCCATAGAGAACATCTGACCAAGTAACCGCATAGTCCCGTTCATTCCTGACGCAACACCGTAGAACCTTTTATCAACCGCACTCATGATGGCATTCGTGTTAGGGGACGAAAAGAGCCCGAAGCCTGCGCCGAGCACCAGCAAACAAATAGTCAGGTACCATATTGGAGTAGCCTCTTTAAGGAAGACAAGGAGAAAAAGCCCAAAAGAAGTGAGTGCCATCCCTGCAGATGCAACGATTCGCGGCTCAATCCTGTCTGAGAGTTTTCCGGCTACCGGTGAAATAATAGCCTGGACAACAGGTTGCGCTACGAGAATAATTCCGGCATCCTGCGAAGTGAAGCCTTTTGTGTACTGGAGATCGAGACTTAAGAGAAAAGTCACTGCAAAGGTTGCGCTGTAGTTTATAAGTGCAGATAAATTCGAAAGAGCAAACACCCTGTTCTTTGTCAGGAGCCGGATGTCAAGGACAGGGAAAGGTACCCGCATTTCATAAAAAGCAAAAATGAGAATTCCGACAATTCCTGCTGCTATGAGAATAGCCCCTTTGATTTCAGGAAGGGCTGAAAACCCGTACATGGTTGCAATGACTGCTGCACCATAGATGATTGAGCCTGTCAGGTCAAATTTCTCTCCTTCGCATTCAAGCCAGTCTCTTTTCAGCTTCCACAGGATAAGGGCAGCAGTTATGATGCCTATAGGGATATTTACAAAAAAAATGCTCCTCCAGCCGAGATAATGTGTCATCATTCCGCCAAGGAAAGGGCCAAGAGAAAGCCCGAGATAGACTGCAGTAATGTATATGCCGAGAACTTTCCCGCGCTCTCCGGGCGGAAAGACGGATGTGAGAATAGCAACCCCGGTCCCGAAGATCATAGCACTTCCAATGCCCTGAAAAACCCGTATTCTTATAAACATCTCAGTTGAAGTGGTCATGGTCATTAACAGGGACGCAAGGCTGAAGATAGCAATGCCGTAGAGAAAAACCTTTTTCCTCCCGTAAATATCTGCAATTTTCCCAAATGGGACAAGACATACTGCCGAGGACAGAAGGTAAGCAGTTGCAACCCAGGAGAGGGCAATTGCATCCATATGGAACTCTTTCCCTATTGTAGGCAGGGCAATATTTACTGCCGAGCCGTCAAAGGGCGTAATAAATCCGGCAAGTATTGCTATAATAAGTACAACTCGTTTTTCTGCAGTATTATATGAAGTATCGGCAGTACGGCAGAATTCCGGAACTTCACCAGGTACTCCGGTTTTTTTCATTTCTTTTACCATGTATATCACTGATCAGAAGGATAGTAGTCTTCTATTTGAGGCCGGAGGTCCCGGAAGATTATTGTTTCAGGGAGGAGCTTTAAGCGATAATGATTTCCCGTGAGATTTTTCGTATTCAAGACTGATTTATTAAGAAGCTTAGTATAACCTGTCTGGTATTAAATATTATACCATTTAACCGGTTTTTGAGTAGCCTCAAGGTATCGGACTCTTCAACCAGCTTGCCTGGCGGCCAGGTAAACTACTCCTCCCTGTCGGCTTGATAGCCGCCAAGGAAGGAGCTTCTTGCTTCATTCTCTGAACCACTGCTCATGAGTCCACAAGCTTAACCCCGCATTCCGAATTATTGAAAAGGACTTACAATTCTCTTCTGGCTATTTCTGTCCAAAATTACTGTTTTTTAGCTGACTTTTAGTGTGGAAAACTGTAATTACAGCATATGAAAAGAAAGCAGTTACAAGCTATCTCTAAGTAATGAAATAAAGAGGATGATAGTAATTATTAAATAATAATAAATATCATTTAGTAATAGATATCAGGTATATCTGAATAAACC
>ENA-UOOK01001185-UOOK01001185.1-fermentation-metagenome-genome-assembly--contig:-NODE-1185-length-34623-cov-66.185663_pt1 | contig 34623 bp, 33 predicted proteins | sample MGYA00245777_ERZ724023 | MGnify/ENA primary metagenome ERZ724023 (study PRJEB28704, sample SAMN03018312) | fermentation metagenome | biome: anthropogenic terrestrial biome; feature: soil...
CTCAGCCAACATCCACCGTACAAACTGTAGATGCCGGTATTGACCTCTCGATCGCACCATGGGTATCGGCTGATCGCCAAATCACAATGGACATCAAGCCGAAAATCAGCGAGTATGTCGGGTCATTGTCTTCCACCCCCGGAGCAGTATCTTTGCCGACCACTAACGAACGCGCTACCGAAACCACCGTTCGGGTAAGTGACGGGCAGGCAATTATCATCAGCGGGTTGATCCAAAAGTCAACCCGGAATAATGTCAGGAAGTTCCCGATCCTTGGTGACATTCCGCTAATCGGTTTGCTCTTCCGTAAAACGGAGACGATTACTGATCATACGGAGTTCATTATTCTGGTAACGCCAAAAATACTGGACAATCCGGAGGCTATGCAGGAATATATGACAGAAATGGGCGACCTGCTGCAGACCGGGCAAGATGACGAGCAAGGAACTGATCAGACAGCGGAAGACGCTGCCGAAGCAGAGTCTGAAGCTGAACCTGATGAGGATGCAGATGAAAAGGGTCTCAAGACGAAGAAGACCGCTCGCATCTGAACCATAAAACATAAAACCCTGCCACAAATATTAAGGGCTGCCGCAATGGCAGTAACTCTTACCCAATTTGATGGACATACTCCACTCGTATATAATCAAACAGAAGGAGTGGGGATAGACATGGCTAGGCAAATTAGGCACTACTCGACAGAATACAAGGCAGAGGCTATTAAGATGGTCCTTCAGGGCAAAAAGAGTCAAAATCAGATTGCTCAGGATTTAGGGATAGCACCTACGACACTTTGTACATGGGTGCAGCGGTACAATGCGAATCCCGAACAAGGAATAGAGAGCTCTCAGGTTCAGTCCTTGGCGGAACTTGAATTCCGTAAGCTTCAGCGAAAATATAAAGAACTGGAAGAAGAAAACGCGATTTTAAAAAAAGCGGCGGCCTACTTCGCCAGGAACCAAAAGTAAACAGATTCCTGCGCGCAGGTCTCCTATTTCTCGTTTTTCATCCAAACTCAATTTTCGTGGTTAAGTTAACCGCAAAATAAAAAGCGCCCCACACCATATGGGACGCTGGTCACTCCTGAACTGAAATGCTACAGCTTCCGCCGGGCCACTACTGCTCCTTCCCCGGTCGGTCTTACTGCACCAACCGGCCCTCAACCGGCCACTACTGCTCCATCTGTTTGGCAAGAAAACCGGCTGCTGTTTCGGCGATCTTGATCTCAAGATCACCCATGGTAACATTGGGTTCCCGCGATGCCAGGATTACGGCGCCGATTGGATCACCTTCCGCAATAATCGGAGCGATTACCTGGGCAGTAAACTTGCACTGTCCGTTATCCTCTTTGATGGCGCAAAGGTCGCAGTATTTGTGATCTCCAGGTTTCGACATCAAAACAACTTTGCGCTCCTCGACTGCTTTTTCAACGGCCTGAGCAATCGACTTATCAAGATACTCCTTCTTAGGAGCCCCTGACACTGCCACAATCATATCTCTGTCGGCGATTAACGCAATATGACCTGTGGACTCGTATAGTGAATCAGCATATTCCTTGGCAAAATCGCCTAGCTCGCCAATTGGTGAGTACTTCTTAAGAATGACTTCGCCCTCGCGGTCCACGAATATCTCAAGCGGATCGCCTTCGCGGATTCTGAGGGTCCGTCTGATTTCCTTGGGGATAACCACTCGTCCAAGGTCATCAATCCTTCGTACGATCCCCGTCGCCTTCATCCCCGAGCTCTCCCTTCATATAGCCTTGGCAACGCAGCCCCTCCTTGGTGATATTATATAACTCGATTAGCAGAATTATTCATTTCTGCCAATGATCACATACGGCTTCGTTGTCAGCTGGAATTGTTGGCAAAACTATTTTTCCCAAATAGTATTAATTCATACAGTAGACGGTTTTGTTTTGCAGCACAGCAGTCAGGCCCCCAAGGCATCGGCCAAATGCTGCAGTACTTTGACCAGTCCCGCCGCCGCCGCACCCGCGCCCATTACCTGTGCCATCGCCACCGCCCCATGCACCCGCAGCTGAACCCCTTTTCCAGTATGATAAGTGACGCGCGGGCGCTTTTGCCGCAGCAATTGCTGCACTTTAGCGCTGTCCGGTGTAACCCCTTCATGGAAGCGGATCACCAGCGCATCGCGCTCCGTACTGATGCTCTGCACTCCGACAGCACGAAACCGCGCTCTGAAGACTGACAAGGTTACCAGATTGGCCACTTCCTCCGGAAGTTCCCCAAAACGGTCTTTCATCTCCACCGCCAACTGCTCCGCCTCGGTCGCATTGCGGACCGCCGCGATCTTTTTATACATCTCCACTTTCTGCCTGACATCCGGAATATAGGTGTCCGGCAGATAAGCATCCAGCGGCAATTCAACGGCTGTATCAGGCGGCTCTGGCTGATAATTGCCACGTAGTTCCTGGACGGCCTCCTCGAGCAAGCGACAGTACATCTCAAAGCCGACCGACGTAATGTGGCCATGCTGCTCCGCGCCGAGCAAATTGCCGGCGCCCCTGATTTCCAGGTCCCTCATGGCAATCTTGAAGCCGGACCCCAATTCGGTAAAGTCGCGAATTGCCTGTAGCCGTTTCTCCGCCACCTCGTTGACGACCTTGTCTTTCCGGAAAGTGAAGTAGGCATACGCGATGCGGTTCGACCGGCCCACCCTGCCACGGAGCTGATAAAGCTGCGCCAGCCCCAATCGATCCGCGTCATACACAATTAGTGTGTTCACATTGGCAATATCCATGCCTGATTCAATGATCGTCGTGCACAGCAAAATATCAGCCTCGCCGTCGATAAAGTCCAGCATGACCCGTTCCAGCATATCTTCTGACATCTGGCCGTGTCCGATGAGAATCCGCGCATCCGGCACCAATTCCTGCAGATGATTTGCCATTTGATCAATACTCTCGATGCGGTTATAGACAAAATAGATTTGCCCGCCGCGCGCGAGTTCACGCTGGATGGCCTCCTGAATCAAGCCATCGTTATATTCCGTAACATAAGTCCGTACTGGAAAGCGATCTTCCGGTGGCGTTTCAATGACACTCATGTCGCGCACACCAACCAATGCCATATGCAGCGTCCTCGGAATCGGGGTCGCTGTCAAGGTCAGGACATCCACGTTTTTGCGCATTTCTTTGATACGTTCCTTATGGATCACACCAAAGCGCTGCTCTTCATCGACGATCAGCAGCCCGAGATTCTTAAAGATTATGTCGTTCGATAAGAGGCGGTGCGTGCCGATAACAATATCCACGCGTCCCTGTACCAGCAGTTTCAGCGTTTCCTTTTGCTCTTTCGGCGACTGAAACCGGCTGAGAGACCGGATTGAGATAGCTGGGAAGTCGGCAAACCGGTCTAAAAAGGTCTGGTAGTGCTGTTGCGCCAGAATAGTCGTTGGCACCAGCACCGCCACCTGCTTGCCGTTATCGACGGCCTTAAAAGCCGCCCGGATAGCAACCTCGGTCTTTCCGTAGCCCACATCGCCGCATAGCAAACGATCCATCGCTTGGGAATCTTCCATGTCGCCTTTAATCTCGGCAATCGCCTTCACCTGGTCAGGCGTTTCTTCATAAATAAAGGCATCCTCAAACTGCGCCTGCCAGGGCGTATCAGGTGCAAAGGCGAACCCCGGCATCGTTTCACGTACGGCATAAAGCTTCAGTAAGCCATCTGCCATTTCCTTGACAGATTCCTTAACCCGCGTTTTCGTCTTCTGCCAATCGGTGCCACCTAATTTATGCAGCTTAGGAACGTCATCACCGGAGCCCACAAATTTCTGCAACAGATTGACTTGCTCGACCGGTACATAAAGCGCATCGCCCCCCGCATATTGCACATGCATATAGTCACGATGCACCCCGGCCACCAGCAGGGTCTTCATACCCAGATACTGTCCAATACCATGATTAGCATGGACCACATAATCGCCAGCCCGCAAATCAGTGTAGGTCGAGATCTTAATGCCCTCATTGGCGAAGCGGGCACGTTTTTTCTTTTCCTGCCGCCCGAAAATCTCATGAACCGTCAGCACCACCAGCCGCGGTTGCGTGCATTCAAAACCTGATTCCAGTTTGCCGAACGAGACCACTGTAATACCACCCTCAAGCGGGGTGCGGCATTCCGGGTCATGGACGGCGTTAATGCCTTCCTCACGCAGCATATTACTAAGATGATGCGCCTGCTCGGAATCGTGTACTAAGAGCAGCACCGCCACGCGGTCTTGCTGCCAGCGCTGCAGTTCCTCCTTCAGACGGTCACTTTTGCCCTGAAATGATCGGGCCGTTCGAATTGGAAAGGTCACTGTTCGTTCGGGACGCTGCCCCCTTGTTTGCGTAGGCAGCATCGCCATGGCGATCGTATCATGGTACTCAATCACATTCATGATCTCATCGTAACCGGCGAAGATGTCCAATTCATCTCTGAGTGTAAAGCCGCGTTCAATGTTCGCCATGATGGTCTCGGCGATTTCGCGCTCCGCCGCCTGACCATATTCCTGGATCCGAACCGGTTCATCCAGAAAAACCAGCGCCTCTTGCATGTAGTCCAGAAGCGTGGTCATGCCAGCCCCAGCTTTATCATAGAAGAACGGCATAAACTGATCCCGTCCCGGAAAATGGCCCAGTTGTTCCAGCCGCTCACTCATTTCATTCATAGTCTGTTCGAGGCGGTCGCCGGCTTCCGCCATGCCCGCCCCGCGTAACGCGATGGCCTGCGCCGCAGCTTTTTCCCGCACCAGTTCGCCAATGGCATACCCATCCACATCTCCGGCACTATCGCGGGTCGGCCAGATCAGCAGCTTTGTGTCCTGGCTGGTAGAGCGCTGACCAATTGGCTCAAATGTTCGAATTGATTCTACCTCGTCGCCAAAAAACTCCACGCGGTAAGGCTCGCCGGTGGTCGGCGGCCAAATATCAAAAATGCCGCCTCTGCGCGCAAACTGGCCTGGTCCCTCGACCCGATCCACCCGTTCATAGCCCAAATTAACGGCATGGTTCACCAATTCCGCAGGCGCAATTTCCTGGCCGGAACACAGGCGCAGAGTATCTTTTCGCAGCAACTCAGGCGGCATCGTTTTTCTGCTCAAAGCTGAGAAATGGGTAATCACGATGAGCTGCTCACCCATTACGAGCCTGGCCAGCACTCTGGCCCGCGCCCCCTGGTTTTCCAACTCAGACGTTTCTTCATGAGGCAAGGTATCCATCGCCGGAAAAAGCTCAATGTCCTGCGGCCCTAGCAGTGTCACCAAATCCTCATAGATCCGGACCGCCTGATAAGCGTTATGGGTGACCAGTAGCCACGGGCGGCTCCCCTCGTTCCCATCCCAAAGCGACGCCATGATGGTGGTTTTTTGAGATGCACCGATTCCTGACAGCAGCTGCCGGACAACCCCCTGCCGCAGTGCCTTCTTGGTTTCAATAATTTCTGGATTCGAACGGAAAGCGTCTAGCAAAGATTCCAGCAAAAAATACCCCTCCGCCTCCGGCGGCGCCAGGGCGCCTCTTCCGGCGTCTACTCCGGCGCTATGATATGGCAATAGGCCCCCGGGCGTGAGACCCACGGGGGCTAACTGTATAGCCATCTATCCATATCTATTTATCTTGACCAATAATCATGCCGTTATAACGGTTCATGGCCTCCAGAATGCCTTCGGCAATAAAGCATTCGGCCGCGTCAGCCGCCATCTGCACGCTTTCAGACCAAAGCGGCATTTCTTCCTTACTGAAGATCGAAGTGACATAGTTAACCGCCCCCGTAACCGGTCGGCCAATCCCAACCCGCAGGCGCGGAAAATCCTCGCTGCCCAGATGCGCGATGAGCGATTTGAGACCATTGTGACCACCGCTGCTTCCTGAAACCCGCAGCCGAATTCTCCCGAGCGGCAGATCCATATCATCGACAATCGCCAGCAGCGAATCCGTGGCAATATTGTAGCGGCGGGCCAATGGACCCACCGCTTCACCGCTCGCATTCATGTAAGTCTGGGGTTTAACTAAAATAATCCCCCGGCCACGCAGCACACCCTGTCCGACCAACGCCTGCATTTCACGGCGATTCACACGGATGCCGGCCCGGCGTGCCAGAAGCTCGATCACTTGGAACCCAATATTATGCCGCGTATACTCGTACTTCGTCCCGGGATTGCCCAGGCCGGCCAGGAGTAATTTTTCCATGCTTACTTGCCTGCGTCTTCTTTGGCCTCTCCGCCAGCCTCAGCACCAGCGTCTTCAGCTCCGGCTTCTGCACCCTCAGCTGTTTCGGCTTCAGCCTCCTGATGGACCAGTGCCGCCGTTACCAGGACCTCTTCTGCAGGGGTCTGAATCGTAACGCCTTCCTCAGGTTTGAGTGTACTCACAGTAATGGACTCACCAGCCTGCAGGCCTGAAATATCAACTTCAAAGAACGACGGGATGCGGTCCGGTAGACAGGTGACATTAACCTCTCTTAACAGCGGCTGAATGACAGAGCCATCATTAACACGACGTTCCTCACCAGTATAATGGATCGCGACGATCGTTCCAATCTCCTGTTTCATATCGACTGCCTGAAAATCGACATGCATGACTTTGCCATTGAGCGGTTCCGTCTGGACCTCTTTCAAAAGCGCCGGAACAGCCTTTTTAGAACGGCCAGCTTTAAACTCTACATTGACCAGTTTCCCTAAAGCCCCTTGTTTCAACAAGCGCTCAAAATCGCGCGTCTCAATAACGAGCTTTTCCGGAGCATCTTCGTTACCATACAAAACTGCCGGGATTTTGCCTTCGCGGCGCAGTTGCCTGTTGGCACCTTTCCCGCTGTCATCCCGACGAATAGCCTTTACCAAGTAGTCCGTCACGTTGGGCCCTCCCCTTTATATAACAGTATGTCTCCCAGTCGGCCCCGTGTCGGCCTGCTAGGGTCAGACATTATTATATCACAAATATAACATTTACTTCTGCTTGCTGACATAGTTTTCTTTATTAACCTGCCGAGCCCGCGCAATCGCCAGCGCATCACCCGGAACTTGATCCGTAATTGTCGAACCGGCGGCGACATACGCACCGTGACCGATGGTTACCGGCGCCACCAAATTACTATTACTCCCGATGAAAACGCCATCCCCGATTTCAGTATGATGTTTGTGCTTGCCGTCATAATTGCAGGTAATGGTGCCTGCTCCGATATTGGAGCCTTTGCCGATGGTCGTATCCCCTACATAACTGAGATGCGGTACTTTGCTGTTTTCACCGACAATGGATTTTTTAATCTCTACAAAATCGCCGACTTTGGCGCCCTGCTCGATAACTGATTCCGGTCGGATGTAGGCGAACGGCCCGATGTTGACCCGATCTTTGACGATACAATCGGCCAGCACCGAGTGCTGGACTACAACATCATTGCCGATCTGGACGTTTTTGAGATGCGTGTACGGGCCAACCTGACAATGCTCACCAATCACCGTGCTGCCTTCGATAATGGTACCCGGCATGAGCGTCGAATCCCGGCCCACCTTAGCGGTGATATCCACATAGGTGTTATGGGGATCCACTACGGATACCCCGGACAGCATCAATTCTTCCAGAATCCGCTGCTGAATAACCTGGGCGGTCTCGGCTAACTGCACTCTATTATTCGGCGCATCGCCCTCATGAGGATCCTGCAACACTACCGCCGAAACAACTTTGCCAGCCTGATAATAGGCTGCGAGGGCATCCGTCAGATAATACTCGCCTTGTGCATTTTGGCGTCCCGAACTACTGCGGCCGCAATCAGCCAATAGACTAAACACGCCGCTTTCGAAGCAATAAGTGCCGGTATTAATCTCTTTGATCATGAGCTGTTCCGGATTGGCATCCTTTTCTTCAACAATGCCGGTAACCCTGCCATCCGGCGCATTATTTTCGCGCAGGATTCTGCCATAACGCTCCGGGTTTTCCATTACAGCTGTCAGAACAGTGGCAGCGGCGCTTCGATCCAAATGATGGCGCGCCATGGCACGCAGCGTATCCGGGGTCAAGAGCGGCGCATCACCGGACAGGACGATCACATGCTTCGATTGCACATGATCCTTGGCCATCATGACAGCATGGCCAGTACCCAACTGTTCAGCCTGTAGCGCATACTGCACAGTATCACCGAGCACGGCTTTGACCTGATCAGCACCATGCCCTACGACGACCACAATTTTCTCAAAACCCGCCTGGCGCGCATGATCAACAACATGCTCAACCAAAGTCCGGCCGCACAATGGAAACAAGACTTTCGGCAAATCCGATTTCATTCTTTTGCCGAGGCCAGCTGCCAAAATAACAGCAGTGAAGTCCTGAGCGTTGAACTCTTGCGCATTGATGTCCTGCGCGTTGATGTTTGTCATTCGATTACCTCCTGAACTGATCCCGTCGCTGAATTCGACATGTCAAGGGGACTTCCCTGCAACTAGTTCCCGAGGTGTATTAAGAAGCAGGGCGCTCCATTTCAATAACGTCAATGCAATAATCCTCAATCGCAACTTTAAAAATGACGCCTTCTGAAGATTCCACTAGTATGAAGTAATCCTCGAATTCGTCGAAGCTGTCAAAAATGTCACCTCTCCGCGGCAAATTATTCGACTCCGGGTAAAAATGATAGCCGGCGAAATTAAACATTTCCTTTGGAAGTTCAAGATATCCATATGGACATTCTGTATAGAATTCAGCTGGGTAAACTTCTCCACATTGCCTTAGAATCAAATCAAACCGGGAGCACGATGGTTCCGCCAGCGCACTCCATTCCGCAAAGTTTACGCTGTCTCCATTATCATGACAGAGACCGATACCATTGTGTCCTCGTTGTAGGCACTGAGCGCCGGATTCCACAAGGCTGACATGCCGGTGTTCACTGTTTCAAGTACTGAACCGCCAAAGATTGCATTGATCCGCGGTGCCGCCGCGGCAGGACGGGCAGCTATGACCAACATCAGTAGCAATAAGAGGCTGTATCTCAGCATAAGTGAACCATCTGCCATCCAGCAGTATTTTATAGATGCGCCCTTCGGATGACTCTACCACAAACATTAGGGGTGAGCGGGCGGATTCGTAAGGATAATCTTCGCGCACGGGTATATCATTGGATTCTGGATAAAAATCATAGGCGGCAACGACAGCGTCCGATCACTGAATAAGATTGCGGCCGGGTTCCACAGCGCTGCAGAACTATCAATCGTTGAATCCGTTACGGATCCAGAGGAAATGCCATCAATGCGGGGGGGGGCCGCTGCAGCAGGACACGCCAGCAAAACCATCAAAGTCAAAACCGCAAATAGACAAGATACCTTTTTCAACATTATCACGCCCTTACCAGTGGTTCGCATTGTGCGCAACTCTTCGCAATTCGCGCCTGTTCCCGTGACAGATTAGCTGGCGGCAGCGCGCAGAAACATAAACCGAGCCGGTCTTGCCGACCGGCTCAATTTTGCTCAGACCCGAATTTTTAAGCTTGCTTCGCCAGAAGAACCGCATTCTCATCACAGTTGTTGTATTCTTTCAATATTGCGGTTTGGATTAATTCTCTGGTTTCAGGAGTAATCGGATGCGCCACATCGCGGAACTGCCCGTCCGGCGTCCTGCGGCTCGGCATAGCCACAAACAGACCGTTTTGACCCTCAATCACGCGAATGTCTCTGACTACAAATGAGCTGTCAAAAGTAATGGTGGCAATTGCCTTCATTTTCCCGTCCGTGTTAACTTTCCGAACTCTCACATCAGTAATTTCCAAATGAGCGACCACCTTTCTTTTCTGGATGAGGCGATCCGTCACCGTCTTCTAGTTCTATATTTTAACAGGTGGCGCGCTCGATGCCAAGAGCAAAAGCGCTCGGAAGTACACTGTTTGCGACGATTTATCGGCTATTATGTCGAAACTTGTCCATGCCCGATTTATTGTTAGGTATTCGCAATTAATGATATATTATATTCTATATTGTAGAGGATTTATTATGCAAACGTCAAATTCACATGTCGTACTAGCATTTCTTGTCAGAAAATTTGCGCTGCCAGGAAAAAGGAGGTTACTAAATGAAAAAGCGTTTGGTTTTCGTGTTGCTGTTGTTAACTTTGGCTCTGACACTTAGTGCAGCCACAGGCTGCGAAAAAAACCTGCCGCTCACAATTGTCATCAAAGGCCAGGGCGTCGTACACCAGCTATTCACAGCCAAGGCCAGTTCTGCCTATGGCAAAGACAGTGTAGTGACTCTTTCTGCACAACCAGCCCCCATGTGGCAGTTTAGCCATTGGGAGGGAGCGATTACCGGCTCAGCCAATCCGAAAGAGATTACGCTTACAGAACCAACAGCCATAACAGCGGTGTTCACTCCGGCTGAATTACCTCCGCTCCCGGAAGTTCCGAGTATTGCATGGTGCTATGGCAGCACAGGGGATAATTTTATGCCATCCTCCGCCTTAATTGCGAATTACAATCCCACCCTTCTGGATGACCCTATGGTCACCCCTGCGTGCTATGATGTTTTGGTGATCGATGAGCTTTTTAATCTGCAATTCCCCGTAACGGATTTTGCCGGCAAAGTCATCGTCACTCTCGACAGCGGTGTGGACGACTTCCTTGATCAAATGCTTGGTATGACAGGCGACGATGAAAGCTACGAAGTCTATTGGGATTATGATTCCGTCAGAATGCTCAGTTGGTCTTACCCTGTAATCGGCGAGGAAATCGGCGCTTACTCAGATGCACAGGTTTATCATAGTCTGGACGAGGTCGAAGGATTTACCCGTTTCCCGACTGTCTTGGAGGCGAGTTCCACCAGATATGCCGACGATATTATTGTCTACAGCGTCACTAGGGGTGGCCGCACCTGGATTTGGCTGCATATCGGGCCGCACTTTGGCAACTATGACGACGCTGAGCTCGCTAAAAACCGCAGCAGCGCCATTATCGACTATGTTCTGGAATTACTGGCCGGAGGGAATCCGGTATTTCCGCCCATTCCTGCACCATAAGCTGCGGAATAATCTGCACTTAAAGAAAGCATCTTCGATGCCCAGCATCGTTCGTACAACGTTAAAGGCCTTTTCCATTATGGAAAAGGCCTTACTTTTGATACGGGGGTGACACGGGGGGACGGTTCTGCTGTGTCATCTGGTGTCGCGTTCCCGAAGAATGACACAGCAGAACCGTCCCCCTGTGCTTATTTCACAGCTGCTACTACTTCTATTTCCACCCGGGCATCCTTTGGCAGGCGCGCCACCTGCACTGTCGACCGGGCTGGCGGATCCACCTGAAAAAACTTGCCGTATGTTTCATTGACTGCCGCGAAATCATTCATGTCCGCCAAGAAAATCGTCGTCTTGACGACATCGTTAAGGCTGGCACCTGCCGCTGTCAGGATCGCCCGCACGTTTTGCATAACCTGGTCGGTTTGTTCTGCGATTGATCCGGTTAATAGCTGACCCGTCTGCGGGCTAATCGGCAACTGCCCGGAGCAAAAGATCAAATTACCTGCCCGAATTGCCTGCGAGTATGGCCCGATTGCGGCCGGAGCCTGATGAGTATGAACTGTCTGTTTCAACACAAGCCCTCCCGTCAATGACTTTATCCGACTGATTAATTGCTATTCAGTACTTTCTTTGCCAATTCAAGATCACTCGGCTTGTCGACATCAATGCCAATCTCAGGATATGGCGATATGATACAGGCACCATCTAAATGAAGCATCTTCCGGACGCGGTTCTCGATTTCAGCAATCGTCAGTTTGCCTGCGATCAGCTTAACGAGAAAAGACAGGCCTAACAGACGGCACATTTTAACCGGCTGTTTGCGGAACGCGACCGCCTGATTCAAAATCGTCTTCAATTCCCCTACCATTTCGGGGCGTTTCACCAGCACAACATTACCACCGGTAAAAACACCGTCGCGCAGACGCACATAAGTGCGCTGCACCTCCGGATAAGCCTTATCGTTATCGTCCCGGGAAACCACGGAGTAATATAACTCCGCCTCACGTTCGTCACAGCGCTTGAGAAAATCCTCCAAAGCCTGCGCCGTAATCAGAGGGATGTCACAAGTCGTCACCAATACTGCGCTCGAATTCCCGATTGCCGTTAGCCCATTTTCAAGGCTTTCAACCATCGACTTGCCACCCTCCACGATTTCGCAGCCCATCTCCCGCGAATGCTCACTGAGCTGCTGAACGGGACCGACAACAACAATCCTCTCGATCGCGGCAATCTCGCGCAACGCTTTTAAGACGTACCAAACCATTGGATGACCAGCAATTTCAATCTCCGCTTCATAGGCGGCATCACTTGCCATACTCAATGGCCCATTGTTTCTGGCTCCCGCCAGTACAATAACGTCCACAGTCATTGATCCACTCCTTTATCCGTTTCGCCGTTACGAATCATCTCCATGATGGTGTTTTCGGCATTCTCGATATGTTCCTGGGCCAAATGCTTGGCCGCATCGACATCATGTTGCGAAACGGCTTCCACGATTTTGCGATGTTCCTCAACAGCAGCGGACATACGGCCAGGCATCGACAGCGAGGTTGAACGAAAACGATGAATTTGCTCACGCAAATTATTGATCATTTGGCTAAGGCGATCGTTACGACCGGCCTGAAATAATACGGAGTGAAACTCACTGTCGATTTCGATAAACAGATCGTAATTTTTGCTGTCGCCTGCTTCGGCTAGTCGATGCAACAAGCGTTCCAGGCTTTCAATCTCTTCATCGGAAATGCGGTCCGCAGCAACCTCAGCAGCCAAACCTTCCAGTGCTTTGCGAATCTCAAATACGTCCGAAATGTCTTTGATTGACAGCCCCGCTACATAGGCCCCTTTACGCGGCATCATCACGACCAAGCCTTCCAGCTCGAGTTTGCGGATCGCCTCCCGTACCGGCGTGCGGCTGACACCTAACTGTTCGGCCAACTGGATTTCCATCAATCGTTCACCGGGACGCAGCAATCCTTCGATAATGGCTGCACGTAAAGATTCAAAGACTAGTTCGCGCAGTGGCTTATAATTATCAAGTTTGATCGGGCTAAGATTTAGAGCTGACAAGCGTGTTCCCCCCAAAATCAACTCCACAGGGAAAAGTCTTGACTGCAAAAACCTGCCCTGGCCAATCCCGCATTTGAGCCGCCAAGTTTTGGGCCGCAGTGACGTCAGGCTGAATAGTAAACAAGCTAGGTCCACTGCCTGACATAATGACCGGCGTGCCTGCCAGACTCTCAAAGCGATTTTTCAGCCGTTCCAGTTCAGGATGCATGTTGAATGTGACTGGTTGTAGCACATTTCCCCAATGTCCAGTGATCAAATTTATATCAGAAAGCCGGCATCCTTCCCAGACCGATGCCACCTCCGGATGCCACGCGCAATGATCGAGGTTAAGATTGTGGTAAACCGCAGCGGTCGAAACCGGAATGTGCGGCGTAAATAAAACCAGATTCAATGGCGGTGCGCCCTGTTGCGAGCCACCAGCACCAGGAAGAAAAGCCAGTTCAGTACCTATCCCCCGGGCCCTCGCACAGCCACCACTGATACAGAACGGCACATCCGCCCCGAGTTTGGCACTCAACGCCTCCAGTTCCGATAACGATAAAGACAAGTTCCACAATTGATTAAGACCTGCCAGTACCGCGGCAGCATCAGCGCTGCCACCGCCGAGTCCTGCGGCGGTAGGAATTTTCTTATTCAGCGTGATGCGCACTCCGCGCCTGCCACCGCCGCCACCCCGCCCGCAGGCTTCCGCGTGAGATGCCAGCAGCATAGCTGCCTTCCAGACAAGATTTTCAGGACCGCAGGGGGTTCCCGCCAGCGCTCCGCCAAGCTCGATTGATTCGAAACCGATCTGCTCAAGCATGACTTCATCTACCAAATCAATGCTCTGCAGAATCATATCTACTTCATGGTAACCATCCGGTCGGCGTTTGAGAACGTCCAGACACAGGTTAACCTTCGCATGCGCCGACAGAACTAGCAACTGCATCCCGCCCAAATGAATCTGACTCAGCATTGCCAAACAATGATTAGCTATATATTATTTCCCGTCTCATGCAAAAATCCTCTTTCTAATTTCACCGTCAAAGTTTCGCGCCCTCGCTATTCCCCTTTCGCGCCCCTCCCAAACCAGCCGCGCACCACGTCCCCCAACCACCGGAAGAAACGCACCACAAAATTGGCCTGCTTCACATCCTGAAGCGCCACCACCGCAGTGCGCCCAACTTCCTCTTTCCCTGACATAACAATCAACGTGCCTATTTGTTGGCCCCTTTTAAGCGGTAGCTTGATCTGCTCCTCCGGCAGTAACTTTGTTTCAATGAACCTTTCTTTGCCGCGTTCCACCAACACTGCATAATCAGTGCTGGTACCAACCGGAACATCCTGCGGATTACCTCTACGCACCCTGATTGTCCCAAGTTTCTCACCCTGCGAGGCGACGGCCGCCCGCGCAAAATTGCGGAAACCGTAGTTGAGCAGCTTCGTCGACTCATCAACCCGCACTTGATTAGTCTCGGCCCCCATGATTACCGAGATAAAACGCAGCCCTTCGACTTCGGCAGTCGCACACAAACAATAGCCGGCTTCTTCGGTATGTCCGGTCTTTAGTCCATCAGCCCCGCGAAAACTCTGGATTAAATCATTAGTATTCCGTAAGAAAAATTCACCGTCACGCAAATAACTGATCCAAGTCGACGTCCACTCCAGTATTTTGGGATGCCGGATCAACTCTCTGGCAATGAGCGCCAAATCATGCGCACTGCTGTAATGCTTGGGATCAGGCAGTCCGTGTTCATTTTGGAAATTAGTATTCTTTAGACCAAGCTCCTGTGCGCGTTGATTCATTTTTTGGATAAAAAGTTCCACGCTGCCATAGAGATACTCGGCCACTGCGGTGCTGGCATCGTTGGCCGATACCATCGCGATTGCTTTCGTCATTTCGGCAAGCGTCATTTCTTCGCCCTCGCGCAGATAAACCTGTGACCCGCCCATGCCGGCAGCATTTTTACTCGTTCGAATCAGATCATCCCACTTGGCGCGTCCGCTGTCGATGGACTCCGCAATCAGCAGCATCGTCATCAGTTTGGTGACACTGGCCGGTGGCAATTGGACATCCGGGTTTTGGCTGAAAATGATTCTGCCGGATTCGTAGTCCATCAAAACCGCCGCCCGGGCCTTGATTTCCAGCGCATAAGCCCTGCCCCCCGGGCGCGGTGCCATGACCAGCACCACCGCGATAACCAGAATGAGAGCTGCTACCCTGACCGACAGCTTCTGTGGCACTTTCATTCTCATCTCTCTCCTATTCCCCATATGGCTTTAATAATATTGGATCAGGCGTTTACTATTTTCGATCTTATCCTGCCCCGCGGAGAAAGCTCATATTTAAGCTATGCGTACATCACCCAAAATTAAAAAAGGCTGCTCCGCGTGTGCGAAGCAGCCCAGTTCAACCCAGACCAGCCTGGATCAGCCAAGATAGTTATTTGGCGAGCCACTCGTCCAGTTTCTTGGTGATCATCGGCTTAGGTACAGCGCCCATTATTTTATCGACCGGCTTACCATCCTTAAAGATCATCATCGTCGGAATTGACATAATATGATATTGGGCCGCCAGGTCCGTTTCCTCGTCGGTATTCAGCTTGCCGATTTTAACCTTGCCGTTGTAGTCGCCAGCCACTTCATCGATAATTGGCCCAACCATCCGGCAGGGACCACACCAGGGTGCCCAAAAATCAACGAGTACCAGCCCCTTAGCATCCAGAACTTCCTGCTTAAAATTGCTGTTGGTAAATTGCATCGTCATTCGTTTTTCCTCCTCACATTCACATTGGCAGAGCCCGCCAATTTAACGTCTTTGCCAAGCCTATCTTTTGCGCTTTCTCAGGAAAACTTGCGAAATACCTGTGCCAGTCGGTCCGAGACAGCATTCACATTTGGGTTGGACATATCTGAGGTTTCAAGGCAGCGGCACGTTTCGCTTGCCAGTACTGTCATGGCTACATTGACCACTGCCGCCTTAGCGGCAGCCAGCTGCATCAACAGCTCGTCGCAACTGCGCCCCGTTTCAATCATGTTCTGAATGCCGCGGATCTGGCCTTCGACGCGTTTCAGCCGTTGGATTAGATCTTTGCGAACCTGTTCATCTTTAAGATTAAGGTGCTCATTTATTTGAGTCAAGCGTTACACCCTTTCCCTATATACCATACCCCCTATGGTATTATCCTATAACGCGCACTCTCTTTTGTCAATATCTTTTTCGAAAAAACGCTGCCCTAAAAAGGTACCCCTGCGGTAATGTTGAATATATGGGGTTAGAGGTGATGCAGCGTGCGTTGGCGACCGTTCTTGCTTATTATCGCAATAGCAGCGCTATCTCTATTGCCAACTGGATGTTTAAGAAACAACAAGGTCTCCGGCTCTGTCATAATTGCCGGTGGCACCCGTGAATACGCCCAAACTGCTGCTGCGGGCGCTGAATTGCCGCGCAGTCTCTCTAAGTTGGCAGTTAACAACCAACGTGATCTTTCTGAGTGGGTGATCCCCAATGAGCTTATTGTCCGCTATGCCTTTTCGGAAGCCTTAACACTGGCTGAGGCAGCGGCACAACCTCTGTCCGGCACCCGCGTCAGCCGCTCCCAGTCACCGGGAATGGCGCTTTTCAGCTTTCCTGATCATGCCACCGCCTCGGCTGCCAGACAGCGCATGCAGGCGATACCCGGAGTCATTGCGATCGAACCCAACTATCTAGTGCGTACGCTTAGTATCGGAGCACTACAGCCGCTACGGCCGCTACAGCCGTTACAGCCGCTAACCCAGAATTTCACAGCCGCCAGGGCAGCAACCAAGGCTATCCCCGCTAATTTATGGAACCTGAGCCGCATTCGCGTACCAGGTGCCTGGGATATTACCAGTGGCGATTCTAAAATCACGGTCGCCATCATTGATACCGGCTTCAAACTGGATCATCCGGCCCTGCAAGGCCAATGGACTGACTTTAAATATGATTATGTCATGAAGGATACAGACCCATCCGTCGACAATCCCGCCGGTGCAAATGCATCACACGGCACGCATGTCGCCGGGATCGTCGCCGCCGCCGCGCTCGACTTACCAGTTGTCGGTATCGCACCGCAGATTCGGCTGATGCCTTTGCGGGTTCTCAACGATAATGGCGATGGTTCGCTCCTGGCAATCCAAGATGCGATCTATGATGCGGTGGACAATGGCGCTGATATCATCAATATGAGTCTGGGTACCTTCAATAATGATTTGCTTGATGCAGCCATCGAATATGCTTACAATCGCGGGGTCTTGCTGGTGGCCGCTTCCGGCAACGGTGCCGAAGATAATGAACCCGTCCTCTATCCGGCCTGCCACCCGTGCGTGATCGCTGTCGGCGCTGTGGATGCGAATGACAAGCGCGCCCTCTTTTCGAATTCCGGTCCGGAAATTGCCGTGGTCGCGCCTGGAACGGAATACTATAGTTCTCCGCAGGATTGCCACGGTATTCTCAGCACAATCGTCAAACCCGATGGTACGCCCGGCTATGGCTATCTGAGCGGCACTTCAATGGCGGTGCCCCATGTTTCCGCCTTGGCTGCACTGCTGGCTTCGGCTGGCATTTCCGATCCTGACGCCTTGCGCTCCTGGATCCAGGAAACGGCCATCGACCGTGGCGCTTCCGGCAAAGACAACGAGTATGGTTTTGGGCGGATCGATGCCCTGAGCGCGGTGGCGCTACCATTCGCCCGCGTGTCTTTACGGGCCGCCCCTTCCGGAGTAACGGCAGCCGGACCGCTAGCCGTCAACCTGGATGCCAGTTTTCAGTTTCCGCATTGCCCAGATGGTCAATGGCTGTTAACAGTGTGGATCGATAGCAATTTCGATCAGGCCATCAACACCGGCGATTATTATGGAGAATCACGGACATTAATTACGATTCCCGGTACCAATGATGATCTGCTGCTTGCTGCAGGACGTATTCCCTGATTGGCCCGCATATGATCATAGTACATAAAGGTTGTATTCTGGAGGTTCAAGGATGTTTCTTACGGCAGCAAACGGCTTGTTCAAACTTGATGATCAGCCTTTTTTCCCACGCTTTGGTATAATTCCTTATGCACAGATTGAGCCCGATCGTTGGCCGATCCTGCTCGAATCCTTCAAAAAATCGGGCCTAAACGGTGTTTCGGCAGCGGTTTCTTTGTCTCGGCATGTAACGGAAGAGCAAGTCTATGACTTTGACGGCCGCAGTCATCCCTCGCGGAACCTGATCGGCTTTATAGAGGTATGCCGCACAGCCAGTCTGCCACTTGTAATTAACCCGGGACCTTTTGACCAGAGACAGCTTTTTTCTTTGGGACAATCGCATCAGCGTGAACAGCTTGTCCGCTGGTACGAAAGTCTGGGCGCCGCCCTGCTGCAGTATCAAGCGGATCCGATTATTGCCGTGCAAATTGACTGTGCATCCGCGTGCCCTGATCATCATCAAGATTATCATCGCGATCCGGAGGTGGCCGCGCGGTTCAGGCACTCCCTGGAGCATAAATATGGTACCCTGGAGGCGCTTAATCAGGTCTGGGGTTCATCCTGGCAGGATTGGTCGGAGATCCGTCCGCTTACCCCGCCGCTCAAGCAGGACGCTTTGCATGACTGGCAGGAATTTGGCGCGCAATGGAGCCGCGAACTGCTGGACTGGTTGACCGATCTGGCTCACAATCTTTTGCCTGTCCCGCTCTATTGCGGCTATGATTTGACTACCAAATATTCAGATACACCTTATGCCGCAGACTTTCCTTTTCGGGCGGCCTTGACATCCGATGTCGCCGCCATGCGTCTGGCATCTCCGGCATGTGCCGCCCGCCTTGACTGCGCCGGATTGGACGAAAACAGCAACATCACGGCCAACACTGCGACTCAGGCGGCCATCAGCGCCATCGCGCATGGCACCAAAGCTTTCGGCAGCTGGCGCTTCCAAATCCCAAGGCCATCATCAGCAGAGACAACTGCTACCGATTCCAATCCGTGCGAAACCGATCGCAATTGGAGTGCCATCCAAGCGACGGCCAGATTTATCGCGCATTATGAACAAGAACTCTTGGCCGCCACCGCTATTTTGGATAACGTTGGCATCTTGTGCTATGAACCTAATCAACAACTTTATCCCGAGGACTTTCTTTTGGGTCGCTATGCAATTGATCCATCCGCATTCATCCGCCGCGAAGGCCTTTACGGAGTTTATGCCTTGCTGGCAGTCTCTGGCTTCCGGCCGCGTTTTATGGACCTGAAAAACGCCGAGGAGTCTGAATTGCGGCGCTGCCGGATCCTGTTTTTCCCGAATCTCGGCTACATCGACCGCGATTCCTATGACAAACTGGTTCAATATGTTGAAGCAGGTGGCGTCCTGGTAACCTTGCCGGTGCATCCGAAATATGACCTTTCTGGCAAACCGTTGGATACTTCTGCCCTGTATGCCACCCCTGAAAAAAATCATAAAAGTGTAGGCCGCCTCGGCTTACTGGCTGCCTGGGCTTGGCATATGGCCCGTCTCCGTTTCTTTGAGCCTAAGTCCGGATCTCAGCCTAAGGGCGAGTATGAACCTGAGCTTATTCGCAATGACTACCCCGCCTCGGGTGATAGTTTGAAGATGAGCGCAGACATGAGCCTTAATATGTACATGCGGGCAGAGTTGGAACCGATCCTGAAAACACACCTGCCAGCCATGCCAATGGTTGACGCCACCGGACGCTATATCAGAGGCGACATCCAGCATACTGTCTTCGTTCCCAGAGCAGATGCGCACGTTTTATTGCTCAGCCCATCTTCTTCGGAAATCCTTGGCTATGCGATGCCCTTTGGCCAGGGAGTGAGTGCCGTTTTGGGGACCGTGATCGGCGGATCATTGATGCTTCCGCATTATTACCGCCTGAGCGAAGCGGAGATACGAACCCTGTGCGAGTTTTGCAGAGACTTATTGGCGGAATGGGGCCTAACCCCGCGCACTAAAAGCGAACTGCCTGTAGAAGTTGTCTACCGCACCACTCCTGCGCATACCTACGTCTTCCTGATTAACCGCGGCCGCGCCCGAGCCGGCAGGTTCGAACTGGCGCGCGACTTATGCCCCGGAGCTCCCGAGGTCGTCTTCTCATGGGGCGGATCGGAAGCAGAGCCGGTACTACTGGGACAGATCCAGGCCAAACTGGGGGAAGACGGTATCGTGGTACTGCGGTACCGCAGGTAGGAAAACCGCGCTTATGCGCCCTTATTCGCCCTTATTTCATATACCGGTTTTGGGCCGCCCAAAGCTTGCGATAGTACCGGGATTCACTTAACAGTTGTTCGTGAGTTCCGATAGCTGTCATTTGGCCTTCCCGCAACACTAGAACGCAATCAGCCATCCGTACCGCACCTAGACGATGCGTAATGATAATGGCAGTACAATTCTTCTTTAATGCCATGAAATCGCGATAGATGCGGTCTTCTTCAAAAGGATCGATCGCGGCGGTGGGCTCATCAAGCACTATGAGCCAATATGCTCGATAATAGGCGCGGGCAATTGATAACCGCTGCCATTCGCCGCGCGATAAATCGGTCCCTCCGAATTCCTTGCTGAGGATTGTGTCCATTCCCTGCACCATCTGCTGTTGATTAATATGAAACCCGGCGGCTGAGGCAGCCTCCTGCACTGCAGCATCATCGGTGACCGCCAGTTTGGCGTAATCACTGATCGCCACATTATCCCGCAGCGACAGCTGGTAACGCTGGAAATCCTGAAAGACACAGGACACGTTTTTATATGCATTTTCCTCAGCCAGTTCGCTCAGGGGAATTCCGCCCAGCAGAATCTGTCCCTGTTCTGGCCGATATAATCCTAAGATGAGTTTGGCCAGTGTCGTCTTTCCGGAACCGTTTTCACCCACAATGGCGAGCGTTTCTCCGGGGTTTATCGTAACAGAGATATCGCGTAGGGCTGACCGGGTTGTACCGGGATAGGAAAAGCCAACCTTTTCGAGCGTCAGCGTTTTTGGGCTGCTAATCTGCTTTTGGCCATACCTTTGTTCCGGTAAAGCGAGAAACCTGAAATACTTATGAATCTGTCCCATGCTGGCAGACAATTCGCCCAGCCTGTAATCGAAAACTTCTGTCATCAACGCAAACATCTCATACATCGCTGCCAGGATTGCAGCAAATGAGCTAATCGCAATCCTCCCCTGCATTAATAGTGCAATCAACAATCCTATGATAGCAATATATCCGGCAAGAGAGCATACGTTCGCCGCAATTTCAACGCCTTGGCTTCTCAATTCAGTCTGGTAACGCAGCTGTTGAATCCTTTTGAATGTTTGAGTATAGCGCGCCAGAAAAAACCCGCCAGCTCCCAGCGCTCTGGTTTCCTTAAAGAAAGGGCGCGTTGTCATGCATTCTTTATAGTGCTCTTCTTTGCGGCGCAGCGGAGCGGACAGATCATCCAGTCTCGTATAGTAATTGGAACGCAACATGTGCATAACAATAACCGGAATGAAAACCAGCGGCAGGATCCAGGGCAGCACGGGCTCGACATGCCATAAATAGAGTCCCATAAATACAAAGTAGGGGACATACAGGCAGGCAATATCCATCACAACATGAATAAGATTTCTGACATCATAGGCGCCCCGGTAGGCCTGGCCGATCTGAGTCAATATCTCAGGATCTTCTAATTCCAGGGCATCCAACCGATCCACTTTCCGGTTCAGTTCATTTAGCATAACCTGATTACTTTTACTTGCGTAAAGCTCTCCAAGAAAATTCGCGACTCCATCGGCCGCTTCATCCGCCATTTTCAAAAGAGCAAACCAAATCAACGCCAATAATACCGCATTAAATGAAGTTTCACCAGCTGCCAGTTTGGTGACATGCTCAAAAAAATTCTGAAGGGAAATCGTCGTCAATACCAGCAGCACAGCATCGAATAAAGTGGCCGTGTATTCAAGAATAAACAGAGCAGGTGACACCCGAAAAACCAAGGGCAGCGTTTTAAAAACAAGCTTCGGGAGTCGTTCTTTTCGCGCAGCATTTCGCACGGCATTTCGCGCAGATCTCTGCGCTACCTTTCGCGCAGCCCGTTGCGCAACCTTTTGCTTAACATTTTTCGCTATACTCATGCTTCCGCCGCTTCTTTCTTCAAATACCACTTCTGTTGAGTATGGAACATTTCTGCATAATGCGCATTCTGTGTCAGCAAAGTCTGATGGGTACCCTGCCCAATAACCCGGCCATCCTCCATGACAATGATTTCATCCGCCGTTCGGGCCGCCGACAAACGATGCGTGACATATAACGTACATGTGTGTCTCCTTGCACCGATGTTGCGGATCACCTGATAGATTTTACTTTCAGCCAGAGCGTCAAGGGCAGCCGCAGGCTCGTCCAGCACCAAAAGCCTGGCCCCTCTGCCAAAGCATCGTGCCAGGGCCAACCTTTGCCACTGTCCTTCAGACAGCTCCATACTGCCCGACTCCAACTTGCCTAAGGGAGTCTCAATACCGTTAGTAAACGACTCCACTTTGCGGGCCAGTCCGGTTTGTTCAAGCAAAACCACCAATTCCTGTTCCCCAAGGTCCTGATTACCCAACCGCAATGCTTCTTTAGCCGACAGCTGATACTTGGCGAAATCCTGATAAACAACGGCAAGATAGGCTTTTATTTCAGCGGCGCTGTAAGATTTAATATCCCTGCCGTTCAGTAAAATCCGGCCGCAATAATTGTCATAAAGCCCTGTAAGCAGCTTAATCACCGTTGACTTTCCGCATCCATTCCTGCCAACAAAAGCATACTGCTTTCCCGGAAAAATGTTCAGACAAAAGTCATGTAAAATTTCCCGTTCGGTCTGCGGATATGTGAAGCTGACATGATCGAAAATAAGACTTTCAAACGGCATATCAAGAATAGCTCTATCCGGAATGCCATCACTGGCCGGCTTTTCCGCCAGCTGCCGGAAATGGTCCAGATCTTCCAGATATAAACGCTTATTGGTGTATTCTTTTAGTAAATCTGATAACTGCCATGATAAGACATGCACCAGCTGCGAAAATGTAATAAACAGACTGATACAGGTGCCTGCCGTCATCAGTCCCTGCCTTACAATCATAATCATGATCAGGGTGATTAGCAGCAAAAGTGCTGTGAACAGAATGCTGATGCCCTTCGCTCTGATGAAAATCTTCCTGTCAGCTGCATAATCTAAAGCTATTTTCTGGCGCATCTCATTGTTCCAGTATCCATTGATTTTCGCCGCATAGCCAAAAAGCTTACGTTCAGCTGTAGCTTCCCGTGAAGACATTAGAGACTGCAGATATTTGGCTTTTCGGGCATGGGGTGCTATCTGGGCAGTAGCCTGATAAGCTTCAGTACCGCTTTTTTGGGCGAGTACTGCAATCGGGATCATCAGAAGCAGGCAGATAACTGCTACAGGTGCAGAAGACCGGGCAATGATCAGAACAGGACCCAGGATGCGCAGGCTTATTTCCGCCAGATCCATTAAGTTGACAAATCCACTCCCTATGCTTTCTGGAAGATCAGTTCCTGCGCGTTCCAACAAATCATAAGTCGCGTCATTTTCAATGTGTTCATAAGAAAGACGACTGATTTTTCCAACAAACTCCGGCTTAAAGTGATCTTCCAGGCGCATGCTCAGTTTCAGCATTAAAAAACGATTCAGTGCCTGAACAAGGTAAGAGGATAGCAGGATGGCAAAAAGGGCGACTAGTGGCCCCAGCACACCCGCGAACTGTCTGTTTGGCAAAGACCGCGGCAAAGCATCAAGCAATCCAGCGATGATCATCGTCTGTATTGAAGGAATCACAGCCGCGATCAGACGCAAAAAAACCACGCCTGTTGTTAATAAGACGCTGCAACTACATACTATTTTAATAAATCGTACATTCTTAAAGATATTCATCTTTTCACCATGTTTATCGGCATTCCCAAACGCCAATTCTAAGCGGACAGCTGTACACTGTCCGCCATACTTACGCTAATTAATAGTTCTATCCTTACCATTACATTTACCTCCGTGACCACATTGGACAACGATCGGTGCTGTTTTGGAAACCGTAGTTAACTTCGGCTTTTTGTATTCTTGAAACAATTACCTCAACCTCCTTTCTTTTTATTTCTATGCTCAGCTTCCGCCATTTTTCTAGCAGAAGAAGAACAAGCAAACATCGATCCATCTTCCAGTAAGGCCAATCCGGGGCAGGGATAACACTCCTGTTGAAGATTACACGAACGGCAATGCGTTAACATATTCTTATCTAAAGATAACAAGTACCTTCTTTCTAGACCTAGCCATATGTTTTTTAAGTCTGCAGAAAATACATCTCCAATCTTATATCGAAAGTTTATACAGGGGAAAACGTCTCCGTAAGCATCAATAAAGACGCTATTTTTGGTGTTTGGACATAAACTTTTATCTTCCTTATCCGTTTTTAGTATTTTTTCAGCGGTTTCTGAAGTTCTGCGCAAGATCATATCAGCAATAGCATCCATTTGCTCATCATCAACACACGACTTTTTTACAGAATTATCACCATCGTTTTTGGAAGTGATCGTTGGAGTTGGATTGAAGAGAAAGCCATTCTCATCACAAAAATGTTCTATTCTGCCATAATGGAGCAGGTTTTGCCTCATAATGGGCGTTTTTATCTCTACTTTTATGTTATATTCTTTTAATAGCGCAATATTTAAGAGTGCTTTCTCTAAAGAACCGCTGACTCTCGTTATAGCATCATGTATTGAAGAATCCAGAGAAAACAAGGTCGTGCCAAATGACGAGATCCGGAGCTCGGCAAGCCTCCGAATAATGCGCTCATCAATCTGAGTTGCGTTGCTTAATAAGCTTACACTAAAGCCCATATTTCGGGCTTCCTCAAGCAATCCCATAATATTCTTTTTAAGAAATATCTCTCCTCCAGTTAGATTCAAATAGAGTGTATGCATCTCTCTTAACTCTCTAAACAGACTAAATAGCTGATAGTCTTCAAGCCCTTTTTCACTATGATTAGGAATATAACAATGTATGCATCGAAGATTGCACTCTGTTAGTAACTCAATAGTTGCGTTTAGAGGAATATCCATTTCACGTGATAACTTTTGAATATCCCGAGTCGAATCTATCATATCTCATCCTCACTTAAGCAATTTACAAATTCCATATGCTCTAATTCCTCAGCTAATTGCAGCAGATCAACGTTCAGCACTTGTTCTTCGACATTATAGCGCTTGAGTAAAGATAACATAATAACGCGATAATCGTGTAATTCTCCTATTAAAGCCCAAAAATCCTTACCAGCATTACCTAGCGAGTAAATCGATGAATCGCGTTCATCAACGATGTAAAGAACATCATTAATGGTTTGCCAAGAGACATTATGTGTATATGATAGAAACAAAACAACGCCCCCAAATCTACTCTTTCCAAGTAGATAGTCCACATAATAAATCCATATACCATTATTCACCATATTCTTATTATATGTACCATTTATTCCTTTGTCAACCATATTTGGGAAATAAAGAGCCCGCCAGCCATTGATTCTCAATTGCTGCGGGCTCTTTTTTGTTGGTTTTGCTGCGAAAGTCAGGATATGTACTACTTATTCCTTTGCCAACCATCATAAGACTTCCTGAAAGTGTCATGTCAGCCCTTACGCACCGCTGTAAAACTCTGTACAAAACGGACACTTGCAAAGGTTAAAAACGCCGCTATCACGATACTGCTTTACGGTCATCGCTGTGTGAACATTGATATTACCATACAGGTCCACGATGAGACTGGCATCGTCACGTTTTTCATCGGCGTCCGTCTTTTGAGACCACTCTTCCAGGAAATGCATAATGTCGCAGATCTCTTTGGGCAGAGAACACCCCAGGACACTGGTCAGTTTAACGTTTCTCAACGTTGTCGTAGAACGCTCCAGCGCTTCGCTCAATGAGGGATAGCGCCTAATCAGTTCCGGCATTAATTCGGGTTTCGGCATCGGGCATGGCAATCTGCCCTGCTGGATGGCAGTTCCAATTTTGCGAAGATCAGCTAACACAGATCCGGTCAGCTCTTCCATATCAACACCTCCCGCACTTGCTGGCGTTGCTTTTTTAATATGTTCTACAGCCTTTAATTTAGTCCTGCAACAATGCATTACAACAGCATGTAATAGCAAAATCAAAAGCCGGCCTGGAATTTCCCAGACCGGCTTTTGCGGCATTAGGCAGGAGGCAGGCTGTAAAGTTGCTCAACTATCTTTGGTTTACCTTTAGTCTACGCCTTAGGTATCTGTAGCTTGATCCCCGGTTGCACCGCATCATCTTCCGACACATCATTGGCTTCCGCAAGGTGGCTGACCGTGGTGTTGTAACGGCGCGCAATTTCCCAAAGCGTATCGCCGGTCTGCACCAAATAGAACAGCATCGATGCTTTGCGGCGAGTAACGTCCGCGGTAATCAAAGCGGCGTTGGTGACCGCCATGAATCTGCGGTTGACTGAAGCCTTAACAGTCGCAGTCAGCAGGGCATCAATATGTACTTTATCCGGACCAAGCATTTCGTAGTCAATATCCCTCAGGGTCACCAATGGATCCACCAAAGCATCGGGGGTTAGATCGTCAACATCAATGGCCATCTGGAATGGCAATGCCTCGTCGCCGATCCAGCTCACCGCCGTGGCTACACCGGCCTCTGCTGCTTCTGCTGATCCGCCCTGATAAAGCAGTGTTAGCTCCAGCGCTCCCTCAATCAACACTTTTTCATCAGCTGGCTCAGCTGTGACATTGATCGGTCGACCAAGCACGGTAAAGATTCTTTCGATTTCTGGGACATCAAATGGCAAAGCTACCGTATCTCTGATCACATGTTCGGTTGGATCAGTGTAGAGATATTGCGTAATTTCAGCCGGCTTCTTCTGCAGATCAATGGTTTCCCCGGTTTCGGCAGTGCAATTTTCAAGGAGTGCCACTGTCTGTGGCAGCGCCGCCTCCAACCGCGAAGTTGCCCTGGCCTGTAAACGCAGCTTGCGGGCATCAAACGCCTCCACCGAAGTACCTTTAAAACGGATGGTGGCGTTCAGGACGCATTCCGGATCTAATCCCGGCCATTCGAGTCCATGGGTAAAGTGAATTACATTGGCGGTATTTTCCGACCAGCGCGCCAGCTGTAGCATCCCCGGCTGGGTTTCTTCTTCATCGTCTTCGGGAACGGCTGAAACATATAGCACTTCGCAAGCCAGAGCCCCATTCAGATACACCGTATCAGTGCCGACGCGGGTCTCAAGATCGGTCACCCGGATCTGCCACCAGACAATGTGATCGGCATCCGGCATCGAGACAGGCAGCGTTAGTTCCTCATCAATCGCCCATTCGATGTTTTTGGCTCCGACCGGTTCCAGGCTTTCAAACTCCCAGTGCTCGTTGCGCAGCTGAACCGGTGGTGTCGCCAGCAGATCATTAACTACCGTGTACTGAGCTTGCCTACTCTGGCGAAGGTTTACTGACAATGTGATACAGGCATCGAGCGAATCCCCGTCCCCCGGCACTGCGCCGGCCTGCTCGACTTCAACCCAGGTCTGAATAGGTCCGCCCGAAGCCGCGCCGGGGAGCTCCACCGTGGTTTCAAATGGAACGGCTGTTCCACCTGCCTCCGACCACCTGGCTACTGAAAGTTCCAGCTGTCCATCAGGATTAATTTCTGAATACAATGCTTCCATTTCCAGCAGGCCGGTGACGGTCACGTATCCATTACCGGCTTCACCCTGAACTTTTTGTGCTTCTGCCATAAACAAAATAATTTTGTCCGGAGCAGCCCCGTTTGACAATACCAGCTTTTTCTCGATCACAACGCGTGTGCCGTGCTGAGCAGCAATGTTCTCAGCCTTGAGAACTTCCTTTTGCACGGTGAGACTCATCCTTCTCCCCCTTTCCCCAAACAAGAATAGTGTATTCTCCGTAATACATATGCCTGGACATCCCAAAATTGACCTATCATTTGAAAAAACTACTAAACAATCCGAAAATCTTTAGCTGAGGTGCGTCAAAAGGTGCCCATATGAGGCCTTATGGGCGGCAGCCGCGTTGGCCCAAGTATTGTGGGAAGCATAGCTGCGCGCTTGTGCGGCAAAGGTTGCTTGGCGGGCCGGATCATCCAGCATCGCCCTAATAGCGCGCGCCAATTCATCCGGTTGATTACTGGTGGTCTGGCTGGCCACACCATTCAGGTTCTCGAAAAAGCTTACTTTCGTGGTGATCAATGGCCGCCCGGACGCCAACGCGACGCTGGCCGCGTAAGAGACCCCGATTTCGGTATGTTCCTGATAGGGCAAGACGATTGCCGCGCAGCGGGCCAGCTCGGTCAGGATCTGTTGCTCGCTGAGAAAACCGGTGTGCCAGCTGATGCGCTCGCGCAAGCGTTCCTCAGCCAAGGTATGCTCGATAACGGTCGCATATTCTCCGGAAACACCGAAAGGTGCCCGGGCGGATAAAATGGTTGCTGTGAGGTCCGGATAGGTCGGCACTAGCAGCCCCAAGGCGCAACATAGCTCTCGCAGTCCCTTATGGGGCAGTAGGAATCCGAAATAGCCAATGCGACGCTGTTGATGTGGTTGGTGTGGTTGGTGCGGCAGGCGTGGCGGCGACGGTGGCGGCTGCTGAGGATGCTGGTGCAATTGACGCGGCGGCAGAGGATCTGGACATGGCATCGCCAGCACATCAATCCGCTCCTCAGCTATGCCGCAGGCCATGAGGCCTTGTTTCATGGAGTTACTGTGAACAATAAACGGAGTACTATAGCGGCGGATGATCTCGTGGTGCGCGGTCATATCCGGGCGAAAACCATGCATCGTAATCAGCGATGGCCATCCTTGCCGGCGAGCCAGCTCCAAAATTTGCGTCAGATAATCAGGGGGATAGAGGTAGTAGCCGAATTGCAGATGCAGCAGGTCAGTAGCAGGATCAGACCGCAGTCTGTCCAAAATGTGCGCATGGCCTCCGGATAGCACGGTCGCTTGCAAGATCGCTTGTACTTGGGTTGGCGCAGGACAGCGGCTCAAGTGCTCGGCCAGCGTGGCAGTATATTCAAAAACTCCGCAAGGTAGGGCTGGCGTAGGAATGACAAGCGTTACTCTCAACGCCGTTCCCACCCCCAGCCCGGATCCGCCAGGGCATAGATTTGGGACAGCGCCCGGAACAGCCGCGTGTCGCCCTGCTCCAGCCCCCGCAAGACCGCACCCGCCAGCCCCATTTCATCCGCCAAGCTGCACAGCGTGATCACAGCCTGATAATCCAATAACTCGACCGTACGCCACTGCCCCTTCATCCGATAACGAAATGAATGAGACAACAAACACAAGGGGACGGTTCTCCTGTGCTGTTTGGGAGAAGGTGCGTGGACGGTTCTCTTTTCAGCTGTCAAGCGCATGGCTCCGGCCGCCCGCGCCTGAGCCTCAAAGTAGCCGAGACGGTTTTGCGCTACCACCGTGTCATCGTCATCATTAAAAACAGTCTCCCGGGCGGCCAAGTCGATCCCCAAGAGCACTTTGCCGGCAGATACCTTTTTGATAATCCGCCGCAAGACCCAGCGCATGTGCTCAACGGATAGACTTGGATCAAACCACAGAATGATGTAGTCGCAATACTTAGTGAGCTGTTGCAGCCAATCGACTGTCACTGCAGGTTTAGCGCCACTCATCATACAGGATAAGACAACATGATTGCTGCTATTATTCGGCTTTGCATCTTTGCCCGGCCCCGGCCGCCCTTCTTTGCTGCGGCTGCTCCTGAGGAAGCGCAGGAATCTCAAAATTCTACGTCTTTCCGATTTGCGCGGGGCGACTGTTTCGAAGACTAGCGCAGCAGGAACAGACCCGGATGCCCATGTTTTCCACCAGTCACGTCGTTTTAGGAGGCGCTGCCAGAGAACAGCGTCTGGGGTGCTAAAGGCCGCGGCCAATGCCAGATGAGTGGGGCCACCGCCAGCACCACCGACCCCCCATGCCGGTGCTGGGCTAACCTGAACAAGACCGCCGTCGGTCCCGATCGTAACCGCTGGATAAATCAGCAGTGATATGGCGGGAAAATCCTTGCGCAGATATGCACCGCATTTTTCCAGCCAGGCACCAAGGATGCGCCGGTTGATTTTGAGACGTTGCCCGGGGTATACCGCCGCAGAGACAGAGGTTTGGTTTGAGGACGCCAGAGTTCCCAGTGGAATGGCAAGTTTGGCGGCTACTTCGCTGAGGTTTTTTTCTTGCTTAACTACGTAGACTTCACCGTAATCATGCGCAGTTCCCAGTAGCGCATCGACGACTTTCGGACCGGCGATGCCATCACAACGTAGCCGGTGGGCAGCCTGAAACTCCCTGACGGCTTCATCAGTAATATCGCCATAGCATCCATCCGGTTCCGCCGGAAAAAAGCCGCGCTGCAACAGCATTTCCTGCAGTTCTTTTACGTCAGCCCCGCAGGCACCACGCTTTATTTTCCTTGCTCCCAGCGGCAATTTGGCGGCTGACAGTATTCTAATCGGCAGCATCCAATCCCTCCGGTTCGTGCCAAAAGCACGTTCAACCGGATTATTATATGGGATTTCGCCTTGATCGGTGCATCCGCTGATCGCCGCCCTCAGTAAGCCTTCTCAACATTAGTCCCGCGATAATAATGGCTCAAGATTTCGCGGTATGCAAAGCCTTGCTCGGCCATACCTTTAGCGCCCCACTGGCTCATCCCAATCCCGTGCCCATAACCGCGTCCGCCGATGACGATGAATGAACCGGTTTTGAAGGCAAAATTGCCAATTTCTCGAAAGACTTCAATACCCAGTTGCAGCCGTAGATCAAGGATCAAACTCGCGCTGCCGGCTCCCGCGCCACCACCGGCACCACTGCCCGTTCCCGCCCCGCCATCACTTCCAGTAGAATCACTTTGTACACCTTCGAAAACAACTGGTCCGCGCAACGACAACTTGCGTAGCGCCTCGGCAATTTGCTCTGACGTGATCGTAAAAAATTCCATACGCGGTGACGGCAATGACAGTAGATTGCGTAGCTCTTCGCGCATATATGTTTTCGCAGCCCCGCCACTCCTGGCAAAACGGTATCTTACTGGCACCTGATTCGCACCGGCAATCGTCTCGACAGTCAAGTCCCCGCGCCCGTCCAGTTTGAGCTGGGCAGCGAATTCATCAATCGTATAGAACTTGGAAACCGCCCATGAGTAATATGGGCTGGCCTGATCGTAATCATCGACCGCACGCAAATAGGGCAACGCGCGGCTAGGGCTTTGCTCGCTGCCAGGCCAAACATCCTCATTATTTTCGGTGCGACCTCCGCTGGAAGAATGGAAATAGGCATTGATCAACTTCCCACCATAACGGATGACCTCACCAGTCGTATCCTGGACAGCTTTACTAATGCTGGCGCTGGTCGCGGCGCCCTTAAACACCTGACAATGTGTTCCGTCGCAAATGTCGAAGTCGGTGCCGCTATGCCGCTCACCCCATGACATCACGTTTGTACGGCAGGCAACCGCCTGGGCTTTGAGGGCTTCCGCTGGCCAAGATGCGGGGACTTCGCCCGCCAAAACGCCTTCCAGGTATTTTTCCAGCCGCAGATTCAGGACCACCGTCAGACCACCGCCTGACCCGGACCCGCCCACGCCACTATTTTTGGGCGGCGCAAATTCAGCGCTGCCAAAATAATCCTTGTTATTGATCCGGAGTGGTACTTTGGAGTCTGCGGCGGTAAAGCGAAGCGGCCCGGCCACCTTAACGCCAAATCCGGCCGATGATCGCACCAGAAGCTCCGTACTTTGCGGGCTGACCGAAATGGTGAAGCTCTGCAGCGCGCAGGATTCCGTACCTTCCAGCGTCCGCCATTCTTTGGATACTCCAAAAATGGATGCCTTGTGCATTTCCGCCGTCAGACCGGCCGGGCAGGATATTTCGATCACCGCCGCGTTAATGGAGACCAGCCCGACCCTGATTTCCGGTTCTCCGGCCGCGGCAAGCAGCATCTCAGGTACCGCCATACACAACATGATACTGCTAATAGCAATGATGGCGCAATGTCTCACAAAGGCTTTCATTTAAAAAGACCCCCCGCTTCCGGTTTAGAAGTTCAAGCCAATACCTTCTTCCATACTTCGCCGCAAATAAAAAAACGTCCTGTTAAAAACAGGACGTACGTGACAAAAACGAAAGCCGCTTAACCTGTAGCTTCTCCTAACCCGATTCGAGTGTCTTCAATGCTAAGCTCTACTGTCTCAGTGAGAAGATCAGCGTAACTATATGAAACGCGGCGTTCGGATTGCCGTTCATTGAGACGTACCACAAATAGCTTCGGGTAAATCCCTTCCAGGATACCTTCCGCTTCCATGACTTTTTTCCGCCCGCGATTAGCCTTCACTTTAATGCGCTGACCGACGAAGTTTTCCAAATCGCCACGGATTCGATCTAGAACCCCCAACTGCTGCACTGGTCCTCACCTTCCTCGCACCGTACTAAGCTAATTATAGCACAGAGCAAGGGCTTTGTCAAACTAAGCTTATTATTATAACAAAGCCATCTATTACTGTCAAGAAAATAACCGCAATAAATCAGGGAAAAATCGATAAAAAATATTTTATCGGCCGTTATTACCATTTAGTGGTTGCTGTGTGTTGGCGCAGGCAAACTGGTGCGCAACAGACCCCGGGTTTCTATTCCACCGATTCCCTCTCGGCCGGTGATCGTATTTCCGATCACTGCCACAATGTCAGCCGTTTTCCCCAGGGGCGTGAAACAGACTGTTTCGGCCACCAGCACTGGGTCATAGCAATTGATCAATTTGCGCTCTGGAGAACTGGCGTAGTTGGCTCCAGCCTCTAAAATTGCTTCATAATGTGACTGACATGCGCCTGCAAAAATCACCAATGAATCCTTGTCCGGTCGCAGCAAGCGTGCGTTGCGCACCGCCTGCACAAAGTATTTGGAATGATAATAATGATCCAATTCATTGCCGCTCCGCTTTTTGCGGGAATAACCATCGTGACCGGTCATAATGATCATATCTGGCTGGTATTGTGCGATCAGTTTCTTGACCTGCTTGGGCTGCTCGGTTTCTGGCACATACACCCCATAGGCTTCCAGGCCAAGTTTGCTGTAATGCTTCAGACAATAGTCCAGGTATTCCTGGTCCCCATCGATATGCAACACACGCCCCGGAATCTGAGCCGGCGCGTCTTTGACTGCAGCGGCTGCGTCGGCTTCGCTTTCAGAGCCACTTTCGGAGCCGGGTGTTGGCGCACGGTTCAGGGGAGTACGTCTCTCCAAGCAATAGTCGGTTCGGCGACTCATATTCGCTTCGGAGCGACTGATCACTTCTCTAAAGCGCTCTGGCTCGAGCACTACCAAATCGTCCAAAGGAGCACTGGCCATCAGGCGGAATTCAAAAGCCCGCAGCAAGGCTATTGCTGTGCCTGTCTTCGCCCCGCGTGACTCTGTTTCTTCAATCCGTTTAACATTGAATACGATATCCATGCCATAAGATTTGCGGCCAACATAATCGCCCGCTTTAATCGCAGACATAAAGACATGCCCCCTCTCATGGGAATCAATACCATCCTATGAGAGAGGGGCTGGTCTTGCTTTATGTCGCAGTCACAACTTCAGGCAGCGCAGGCGCATAGGGCCACGCCACGCTTCGGGCTACTTGGTGAATTTATCAGCTACTGTGGAAGCACCGAAGGAATCTGGCTTGATACGGGCGTCAAAACCACTGCCAGTTACCATGCCAACTACTTCGCGGATCAATTCCTTCGTGCGCCCCTGTTCGCCCACATCTAAGTGGATTTCGACATCCGGATGGCTGAAGCCATTTTCGGACAATCGTTCTGCCAGGCGGGACGCTACTCCCAGACTTTTAGCGGTTTCGAAAAAGATGCGCTGCTTAAATCCCTGCTTAAATTTTTCATATTCTCTATGATAAAAAAAGCGCGCGCCCTTACCTTCCCGGTGAATGATGACCGCGGTCACAAAGCATGTTTCATCGCGCGCCTGCGAATCCGTCCCGATAATCAGACGGTACTTGCGTTCAGGTTCTGCGGCAACATATGCCATAATGTCCTGAAACATTTCTTCGAATCCCATACGACCGTATGTGGGGCTGTAAAAGTACATGCAACGCACCTCCTTTTGGATTAGCAGTTCACTGGCAGTTCGCTCTGAAATCATGGACAGCATCGGCCAAAACGGCAAAATCATGAACGGAAAGCATCTCAGCCCGGGATTGCGGATGCAGGCCGGACTTTTCAAAAATGGCCAGCCATTCGGCGCGGCTGAATGGCCATGATCCGGAATTCTGGACGGCATTGATCATCGTCTTGCGACGTTGTGCGAATCCCATCCGCACCAACCGAAACAAGAGCCCCTCATCTTTTACAGTTGTGCGGGGTTGGGCGGGCGGCGTGAGACGCAGGATGACCGATTGGACTTTGGGTGCCGGCATAAAAACCATCGGAGGTACGTCCGCGACGATCTCGGGGATACAATGAAACTGTACCGTCACTGACAAGATACCATAGTTTTTATTGCCGGGGCAGGCCATGACGCGGTCGGCAGCTTCCCGCTGC